>JADKLW010000164.1_pt1 | contig 35943 bp, 31 predicted proteins | sample 8641881 | NCBI WGS metagenome assembly JADKLW01 (sample SAMN16272185, study PRJNA661076) | feces metagenome | isolation source: fecal sample from diarrhoea affected cattle B | host: Bos taurus | place: South Africa: Lokaleng Village, Mahikeng | collected 2019-09 | reverse complement strand
GCCACAATGCTTTTCGGTAATGATGCGATGGATGTCACGTTATCGGCACGCGGTTCGTCTTCTTCGTCCTCAGACGCATCGCTATTTCTGGCCGAAGGACGATCGCTGCCAATCGCCTTGTCTTCGGCGATGATGCGTTTGATCGATGACAGAATTTCTTCCATGGACGATTCTTTATTATGCTCTGCCATTTGCAAAATCCCTAAAGCTCAAAATAATCCACATGCTCTCTATCAGAAAATACCGGCAATTTAAGCACAAAATCGGCAACTACCTATTCGTTATTCCTGCACTGTAGGGTCCGGAAGAGGAGGGACTTCGGCTGTTTGTGCGGGAGTATTGACTGTCCGGGTCGCCTGCGGTTCGGGATTCGGATCGGTCTGGAAGTCGTAAAACTGGTCCTTGACCCGCTCATAATTGACCTGCGGATCGTAAAGCACGCCGCCGTCCAGACCAAGGTCACGCGCTTCCGCACGGCCCATCGCAGCCAATAGGGTGAAGCCGGCAACATAGCTGTTCCGCCGCGCTGTCACCAATTGCACTTGCGCATTGAGCAATTCCTGCTCCGCGTTCAAAATGTCGAGGATGGTTCGGTTGCCGACACTATTTTCCGCGCGAACGCCTTCCAGTGACAGCGCACTTGCCGCAACAGCGCGTTCAGAAGACTGGATGACCCGTTCGGACGCCCGCCAACTGGAAAAAGCCGCGCGGGTCTGTGCAATAACGCTCCGTTCGACTTCGATAAGCTGTTCATAAGCCTGACCGGACCGCGCCTGAGCCTGACGCACTTGCGCTGCGGGACGGCCGCCCTGATAAATGGGAACGGACAAACGAACACCAGCCTGCGCGTCTGATTGCTCCTGCACAAGATCAGCACCGGGAACATTTCCGCCCAGGCTATCGAGAAAATTTACATAACTGCCCTGAACATAGGCTTCCACTGTTGGTTTAACAGCACCGCGGGCGGTTTTGATGTCAATTTCCGCTGCTTCACTGCGCTCTTTGGCTGCCAGCAGGTCGGGATTATACTGCAAGGCAATGTCCACCGCTTCATCCGGAGTTTCGGGCAAATTGGGCAAAGGTGGAGGCGGTTCCAGATCGCCGGGAGGATTCCCGACCAGTGCGATATAATTTTCCTTACTGCTAATCAGATTGGCTCGCGCGGTTTCCAGTTCTCCCCTGGCAACTTCCAGCCTGGCTTCGGATTGTGCAACGTCCGTGCGGGTGAGGTCACCAATTTCAAATCGGTCGCCCGTCGCTTCGAGATTTACGGAAAGCACGCCGACATTGGCGCGGTTCAATTCGACCACGGCTTCGTCGCGCATCACGTCCATATAAACCGCGACCACGTTACTAAAAAGGCTGGCTTCGGTTGCGCGAAGATCATACTGGCCCGCGACCACTCTGGTTTCAGCGGAGCGCACGGCATATTTTACCCGGCCACCGGAATAAACCGGGACGCTGACTTCACCTCCCGCGCTCGCTTGCCGCCGTGGGGCGGTAAAACTGTTGGCGTTGCGGAGGAAATTTTCCTGATAGGTGAAACTTGTTCCCGAGCTGGGTCGGCCATCTGCTTTGGCTATGACAACATTCTCATCCGTTGCACGTTGTTGAGCTTGCGCTCCGGCCAATGTGGGGTTTGTTTGATAGGCTGAAACCAAAGCCTCTCGAAGCGTGTCAGCTTGCGCCGGGGTGGAGAAGGCCGCAATGGCGACAGCGCTAAGCAACAAATTGCGCTTGCTCATTGAATAATATCTCCCGGAATATTTGTGCAGGTTAGCCCGCATATTAGAAACTGAAATTCTTGACCCGTTCAAAACCCGGCACAACCGTGCCGCCACAATCTGCAAAATATTGATAGCTTATGGTGTTGCCGACTTTATAGCCAATGGCCAGACGTGGGACGCCTTTGTCCATGATCACCGCGACCAAACGGCCGTTCGCGGAAAGCTGATTGACCAGAGTAGCGGGAACCTGCTCGACAACGCCGTCTATGATAATCACTGAATAGGGGGAAGCTACGGCAAAGCCATCAGCATGAGCACCGGTCTCGACCTGCACATTATCAATGCCGTCGAGATTATTTTTTGCCGTGACCGCAAGTGCGTCGGATTGCTCCAAAGCCACGACTGATCCTGCAAGCTGTGCCAGCACTGCGGCTGTGTAACCTGTCGCCGCACCAATCAACAGTACCTTGTCGTCTTGGGTAAGCTGCGCAACATTCAACAAGCGACCAGTGGCAAGCGGTGCATTGAGTGCACGCCCCTCGCCAACGCTTACGCCGCGATCCGAATAAGCCACGCTCCGCGATGCAGCGGGCACGAAATCTTCGCGCGCAACATTATTAATCGCTGCAATGACTCGATGATCGTTGACATCGCTGGTGCGCAACTGGCTGACGATCATAGCCTTGCGCATCTCTTTGAAATTTTCGTGACCCACTTTTACTACCTTTGGTACGTTTGAGTTTCATCTATGTCATCTCTGTATTATTAAGGCAATACAGTATGAATGTTTTTCCAGCGCTTTTAGACGCACTTGTCGGTATCGCCAAGACGGATTCCTAGCTTTTTCTTGTGATCGCCCGTTTACGTCAAATTATATGCGCTACCCAACGGCAAGTTAGGCTTGACATTAGTAGCAAAGCGAAGCAATTGCGCTCCTTCTCCGGCCCGATGGCGGAGTGGTGACGCAGCGGATTGCAAATCCGTGTACGCCGGTTCGATTCCGGCTCGGGCCTCCATTCACACTATGACAAAACTGCAAAATTGCTCCAAACGAGTGATGGCGCAGTTCTGTGAGATGTGGCGGGAACGTTGTGTTCCTTATCTCGTTGTTTTTAAGTATTCCGGCTATATCTATCAGGACTTATATGCCGGACAGAAATGCAACCAACGTCGCTTAAAGACGTTAGATGGGTATGTCGGACCAGGCTCTACAGGAAAATAACCATCTACTGAAAAATAGTGCTTCTTTAACGCACTCATTGGTTTCGGGTGATACGCGGCCGTGGGATTGTTTGCTTCAGTCTGGGCCAATTATTACAACCGCTATTCACGCTGGTCATTCGATACGTAATGAAATGCGGCCATGGCTAGAAATAAGCGATATGGATCGCTTGCGCGAAGAGGATCCGCTGACGGATTATTTTCTGCCGGTTGGCGATAGCTTGTTGCGTGTAAACCGTTCACGCTTTGAGGTGGATTTGAACAGGCCGAGGGACAAGGCCATTTCCACTAATCCAGAAGATTTATGGGGACTTCATGTCTGGCGCCCTGATCTGCCGCAGGAACAGATTGAAAAGTCTATGCGGTTGCACGATCAATTTTATTCCATGGTCCGTGCCCATTGCGACAAGATGATCGCAAGATATGGCCATATCATGCTGCTTGATATTCATAGCTACAATCACCGCCGAGATGGAGCTACGGCCCAACCAGCGACTGCGGAGAAAAATCCGGATATTGATCTGGGTGCGACCACCATGAATCATGAAATCTATGGTGAATTGCTCGGACATTTTGCGGAACATCTACGACGCCATCCGGTTTGCGGAAGAACACCAAGCGTTGGTGTTAATATCCGATGGGAAGATGGCGGCAATTTTCCTGAATGGCTGCACAGAATATATGGTGATCGCGCATGCGTCATAACTCTGGAATATAAAAAATCCTTCATGGACGAATGGACCAGCAAAGCGGATATTTTAGCGCTTCAGGCTCTGCGTGAGGGATTATCCCATGCGATAAAGTACGCACGAAACCATTTGCTTCAAATGTCGCGGTCAATCGCATGAGTAGCAATGGATTGGCAGCTTATCGTGCTTTGCAGCGAAAACAAGACTTAGAAGATGCTGTGAGGCGTAGAGAGAAATTATCTCCTGCCGCTGTAAAAATCGATGAAACATTAGCTATAATGGATAACCAGATTGACTGGCTAACCCGCCTTACGCCGGTCAATATTGATAAAATCAAAGGTGAATTTATTGCCTCTGGCTTCAGTTTCATGCCTGACAGTGAATATGGCGAGGGGTTAACCAATGACGCACCTGTCTTGCGAAAGCATCTGTTCGCTTTGCCCATTGATGATATTGAAAACCCGCTGATTGAGGCACTTCTAATCGAGAAGCAGCGCGAACTGGACCGTCAGATAGAGTTGGTCAGGATGCGCGATCGTGACGGCTTTATATTGGCCAGCGTCGATCTGTTTGGAAGTGTGGAAGAGCATCTGCTCGAATTAGCACATGACATAATGGATAATGTCCCCGTTTTGCCGTGCGATGAAGCGGATTGCGATGCCAATGTAGTTGCCAATGCGGCTCATAAAGCGAGTGCGTATTATGCTTCCTATAATTCCCATTTCAAATGCGATGTGATTATCGATCCAAATCCGGGAACGGGATTGTACACATCCTTGGGTAACTTCCATATTGCCCATGACTACCGCGTTACAAATGCACGGATAGATCCGTTGATCCAGCACGAAATAGGTACCCATATCGTGACCCGCCACAATGGCAGATGCCAGCCGCTCCACACTTTGGCGGGCGGCCTTGCCGATTATGATGTTCTACAAGAAGGATTGGCGGTTATGGCGGAATATCTCGCCGGATATCTTCCTGCTGATCGGCTGCGTATATTGGCAGCGCGCGTGATCGCTGCACATATGGCGGTTGAAGAATATAAGGGCGCTGAAATCTATGCCTGCCTGACTGAAGAGTTTCAGATGAATAGCGACATGGCATTCGAAACCGCCGTTCGTGCCAAACGCGGCGGCGGTCTGACCAAGGATGCGCTCTACCTTAAAGGGCTTTCGGAGCTATTGGCCTATCTTCACCATGATGGTGAGATGGAAATATTGTTCCTCGGCAAATTTTCACTGAAACAATTGCATAGTCTTGAGAAACTTCTTGAGCAGGGAGTTCTCACACCACCGGATTTAATACCGCAATATCTGCTGAATAAGAACGCCCAAGAGCGCCTGAATAGAGTTCGCTCTTTGCCGCTATGTTCACTTTATCAGGAAAGCCCCGAACAATGATAAAAGATAAAATCAGGCTGGCATTTGTTGTCAATGATGTAGCGACGGAAAAAGAAAATTATACAACAATTCGGTTGGCACGCCGAGCGGCTGCGCGAGGTCATGATGTAGCGTTAATTGGCTTAGGTGATTTCATTTATGACTGGCATGGAACGATCTGTGCAATGGCAACCATAGCCAGTAAAACAAAATTCAAGAATGACACGAATTTTCTAAAGCATCTTCAGGATAATGGCTCTAAGCGGAAACGGATAGAGGTTGAGGAATATGATATTCTCATGCTTCGTAGCGATCCGGCAGAGGAACTCGGTTCCCGCAGTTGGGCTCCATCGTCCAGTCTGCTGTTCGCGCAGATTGCTGCTGCTCACGGGGTTATCGTTCTGAACGATCCCAAACATCTCACCGATGCTGTAAACAAGACCTATTTTCAGGGGTTTCCGGAAGAAATTCGCCCTGCCACAACTATCACTCGGGAACCTGATGAAATTGTTGCGTTTCTGAAAGCCCATGACGACAAAGGTGTGATTAAGCCGTTACAAGGCTCAGGCGGTCAAGGCGTATTCATTATTAACGAAGCGAATCGCCAGAATCTTAATCAGATTATGGAAGCAGTTATCCGTGACGGTTATGCGATTGTTCAGGAATATCTTCCTGCCGCCAGCAAGGGTGATCTTCGCATGATTACGCTGAATGGTAAGCCGCTGGAAGTGAACGGCCAATTCGCCTGTCTCCACCGGTTTAGCAAGACCGATGATCCGCGGTCCAATATATCGGCAGGCGGCGGCGTAGAATTGGTTAAACCAGATGCCGTCGCAATGAAGGTTGCGGAAATCGTTGGCCCTAAGCTGATTGAAGATGGCATGTATCTGACCGGACTGGACATTGCCGGTGACAAAATGATGGAAATCAATGTCGATACTCCAGGTGGGCTTACATATATCGAAGATTTGAGCGAGGTGGATTTTTCTGGCGCAATTATCGATGACCTGGAACGAAAAGTGCGGCTTAACCGGCAATATGGTGGAACTTTAACCAACCGTCAGTTGGCGGTTTTATGATGGTCGTATATCCATTGTATGAATCATCGCAGGTCATGCAATGCCGCCAACAAAGCTAGAGGTTTCATCTTGTCCCGGCATAGCCATGCGCATTGTTCCACCGCACCCACGCTGACGGCATCGTGCCCGTCGCTCAACATCTTCGAGCCAGAGATATTTTGCATCTGGTCGGTTCAGCAATTCTTCTCCCGTCAACCATCGAAGCTTTCCGCATTTACGGCACAATAGTTCCAGCCGGTCGGTAGGCTCGAGATCGAGCACTTGTATATTGCGTTTCCAGTTCACCAGAAATCCTCGCCGCTGGGAATGCGTGTGAAAGCAATCTTGCCACCAACATTGCCGCCATTGGGTGGTTGCCAAAAACCGATACTGGCAACTGTCTTGCCATATTTGATATTAAGCTGGTCAATCGCCAGGCCAAGCCGTTCCCATCGTTGCCGTTCGGTATCGTCATTAAGCAGGAAATCAAGCTGGCGGTGATTAGCCGGAGTGAGTTCACCCAAGGTTACTCCTACGCGCAAAACCTTTGTGCGGCTGTTTAAGCGGCGCTCTGCACGCTCCCATAATATTTTCAGGCCCGCGAGAATGGCTTGGTCGTCATTAACCTGCGGTAGGCTGATACTGTCTGCAAACCCACCATCATAGCATTGCATCCACAGCATAAGTGATTGGCAGTAGAAACCTGCGCGACGTAATCGCCTTGCTGCTTTGACCAGCAGCACACGTGCAATTGACCGTGCATCTGCCAAGGTTCTCGCCTGTGGTGGCAACACCCGCGCATGACCGACCCTGCCGCGCTCGGTCGACGGTGCTTCGATCGCATAGCCTTGCAAAGCATACCACAGCCTTTCACCAGTGACATTGCGCCATAGTGCGCGCATTTGCTTAGGCTGCAGATTCAGGAGATCGGAGGTTGAGAATATACCGGCTTTGCCAAGTCTGGTCTGCATACGTTTGCCAACACCAGGGATATCGTCGAGAGCGACCTTTTCTAACGGCCCCGGCATCTGGCTGGGATGCCATATGGTCAGGCCATCAGGCTTCTGTGTGCCTCCCGCGATTTTTGCCAGGTGCCGGTTCGCAGCAAAACCGATGCTGCATGTGATACTCGTGCCGATATTGTGCTGGATTGCTCGTTTAATCCGCATACCGACGCTCACAGGATCATTTTGCTGACGTTCGTCTAGACGGCATGATAATTCATCAATCGACTTCACCTGGTCTATCGGCACGACTGATCTGATCTGTGAGACCAAAGCATTATGTGCTCGCCTATATAGATCCGGTTTTTGCGGCACCAGGATTAGGTCACGGCAGATGCGCCGCGCCTCTTCCACCATCATGACATTGCGGACCCCCATGGCTTTAGCTTCCCGGCTACAGGCAATCATGCAGGTCCTGCCGCCTTCATAAGGAACAACGCCCACCGGCCGTCCACGCAGCGATGGATCGCGCAATTGCTCAACCGCGGCAAAAAAGCCGTCAAAGTCGAGATACAGATGTTCTGTGGTAGTGGGTTTGCGCATGGCCGCCTTCGTGATTCGGGGGACGGCTATATGAGAACATTATAAGAACATCTGCAAGAACTGTTCGGCCTCAACGAGCAAAATATCTTGTGTATCGACGAATGGAAATATCTTTAATTCTTATCTCCACCGGGGTCCCAGCGCGCTGTATAAGGTCCGCTAACCAGGAGCAGAATGAGAATTATTGCTGTTATAATAGTAGCGAGCCATAATTCACCAAATCCACATATTAAACCAATTGCGCCAGACGACCAGATAGCTGCAGCTGATCCAGCCCCCTGAACAAAGCTGCCTTCACGAAACATCGCTCCAGCCCCCAAAAAGCCGATTCCGGTTATAACCCCTTCGAAAACGCGGCTTGGATCCATCTGGAAATTTGTATCATTTGTAGATACGAGCAACTCCATCGCACCGACAGCCAGGCCACAGGCGCCGACAGAGATAATCACAAAAGGTCTAAAATCTATAGGCTTTCGCCGCAGGAAGCGTTCCATACCGATTGAGAGCGGTAACAAGGTTGCAGCAGCTATGCGCCATAAAAAATCTGTCCATGAGATTGTCTCAGGAGAAAAGAGATCGTTCAACATGGAAGTAAAACAAATTATGCAGCCTTTGGTTGCAGTCATGAGCTTTGGCGAGAAGAATAATTTCAAGGAACTATAAGACAGTATGCGCCACTATCTCATAAGACTCATCAAGATTATCATGGGAACCAGCGGCTTTCATGAACGTTCAATAGGTTGTGAAACCTATGCAACCTTCCACTCCGTGCCCGCCTCCGGGTCTCATATATGTAAATGATAATGAACCTGGAATATCCAGAGTTAAACGGGGGCGTGGTTTTCAATATGTGCTTCCGGATGGCACAACATTGAAGTCCGAAAAGCATCTGCAACGTATAAAAAGTCTTGGATTACCGCCCGCCTATACTGACGTATGGATTTGCACCAAGCCAAATGGCCATATCCAGGCCACGGGATTTGATAGCGCTTCCCGCAAACAATATCATTATCATGATAACTGGACGGAATTTCGGAACCGGCAAAAATTTGACCGGCTTGCCGATTTTGCGAAATGCCTTCCGTGCATTCGCAGGCGTATTAATAGCTTAATGAGTGAAGCTGGAAAGGCCGACAGGTTTTCAAAAGAGATTTCGATTGCTGCTGTTGTTCGGTTGATTGACAGGACGGGGATACGGATTGGTGGACGTTCAAAATCCAGTCAGGGCGCGACTACGCTTAAGATGAGCAATGTTAAATTTGAAGAGAACATCCTGCGCCTGCGCTATCGAGCAAAGGGAGGGAAGCGGGTGCAGATGAGTCTTCGGGATACTAAACTTCAGGCCATTCTGGAAGAAGTGGATGATCTGCCGGGGAAAAGGCTATTTCAATATATTGGAGAGAATGGAGACGTGTTTCCGTTGGACTCTTCAGATGTTAATCAATGGCTCAAGAGTGTTAGCGGGATGGAGGATATCAGTGCCAAAATGTTCCGCACCTGGCAGGGCAGTGTCGCCGCGTTGGATGCTGTCTCCAAAGCATCCGAACCAACGATAAAACTGGCTTGTGAGGCGGCTGCAGAGGTTTTGCGCAATACGCCATCCATATGCCGCAGCAGCTATATTCATCCGGCGGTTATAGCTTTAATCGAGATGCCAGCGGAAGAGCGGGAAAAGAAACTCAAGGCGAAATTTGAAAGAATCGGTGGATTACGGGTTGCTGAAAGCCGGCTGGTGAACCTTATCCGGCATGAAGACAAATAGCTTTGGTGTCAGGCCGTTTTGCGCAGAGCCTCGTTCATGAGTTCAAGCCCGGCTTCCACGCTGATTAAACGTATTTGCGTCCGGCCAACCGCGCCGCAATGAATTTCCTTGTGCAAGGGTTCTATTCCTTTGCAGGCACATGCGAAATGGACGAGGCCTTCTTCCTCATTGCCCGGCGGAGGGCCTGCAAAGCCGGTCACAGACAAAGCGATGTCCGCTCTGGACCTGCTAAGTGCTCCCTCAGCCATGTGTATCGCCACCTCTTTTGATACCGCCCCATACTCATCAAGTGATTGGGCAGGAACGCCGAGCATTTCGCGTTTTGCCTCATCGGAATAAACAACAAAGCTGCGCTCAAAGACATGGCTCACACCTTCCATATCGGTCAACAAAGACGCTATAAGACCGCCGGTACAACTTTCCGCAGTGGCAAGGCGAAGTTCCCGCTCACAGACATTGCGAAGAAATTCCCTGAGGTTGTTTTCTAGTTTCTGCGGCACCTCAACAGAAAGCAGCTCGGTCATATCGTACTCCGGCTCATTTGGTAATCGTTGGCAATAGAAACGATTTGGCTGCACAAAAGTTGCGGTGGGCCGGCAAAGACGAATGCAACTTTTCATAGAATCGCCCGTTATCTTTTCATGACACAGAAAAATGCCGATGATCCGATAAAATCGAAATCGCATTCTGACGATGGCGCAACGGAAATTGAGGGCCAGAAAGCGCGTGGCGGTGAAATCATATTGAACAAGCCGTGGCGCCGTATTGTGTTCTTCGGTGGGCTGATTGCAATGGTGCTGTTTATAATAGTCGCCACTATAATGGGTTATTCATAACATTCGAGCGCAATCCGGATGGGCCGCCAAGTTTTTTGGGAACTTATCAAGGCCTTGCAAGTTGATTTCCACATGGCAGCACGTGCATATTGGAAAGGACAGATCAGGATCGCATTGGTTTCGATCCCGGTCGAGATTTACCCTGCAACCCAGTCGGGCGCGCAGATTTCTTTCCGCCAGATTCACGAGCCTTCGGGAAAGCGCATAAAATACGAAAAAGTCGTTCCCGGTGTCGGCCCGGTTGACCGGGATGAGATAATCAAAGGGTTTGAATATGAAAAGGACAGCTATGTCCTGCTCGACCAGGACGAGATTGATGCTGTAAAGCTGGAGAGCAAGAAAACCCTGATGCTCACCCAGTTTGTCGATACGCATGAAATCGACGTGCTCTATTATGAAAAGCCTTATTATGTAGTCCCAGCCGACGATTTGGCGGAAGAAGCCTATGTCGTCTTGCGCGACGCATTGCGTAAAACAAAAAAAGTCGGCGTGGGGCAGCTTGCCGTGCGCGGAAGCGAGCATCTCGTCAGCCTAAAGCCATGCGGCAACGGAATGGTGTTGGAAACGCTACGCTATGCTGATGAAGTAAAAAAGGCGCAGAGCTATTTCGGGGATATAGACGAAATTAAACCGGATAAGGAACTGCTAAGCCTAGCCGAGAAGCTGATTGAAGAAAAATCGGCCCCGTTTGATCCGGACGAATATCATGACCGCTATATAGACGCGTTGCAAAAACTGATTGCCAAGAAGCGCAAAGCCGGCGGAAAGAAACTGTTAGAAGATGTCGAGGACGTGGACGAGAGCGGCAATGTTATTGACCTGATGGCGGCGCTTAAAAAGTCGGTTGCTGAAAAAGATGGCGGGAAGAAACCGGCTCCAAAGAAAAGCAGATCGCGTAAAGCCAGCTAGTCATGACCCGGCAATCCGATCCTCTGTCTGATTATAACCTGAAGCGCGATTTCACGAAGACAGCAGAACCGGAAGGCAAGGTCGATAAAGGCCGCGGTAACCGGTTCATTGTCCAGAAACATGCAGCGCGGCGGCTGCATTATGATTTTCGTCTGGAAATTGACGGCGTGTTGAAAAGCTGGGCCGTGACCAAGGGCCCCAGTCTTAATCCCGATGACAAGCGATTGGCCGTTCGCACCGAAGACCATCCCTTATCTTATGCCAGATTTGAGGGCACAATCCCGAAAGGCGAATATGGCGGCGGCACGGTGATGCTATGGGACGAAGGAACATGGGCGCTGGTCAAGGGCAAGACTGTTGATGATCTGGAAAAAGGCCATTTGCATTTCATTCTGAGCGGCGAGCGGATGAAAGGGGAATGGTTGCTCGTAAGAATGCGCAGCAAAAAGGGAGAGAAGCGGGAAAACTGGTTGCTTCGCAAGATCGAGGATGAACATGCGGGTGGCAGCGATGACCTTGTAACACGTGAGCTTACCAGCATAAGAACAGGACGCAGCATGACGGAAATCACCGACGATGAGGACGGAGAGATTTCGCTTCAGGGCAAGAAAGGAAAATCTTTCAATGAAGCCATGCGAAAAGCTGAAACTAACAGCAAGGCTAAATCAAAAATTGCCAAGAAGGATAAAAAGCCCGCGAAAGGCAAGGCTCCCCGCTTTCAGAAACCCCAGCTCGCGACATTAGTAGACAATGTGCCAGCCGGAAATAACTGGTTCCACGAGATCAAATATGATGGTTACCGCTGTCAGTTGGCTGTAGCGGGTGACAAGGCAGTAATTTACACTCGCTCAGGCAAAAATTACACGGATAAATTTGCCGATATTGCCAAAGCCGCGCAGGCGCTGGACCTGCCATCAGTTCTTATCGACGGTGAAATTGTCAAACTGAACAAGAACGGAAACCCCGACTTTTCTGCGCTCCAGAAAGCGTTGAAAGAAGGTAGTGGCGGCCTGACGTTTTTTGCCTTTGATATATTGAAGCAAGAAGGGGAGGATTTAACTTCTCTTTCCACGATTGAACGCAAGGAACGGCTGGCCACGTTGCTCGGGGATAGCGATAGCAAAATCCGGTTTTCCGAACATATTATCGGTTCCGGTGAGAAGCTGTTTAGTGCGATGTGCAAGGCGGGGCAGGAAGGCATTATCTCAAAACGTGTCGATGCACCTTATCGAAACCGCCGCACCAAAAGCTGGTTGAAAATCAAATGCACCAGACGGCAGGAATTTGTGATTATTGGTTGGCGTAAGTCCGATAAGAAGGCCCGTGCTTTTGCGTCGCTGTTGCTCGGACAATATGAAAATGGCGAACTGGTATACAAAGGACGTGTAGGGACAGGCTTTACACAAGATATAATGGATGACCTGTCGGCCAAGATGGCCCGGCTTAGCCGAAAAACTCCCCCCGCTGATGTGCCAAAGGCGGAAGCCAGAGATGCCCAGTGGATTACGCCAAAACTGGTTGCCGAAATCGCTTTTGCGGAATTTACGGCCGATGAGCGTGTGCGTCACGGCAGTTTTATCGGGCTTCGCACTGATAAAAAGGCGGAAGATGTATCTCCTGAGCGGCCTTCACAAGTGGGCGAGGGCGAGGACAGTTCTCAAGAAGTGGAAATTTCCAGCCGCGACCGGGTAATATTCCCGGATGCAAAGGCGACCAAAGGGGATCTGGCAGATTATTATAAAGAAATGGGCGGGCTGATGCTGCCGTGGATCGCTCATCGTCCTTTGAGCCTTGTCCGCTGCCCGCAAGGCCGGGCAAAAAAATGCTTTTTCCAGAAACATCATGCCGGCAGTTTCGGAGAGCATGTCAAAGAGGTGCCAATTACCGAGAAGGACGGCGGTGTCGAAGATTATATCTACATCGAAGGCGTCGCCGGGCTGCTGGCCTGTGTGCAGATGGGAACGATCGAATTTCATGGTTGGGGATCAAGAATTGATCCTTTGGAAAAGCCGGATAGGATAATATTCGACCTTGATCCGGATGTAGGTCTGGATTTCACAGATGTCAAAAAAGCAGCGAAACATATTCAGCGGACACTTGCAGACCTGGCACTTGCCAGCTTTGCGATGCTCTCTGGCGGTAAAGGGATTCATGTCTATGTGCCGCTAAGCCCGCGAGCCGAATGGCCGGAAGTGAAAGACTTTGCGCGGCGGTTTGCCACTGCATTGGCGCAATCACAGCCCGACAGGTTCACGGCAACCATGTCCAAGGAAAAGCGCAAGGGAAAGATATTCATCGACTGGCTTCGCAATCAGCGCGGGGCAACGTCGATAGCTCTTTACTCTGCCCGCGCGCGTGAAAATGCTCCGGTAGCGGTGCCTGTGACGTGGGATGAGCTAGATGATTATGATGGTGCGGGCCATTATACTATCAAAGATACCGAGAAGCTGATTGAGCGAGCCAATCAGTCGGGCCTGCGCCACTGGGGCGAAGCGGCACAGGAACTTCCCGATATTTGAGTGCAGTAATCTGGCTGATACGCGCTAAAGCTGGACGTTAGCGTGATCTCCGCTTTCATCTTCTTGCATTCTCATTCCGAACATCATTTTAAAGGCACCTTTGATACTCATATCAGCGGTCCAGATTTCGGCATCGCGCAATTCAAATCGCAGCATGAGCATATCGGGATCATCTCGCCCTTCATCATACCAGGCGGCGACCGCGTTATTCCAATGCTTATCTATAATGGAGGTGTCTTTTTCCTCGAACAATATGCCGGCTACGCAGGCAAAAAGGTCATGCCCTTTGCTGACAAACTGAGCCATTGCTTCGCCGCCGGGAGCAAGCCGGTTGGTGCGGCTGGTATAAAACCATATCGCGCTCTTGGCATCCTCGTCCAGATAGGCGCGCATGGGGACGCTGTGATCGGACGAGTTGTGCAAATTAACCAGCATATTCGGGCTGTCGGAAAGAGCGTTCCAGAATTCTTTTTTGATCTCATCGGTATTGGTCATCATGTTTTCCTGATTGTTTCATAGCGGATAGAGAAAGTTGAGAGCGACATGTGCCGCTCTCAATCTTGTATCAGTTTGTCAGACACTCAATGGGTGATTGAGGACTGCTTGCTGCTTGCCCTGGACGCAGAATTATCCGCCGACTGAGATTCGCTTTGGCCAGTGCTTTGCTGGACCCGCAGATTATTCTGGACATGCTTGACGCCGGATACTGCATCCGCGCAGTCTTCGGCACGGCGCTTCGCGATTCTGCTGTTCGTCGTTCCGTCAAGAGTGACTTCGCAATCCGAAACCGAGACGCTGATATCCGATGCATCCACATAGTGATCGTGCGTGAGATAATCGTTCACATCTTCTTCGATCCGGCTATCGGAGCGGGTGTAACCCTTTGGCCCTTTGCCTCTGTGGCTATCGCGCATCCTGCGACGCTCTGCATCCTCATCACCGAACCATGAACGGACCTCGTCACCGGCCTTGTCCATGAAACCGCGCTCATTCTGGTCATAGTCACTGCGACCATAATCCTGATCCCAGCCTTGCTGACCGCCATAATAACCAGCGCCGTAACCCTGCTGGCTATTGCTGCCATAGCTACTGCCATAGCGGCTGGAGCGGTTCGGGGTGAGGCCGCGTTGACCTACACGGTTACCGGCACCGTAGTTACGGGAATAATCGCGGGATCCTTGATAGGATTGTTGCTGGGAATAGGGATCATCATAGTCCCGGTAATTCCGGCTTACCTGATTCCGGTCATAGGCATATTCGGCGCGATCAAAATCATCTGCTTCATAGCTTTGATCATATTCGTCCTGGTCATATTCGGGGGCATAAGACTGACGTTCGATATAGTCTGCCCGGCCACCGCGATATTGCTGCCTGTTCCCAGAGCGAGGTTGACGTTCAGGGGGATGATAATAATTGTGTCTGGATGGATTTTCATTCTGATGCATTTTTCTCTCCTTTCAGCTAATGACCGATAGGCACCAGATTGTGAGGGGGACAGGTGCCTTACCGGTCCCTTCATTCACGAATGAGACTGGAAAAAGTTGCAAATATTTTTAGGGAACTTTTCCGGAATAAATGCCAATTCCGGACACAGCTAAGCCGGTGTGTCAGGCTAGATTCTACAACCCTCTCTATTAGAGCGATAATATCGGTCCGATATATTCTGATGCAAAAATATGGTACGCAGTTGATGCAAAAACATGCGCAGCCAGATGTGTAATTTTTGCGATGAGTGCGTAACGTGATTGAGGGAGAGAATAGCAAGCATGAAGTCTCAAAACCTTCAGTGGGTCAAAAATGACATGGATCATTCAGCACTCTGGCGGAGTATTTGTCGTTGCGTTTGATTTTTATCGTGCTGCTCTTGGCCATCGGTCTGCGGGGTTACGAATGGATTTCGAGTGCGAATACACCGTGGGCACCGCTTTCCCTGGCAGACCCGATCGGATCATTTACCTTGAGAAAGATTGATACCCTGTCCGATGATTATGCTTTGTGCCAATCACTATTGGAAAATGTCGGGCGGAACTTTTCACCCCTGCCGCCAGTCGAACAAAATGCCAATTGTGGTTATGATAATGGCGTGGCGTTAGAAAACGGGGAGGGCATGGTTTATAGTCCGGCCGCCAGAATAAGCTGCCCGGTTGCGGCAGCACTTGTGCTCTGGGAGCGGCAAATATTGCGCCCCGCTGCATTCAAATATTTCGGCGCAAAAGTCGAAGAGGTTGTCACCTATGGCAGCTATAGTTGTCGGCGTATCAATAATGCCAATGAGGGGAATTACAGCGAGCATGCAACCGCGAATGCGATTGATATTGCCGCTTTCCGCCTTTCCGATGGGCGCACCATATCCGTGGCAGGTCATTGGAATAGTGCAGATGAAAAATCCGCGTTCCTGAAAGAAATGAGGTCCGGAGCGTGCGAGGTTTTCGGTACCACATTATCGCCCGATTATAATGCCGCACATGCCGACCATCTACATCTGGACCAAGCAAGGCGAGGGGGATGGAGTTTCTGTCGCTAGCATCTCTTACGGTCTGGAATCAGCCGCCGACCGCGGCCAAATCGCTGCAACTAAATTGGCCATACCGTGTTGGTGGGAAAAGAAAGGAGCGAGAATATGTCCCTCAAACAAACCGAACTCCACGAAGACGGCCTGCCAGGAAAAGAGAGCACACTTGATCCGAAACCCGAATGGCAACCGCGCTATCCCGGATCGGGCCGGTTAACAGATAAAGTCGCGATTATCACTGGCGGAGACAGCGGCATTGGCCGTGCTACTGCCGCTCTGTTCGCAAGAGAAGGCGCGGACGTTGCGATTGTGTATCTCAAGGAAACCGAAGACGCAGACAAGACGGCCAAAATTATCGAAGAGGAAGGCCGCACAGCGCTTACTATAGAAGGGGACCTCGGCGATCCTGAATTTTGCAAACAGGTCGTCGATAAGGTCATAGACAAATTCGGCAAAATCGACATTCTCGTCAACAATGCAGGTGAGCAGCATCCAGATAAAGACATTACCGAAATTACCGACAAGCAATTGCGGCGGACATTCCAGACCAATATCTTTGCAATGTTCTACCTGACCCAAGCTGCGCGCAAGCATCTGAAGAAAGGGGCGGCCATTATCAACTGCACCTCTGTCACGATGTATAAAGGCTCGCCGCCATTGCTGGATTATTCCGCGACCAAAGGCGCGATCACAGCTTTTACGCGCTCGCTCTCGGAAAATCTGATATCAGATGGCATCCGTGTTAACGCTGTTGCTCCGGGACCAATCTGGACGCCGCTTAATCCTTCTGGGGGAGCCACCGATGAGATGCTCGAAACTTTTGGGGAGAACACACCAATTGGCAGGCCGGGGCAGCCCAATGAAGTCGCACCATCGTTCTTGTTCCTCGCTTGTGAGGATTCCAGCTATATGTCCGGCCAGGTCCTCCACCCCAATGGCGGGGATATTGTGGGAAGCTAGGCTTCCGGCATGATCGTTACTGCGGAAATGCGCTTTTGGTGGCGCGGGGATGAAAGCGGTGAATTGCTATCATGGTTGAAGCGGCTGAACCTCGAATTGTCTGATGTCGAGAACCGCGAAGATGTGTATTTTAAAACGGACGACCCCCTAACCGGGATCAAGCTTCGCGGCGGCGAGAAACTGGAAGTCAAAAAGCAGACAGGTGAAGGAAGCTTTCGCTCAAGTACCGGTGTGCATTGGAACTTCAGTATTTGGGAGAAAACTCGTGGTGAGGAGCAAAGCGGCGCACCGGCTGGCCGCATTGAGGTCAGAAAGCAGCGTTGGCTGACGGTTCTCGACGAGAGCGGTCGTAAGACGGACCTAGGCAACAGAGCTCCAAATGGATGCCAGATCGAAGTCAGCAAAATCCATGTGCAGGATAAACCGGAGTGTTGGACGAGTTTCTGTCTGGAGGCTTATGGCGCGAAAGAGAAGCTCAAGCCCATCTTGCAGCAATTGGTAGATCAGGTGGGAAGCTTCCCACTCGTTTTCCAGCGCGCTGAGCAGGCCAGCTATCCGGAGTGGCTTTTGCTTATCTCAGCTGATCCAGAATGAATCTCTTTGAAAGGCAGTAAGCAGTTAGGGGCTATCCCTAACTGCTATTACTTACCCTTTGGGATTCATTGCATGAACCAGTTCACCGAATAGGCTGTCCACTTCAGGGTTCTGGCTTCGACCCATTAAACTCACTCCAACTGCAGTCAGCGAGCTAAGGATGAAGCCCGGAATGATTTCGTAGATCCAGCTGGATAACGAACCCCCTTGAATGGTTATGGGGGCGTATAACCAGAACAACACGGTCGCTGCGCCAACGATCATGCCGGCCAGTGCGCCATCGCGTGTCAGCCCCTTCCAGTACAGGCTCATCAATATGATCGGGCCGAATGCCGCTCCGAATCCTGCCCATGCGTTACTGACCAAAGATAAAATGTTGCTATCAGGATCAAAGGCCAGTGCGATAGCCACCAGCGATACCAGAAGAACGGAAATCCGGCTGATTGTCACCAATTCCTTTTGCGAGGCGGATTTCCTGATGAATATCTTGTAAAAATCTTCTGTAAGCGAGCTGGAAGATACCAGCAGTTGCGATGAGATCGTGCTCATGATTGCGGCGAGTATAGCGGCCAGCAAGAAGCCTGAGATAAAGGGGTGAAAGAGGACTTGTGAGAAAACAATGAATATAGTCTCGGGGTCTTCAAGAGCGATACCTGTTGTTGTGACATAGGCCAAACCGAACAATCCGACCAGAACTGCTCCAATCAAGGTTATGACCATCCACGTCATGCCAATCCAACGGGCAGTAGCGATGTCTTTCAGTGTCCGGATCGCCATGAAGCGCACAATGATATGCGGTTGCCCGAAATATCCTAAACCCCAGGCAAGACTGGAAATCAGGCCGAGCGCGGTGACACCTTCAAACCAGGACAGCGCCACTGGATTGACCGAATTTATCGCCACTTGCGCTTCATCCCAGCCCCCAATTGTTTGCAATGCGACAAAGGGAACTAGCACCAGTGCCAAGAACATCATGCAGCCTTGAACAAAATCGGTCAGACTGACGGCCAGAAAACCGCCAAACAGCGTGTAGACGATCACGACGCCAGCAGTGATGAACAGCCCCAATTCATAGCTTGTGCCAAAGGATGCTAAAAACAGTTTGCCGCCTGCGACAATGCCGGCGGAAGTGTAGAGCGTGAAAAATATAACGATAACGATGGAAGAGAAAACGCGAAGTGCGCGGGATTTATCCATGAATCGTTTTTCAAGAAAGTCAGGAATTGTGAGCGCATCATCGGTTTTTTCGGTAAAAACCCTAAGCCGGGGGGCAACCAGTAAATAATTGAAATAGGCTCCGACTATCAGGCCCACGGCAATCCATGCTGCGCCAAGACCGCTCAGGTAAACTGCGCCGGGAACGCCCATCAGCATCCATCCGCTCATGTCAGATGCCCCTGCCGAAAGCGCGCCAACCGCAGGGTGGAGGTTTCGCCCTCCCAACAAATATTCCGAACTACTGCTAGTTGATTTGCGCCATGCGTAAAGCCCAATGCCAATCATCGCCAGGAAATAGATAGCGAGCGAAATCAGTTCTCCAGCATTCATATATGTATATGTCCTATTCCGTCATCAGTCGTTACCGGAAGGCTTATTCATTCAGTTCATCCGATTTTTATGAACCAAACAACTTCCAGTTACCAGTTTTTCAGTCCGTCATACCATTTGGCTTCCGTCTTTTATCGGGCGGAGCACCATCATATTTTTCCGTTTTCGGGGAGCAATATTTTATCGGACTGGCTTTTTACCGTTAGTTTCTGTCAGCGAATTATGTCCTAACTCACTTAGTGCTCGAAATAGATATGTCAACAGTCACTGATTTCGTGTCTAATTTTGATATATTAAAGGTTTGACCACTTAATTATTGCACATGCGTGCCTAAGTACCTACGTGCATGCATGATTGGAAAAGGTTACTGATGGAACAGAGAAAAACAGTTGTGATTAAAGTGGGCTCCAGTTTGCTTGCGAACTCGGAACGATTAACCCCGCGTTGGGCATTTATGCACAATCTGATGGAAGATATTGCCCGATTGCGTGAAGGAGGGGCAAAAGTAATTCTATGTTCCTCCGGCTCGGTGGCTCTTGGCCTGAACATGATAGGGGAGAGTCCGGAAACGGCTGGTCTGCGCGATAAACAGGCTGCTGCGGCGTGTGGTATGCCCCTCTTGCTAAACGCATATAAGCAAGTGGCGCATGAATATAGTTTCGAAATAGCGCAAGTGCTTGTCACCTTGCGGGACCTTGAAGACCGGAACCGGTTTTTGAACACCAAAAATACGGTCGACCGGCTTCTTGATGCGAATATCATGCCGATTATCAATGAAAATGATACGATCACCACAGAGGAAATCCGTGTTGGTGATAATGACCGGCTATCCGCTAAAGTTGCGCAGATGGTGCAGGCGGAAGAGCTTATCATCCTGACACAGGTTGATGGTCTGTATGACAAGGACCCTAGTGAGCCAGATGCTGTGCTGGTTGAAGAAGTTACAGACGTATCACCCTATCTGTCGGTTACAGAAGGCGTTAGTAGTCTGGGCTCCGGCGGTATGCTCACAAAGATGCAAGCCGCACATATGGCTCAAAATGCGGGCTGTGATACGCGGATCGCACATGGGGAATATGAACGGCCTGTGACTTCCGTTCTGAATGGAGAAAGACGTCATACGAAAGTCTTTGCCGATAAGCAGCCTGCCTCCGCTTGGGCAAACTGGCTTACGGACCGGTTACAAATGGCGGGTAGCATTGTCATCAAGCCCGCTGCTGCTGCCGCGCTTGAAAATGGTCCGCAAAATATCGGTAGGGAAGATGTTCTTTCCATACAGGGGCCGTATGTCAAAGGCGATGTTATCCACGTATACGATGAATCCGGGAAGGAACTAGCCAGAGCGCTGACAAACTTCTCTTCTGATGAAACGATGGCACTGGCCCGAAACGCCGGAATGTCATCATTGCAGCTACTGGGCTACGAAACCGGCGGCACGCTGATTACTGACAAGAATATGATCGTGCTTAGCGAGCGCCATTTACCGTGGGATTTACCAGCAGACGATGCAATGACCGAGGTTGCGCCGCAGGGCTAGATTTCCCCGATCTCGAGTATCGGGGCTGATTCAAGCCGGTCTGCGTCCATCATGGAAGCAATGCGCTGCACCGAGGAAATTAAAAGGCTTTGCTCCCAGTTTTCCAACTGGGAAAAGGAAACCAGAAAGTCTTCTTGCAACATTTCCGGCGCATTTTCGATGCATTCCCTGCCTTTGTCGGTCAAAACTATTTCCACGGAGCGCCGGTCATCTGCGCTTTTTTCTCGGGTCAGCATTTTCGATTTTTCCAATCTGTCCACAATCGACGTGACGGTTGCGTGGGACAAGTGAACAGACTTGGCAATGACCGACGGCTTTAACCGTCCGCCCTTTTGAAGTGCTTTAAGTATCAAAAGTTGCGGCGTTGTTTGACCGGTTTCCTTTTTGAGCTGTTTCGAATGCAAGTCGATCGCGCGGTTAATCTGGCGCAAGGCGACTAAAAGTGCATCGGAATTCGTCATCACTGCCATAGAGGGTCCTTGATCGGAATTAAACGCGTTCAGCGTAAGAAAATAGTGGATTTCCCCTGATTTCCTTGCTGATCAAGCCAGCAAGGAAACATTGCCGCCAGCCGCAGTCGTATCAATGCAGACATGCCGTTCGACAAGGCAGCGGTCCGCGAATTCTTCTTCCGCGACGAACGGGATTAGCGGGCCGTCACGTTCTGAAAGGGCTTTGCGTATCGAGCGAAGATCGTCAAGGTCGCTCCAGCATATAACAGCATCTATGCCACCAAGGCTGGTCAGATGTTCGCGGGGAAGGAACCCGTCCAGTGCATGTTCTCCCTTGGCGCCCGGAACACAGATCAAAGGTTTGCAGCCATTTTCACGCGCGGTTTCCGCCTGCCTTACGGCTTCTTCCGCTGATGGACCGAGGCATAATATTTTCCCGCGCGCGTAGGTGAACAGTTCGTTCGATTCACCTGTTGGGCCTGGCATGATGTCATGGTTTTGTGGCAGATTGCTAGTATCAGGAAGGTTATCGAGTGTCGTTTGAACAGTGGCCAGATCCAGATCCTCGCCGCGAACGACAGGCGTCATCGGGCTAACGCTTTTATAAAAGCGCGGCAAATAATGCGGCCCTCCTGCCTTGGGACCTGTACCAGACAGACCTCGACCGCCAAACGGCTGTGAACCCACAACAGCGCCGACCTGGTTGCGATTGACGTAAATATTCCCGATTTTCAATGCTGCGCTCAATTTGTCGATGCGCCGCTCGATCCGGGTCTGCAAACCAAAAGTTAGCCCGTAACCGCGATTATTTATATCGCTAACGATTGTATCAAGCTCGTCATTCTCAAAGGTCGCAACGTGCAGAACTGGACCAAATATCTCTTCTTCCAGATCGTTAATTCCGCCAACCTTGATGACCGCAGGCCCTACAAAATAGCCATCATTCGGGACATCCAATTGGGTTATCAACCTTCCTTCTTTCTGTGCAGCGGCAATATAATTGCTTATCTTGTCATAGGCTTTCTCGTCGATGACTGGACCAATATCTGTGGAAAGCCACCAGGGGTTTCCTGACTCCAAGACCTCCATCGCACCTTTCAGCATGTGCAAAAACTGCTCCGCGATATCCTTCTGCAAATAGACCACCCGCAAAGCCGAACAGCGCTGCCCGGCGGACTGGAAGGCCGAAGTGATAATATCCCGAACAGATTGCTCCGGCAATGCGGTCGAATCCACGATCATGCAGTTTAGTCCGCCGGTTTCAGCAATCAAAAGAGAATCGGCGGAACCATTTTTCGCAACATTCCGATTGATCGCCTGCGCCGTTGCGGTTGAGCCGGTGAAGCAAACGCCCTGTATGCGCGGATCTCCGCAGATGACATTGCCCACGGTTGCGCCAGCACCCGGCAAAAGCTGAAGCGCGGTTAAAGGGACACCGGCCTCATGCAGCAGATTGGTGGCAAGGGCAGCAATAAGTGGGGTTTGGTCAGATGGTTTTGCCAATACTGCGTTCCCGGCAGCTAGTGCAGCAGCGATTTGGCCGGTGAAAATCGCTAAGGGGAAATTCCACGGTGAGATACAACTGATTGTCCCACGCGGTTCATTATCTGGTAGTTTCTCTGCTTCTTTAGCGTAATAGCGCAGAAAATCGACCGCCTCCCGCAGTTCGGCTATGGTATCAAACTGCGTTTTTCCCGCTTCCCGTGCCAGCAATGCGAAAATTTCGCCATGATGCTGTTCGTAAAGGTCCGCAGCCTTTCGCAAGATGTTAGCACGCTCTGTTACCGGAACATCCCAGGTGCGAGCTTCTTCTATTGCATCCAAAGCCTGTTTTTCATCGGCCTCAATGACTTCGCCAACCTGACTGTTTTTTACCGCAGGATTGAATATTTTGCGCGTAGTTCCACTGGTAACAGGCCGCACGGTCATGGGTGATGAACGCCATAGCTTTTCGGCAAAAGGCGCACGCTCTGCTACATAGTCATTCAGATCGGTACGATTAGCCAAATCCCAACCACGCGAATTGACGCGTTCGGGAAGATATAAATCACTAGGTTTCTTGATTTTTGACTGGTTTGCTTTCTGGTCTGACTTCAATGTCTCAAAAGGATCGGTAGCGATCATTTCGGCGGAAACCGTGTGATTGGCTAACTGGTTTACAAAGGAAGAATTAGCACCGTTCTCGAGCAGGCGCCGGACAAGATAGGCCAGCAACTCCCGATGCTTTCCGACTGGCGCGTAAATGCGTGACCGGACTTTTTCATTGCGTAGTAATGCACCGTGCAAAGTCTCTCCCATGCCGTGGAGTCTTTGGAATTCATAATTATCGTTATTACCCGCCATTTCCAGAATGGCCGCAACGCTGTGGGCATTATGAGTAGCGAATTGCGGGTAAATACGGTCCGTCATGTTCAACAATTGTGAAGCACAGCAGATATAGCTTATGTCTGTCGCCGATTTTGTTGTAAAGACAGGGAAGTCGGGAACTCCATCCATTTGCGCCCGCTTGATTTCGCTGTCCCAATAGGCGCCTTTGACCAAGCGAACCATGATCTTTCTATCGAGTTGTATGGCCAGCGCATAAAGCCAGTCGATGACGAAGCTGGCGCGCTTTCCAAACGCTTGTACAACGACGCCAAAACCATCCCATCCCGTCAGGCGCGGATCACTTAGAACCATTTCAACCATGTCGAGTGACAAGCCAAGGCGATAGGCTTCTTCGGCATCGATATTCAGGCCAATATTGGCATCTCTCGCTGCGCGCGCCAATTCTCCCACGCGCTCAGCAAGGGCAGGGACCGCTTTGGCCTGCTGGCTCATCTCATAACGCGGATAAAGCGCAGATAATTTAATGGAGAGCCCAGGATTTTCACGTAGATCATCGGAGTGGGCCACCTTGGCGATTTCCTTTATCGCGTCAGCATAAGCATCAAAATAGCCATCCGCACCTTCTTGCGTAATCGCGGCCTCTCCCAACATATCATAGGAATAGGTGGCCCCCTTATCTCTCCATTTCTCGGCCCGCTTCAACGCAAGCTTCATATCCTCGCCAAGCACAAACTGGTTGCCAAGCTCTTTCATGGCTTGTCGCACAGCCACTCGGATTACCGGTTCACCTAACCGTTTTATTGCGCCCCGCAGTGCTTCTAGTGGTCCACGGCTTGCAGGCTGGTTTATCACGCTGCGTGTCATTTCCAGCGCATAAGTCGATGCGTTGACGAGTGAGCTTTCAGACTGGCCAATATGTTCACGCCAGTTAGACGGTCCAATTTTGTCTTCGATCAGATCATCAATCGTTTCATTGTCCGGCACACGTAATAACGCCTCGGCCAATGTCATCAGGGCGAGGCCTTCATCGGTTGATAGGCCGTATTGACCAAGAAAGCTTTCAGTCAAGGTAGGACCCGAGGCGCGACGGACATCCTTGACGACCTGTATCGCCCGCTCTTGGATACGCTTACGCATCACGTCATCGGGGGCGAAGTTTGTTACCAGATATTCCAGGATTTCTGCTTCATCAGACCGGTGATGGATGCGAATTTTTTCCCGGTAATCAATTAGAGTATTCATTGACGATGGAATCCTCATTAGATCATTTCAATTATGTGTGATCTGCTGTCTATCGCAGTTACTTGTTTGAGCCAACCTTTGTGAAATGGCTGTTTTCCAAGAGATGGAAAGTTGTTGGTCTTTGGATGTTTATTGGTTAATGGTTCCTTGCTCGTACCATTAATGGAACTGATGGAGCCAGTATGTGTTTATTAGATGGTTAATGCGATTGTAACTATTTGAGAGAAGGTATGACACAGAAATCCGTGGGCGCTATGGCGATGTTCGTAACGGCGGTGACTGCATCAGGTGCGGTTTCATCGAGTGCGGTCGCGAATGATTCTACCGCGTTCAAGCTCAGAGCAGTTGTTCCTGTCTCTTGCGAGGTCCAGTTTACTCCGACGGGTTCGGGTTCGAGCGCGGCCGCTGATGTTGTCAGGCTGGGCGAGCTTAAGGAAACGTGCAATTCGCCCGACGGGTATATGCTGGAAGTGCGCTATACGCCCAATACTCTTCGCGGTGTGACCCTTTATGTAGGGAATGATCGTATTGTGTTGGACGGGTCTGGTCGCGCATATATCCCCGGTTCCGCTGGCCCCACGATCCAGACCCGGCGACTTTCTGCCCAGATTGGTGACCAGGGCTTTGACACGCGCGAATTTCAGGTTGCCGCTATAGCGAACTGATTTTGGCGTGAGCCAATGTTTCGCACAGTCTTTGCGGAGAATCTCATAGCTCTTTCACAATTTTCGGTTCTGAAAGGTGGATGATGTTTGTTGCAGCCTATTGGTGGAAGGTTCACCCCGGAAAAGAAGACCAGTTTCGCGCTGCTTGGCGGCGCGGCACACAACTTATCCAACAAAAATATGGCAGCCTTGGATCGCGCTTGCACCAGGAAGAGGATGGGCGGTTCATTGGTGTCGCGGAATGGCCAGACAAGGCAACGTGGCAAAAGGCTTATGATGCCAAAATGGTCTATGACGAGCCGGAGACGAGAAAAGCATTTGTTGAGGCGATAGCGGATGTGCCAGACGAGCCGCTGCTACTGATGGAAGTTACTGACGATCTTTTGGACAGAAAATAACCGCAGCATGTCAGAATCCGCTCTATATTGCCCTGTGCCGTCGATATGGCGACTTGACGCGCAATCTGTTCTCTTCGATAATGCATCATGACCGGATACGCAAAAATCAAACACAAAACCATCAATAGAATCCAGGACAACATATTAGCACGGGCGGAACGTAAGGTTCTTACCCACATGTGTAGGCGCCTGCCACATTGGGTCACACCGGATAAACTGACCGCGACCGGCATGGTTGGCGCGGTTGCAATCTTTGCCGGTTACGCCGCGAGCAGCTTTCACCTCGGATGGCTATGGCTCGCCATTCTAGGCATAGCGGTCCAGTGGTTTGGCGACTCGCTTGATGGCAGTCTGGCTCGGTATCGTAAAATTGAGCGCCCCAAATATGGCTATTTCCTAGACCATAGTTGTGACGGAATTACGACAGTCCTCTTGCTCGCCGGTATGGGGCTAAGTCCCTTTGTCCGCGTCGATGTCGCGCTATTTGCTGTGTCCGGTTATCTGTTGCTTTCCATACATGCCTATCTTTCAGTCTATACGGTGGGTGAGCTCAAACTTTCCTATCTTGCCGCCGGTCCGACCGAGCTAAGAATAGTGGTCATCACCATGACTCTCTTGATGATGGTGCTTGGGACTAAAGATCCCGGCTGGTTCGGGGATATTTCCGGATTTGATGTGTTTGTGGGAGGCGTTGGCGCTCTCTTCATGGTGCTTTTTGTTGCTCAAACAATCATCACGGCGCGACGATTGGCGGATCGCGAAGGTAGACCACAAGCCAATTTCGACAGAGACAGCGAATAGTTTGGCGATCGCGATTGCATTTATTCAAAGCATAATTTCGCAAGGCATAATCAATTCTCGCGTTCTTGTTGACCGCTTCTGCAGTAGATTATAGTTCTTCTACATGGAGCATGAAACCTCACTGATCGGGACCATAGTGGTTGGGATCGGTGTGGCTTTTCTTATCGGGGCGCTGGCGCACCGGTTACGGATTTCTCCTATCGCCGGATATTTGCTTGCAGGTGTTATTGTCGGCCCGTTTACCCCGGGTTTTGTGGCTGACACTGGTCTCGCGCTACAGCTTGCTGAGATCGGCGTTATTTTGCTTATGTTCGGGGTGGGCCTTCATTTCTCGATGAAGGACCTTCTGTCCGTACGAAGAATCGCGCTTCCGGGTGCGATCATCCAGATATCTGTCGCAACTGCAATGGGCGTGGGGCTGGGTCTGGTGCTGGGCTGGTCGCTTGTGGGAGCGTTGATTTTTGGTTTGTCATTGTCGGTTGCCAGCACTGTGGTGTTGATCCGTGCTCTGCAAGCCAGAGATATTGTCGAGACTGAAAAAGGGCGGATTGCCGTCGGCTGGCTGGTTGTCGAGGATTTGGCGATGGTGTTCACCCTCTTGCTGATTCCCGCTATGATCGGCTCGTTGGGCGGTGAAGGCGGGTCTGCTGGCTGGACCCGTTCGGCGGTGCTTGTTTTCTTGAAGATTTTGGGCTTTGCGGTGTTCATGCTGATCGCCGCTCGGCGCATTTTGCCTTGGGTTCTTCATTGGACAGCCCACTCCGGGTCAAGGGAACTTTTCCGTCTTTCGGTGCTGGCAATCGCGCTGGGCGTTGCATTTGGGGCAGCCGTGATTTTCGACGTGTCTTTTGCGCTTGGCGCCTTTTTCGCGGGCATGATATTGGGTGAGACGCAACTTAGCCGCCGTGCCGCCGAGGAAACATTGCCTCTGCGGGATGCCTTTGCAGTTCTGTTCTTTGTTTCGGTCGGTATGTTATTTGACCCGAGGGTGTTGATCGAACAACCCTTGTCCGTGGCGGCGACAGTGGCAATCATTGTATTTGGCAAAACCTTTGCCGCTTATGCTATCGTCCGTTTGTCCGGCTACAATAAAGAAACAGCGCTGACTATATCGGTCAGCCTGGCGCAGATTGGTGAATTTTCTTTCATCCTCGCGGGGCTTGGCGTTGCACTGGGCGTGATGCCTGATAGCGCGCGTGACCTGATACTTGCAGGGGCAATTCTATCGATTCTTCTCAATCCCATCCTGTTCGCGCTGGTTTCGCGGCTTCATTGGCCGGAAGATGAACAGGAAGACGACGCAATCGAAGAGTATATACCACCACCTCAACCGGACCGCACAATATTGATCGGTTATGGTCATGTCGGCAAGCATGTCGCAAAGCTGGTGCGCGAGCGCGGTGAGACTCTGATTTTAATAGAGGATCAGAATGATATTGCAGCAGAGGCTATGGCGGCGGGGATCACCGTGGTTATTGGTAACGCAGCGGCGGAAAACGTCCTGCGTCAGGCGGGAATTGACGGTGCAAAAACATTGCTGATCGCCATACCCGAAGGCGTGGAGGCGGGTGCTATTTGTCGGCGTGCGAGGGAGCTTAACCCTCAACTGACCATCGTTGCGCGGGTCCATTCGGACGAAGAAGTGGCTGATCTGTCACTGCATGGCGCAGATCATATCGTGCTGGCCGAGCAAGCGACGGCCGAACGGATGGCCGAACGCGCACTGGCGGCCCAAATGTCAATCTGAGTGTGATTGCCCTGAGAGGCCTCGTTGCAGGTCAAGACCACTCGGCTCCTGAAACGAACTGAGCCCGAATTCCGGTAAAATCGCTATCAGATGGTCAAATATATCCGACTGGATATTCTCATAGGGATTCCACGAAGTTGTGTTCGTAAAGCAGTAGATCTCGATCGGTAATCCCTTTGACGTCGGGTCGAGTTGGCGCACAAGCAGCGTCATGTCCTGGGCAATATTCGGGTTGTTGTGGAGATACTCGCTGACATAGGCGCGGAATGTGCCAATATTTGTAATCCGGCGGCGGTTAATTCCGTCACGTCCGGTCTTTTCGATTTCACTATTCCACTCGAGAAGCTCTGCCTGCTTGCGGTCAAGATATGAATTGAGAAGTTGAAAACGACGCAGATTCTGTTGCTCTTCATCGGTAAGAAATCGGATACCATTCTGGTCGATAAAGATTGATCGCTTGATCCGTCGCCCTCCCGAATCGGACATGCCGCGCCAGTTTTTGAAGCTTTCGGAAATCAGCCGGTGCGTGGGGATAGTTGTGATCGTCTTATCCCAATTCTGCACCTTTACAGTGTGCAAGGCAATATCAACGACGTCGCCATCCGCGTTCAGAGCGGGCATCTCTATCCAGTCGCCAACGCGCAGCATGTCGTTCGATGTGAGCTGGACTGACGCGACGAGGGACAGAATCGTGTCCTTGAAAACCAGCATCAGGATTGCCGCCATCGCGCCAAGACCGGAAAGCAGAAGAAGCGGTGATTCATCCATCAATATGGCGATCATGAGTAAAACGACGCCGCCGTAGAGGATGATTTTAAGAAGCTGGATATAACCTTTAACCGGGCGAGAAAGTGCATCCGGCCTACGATCATAAAGCTGGTTGACGAGGGTCAGCACCTGACTGATCGCCATACCGATAAACAGGACAATCGACGCAGAGACGACATTACTGATGACGGTGACAAGCGGCTCCGGCAGGTTGGGGACTGCTACTATGCCTCTTGAGATGATGAGTGCCGGAACAATATTGGCGAGCCGCGCGGCAACGGGTAGCAGGGATATATCCCTACGCGGAAGCCACCGCGTTCCTAGTATCAAAAGGAGATGTTTGACGATAAAGTTCGCCACCCACGCGATCGAAACAAGGATTCCCAAACCAACAAGTGTTTCAACCCAAGGGGGAAGGTCGTTAAGAAAGGGTAGGGCAGTCGAAAGGCTTTCGATCATATACTGGCTCATAATATCAAGCCCACTTTAATGCGGGCCGTTTCTCCTTTCGGAAGAAATGGCATATTCCCAAGAGCGACAATATCCATAATAGAAATCAGGCCGCTGTTACTTCAAGGAAAAGCTGGATCCCCCGTGAGGATTCGAACCTCAATTAACGGAGTCAGAGTCCGTGGTATTACCATTATACGACAGGGGAGTGTCGGGGGCGCTCTAAACGGGGGTTTTCGATGGGTCAAGGGGTTTTGGCGTTCTGCCGGTCCACTTTTGATAATCAGCCATGATCTGTTTCGTTAAACGGATGCAGTTTCAAGGCGGGCTGACCCTATTGCACCTTTTTCGCTAAACTCTTGCACATGGGGCACCCTACCGTTATCTCTAGGGTCAAATACCGGCGGTATTATCCGATCCGGAGGAACATAAGAGTAACGGTTATGGCGGATGAACTATCCCCATCGCCGCAACAACAGGACGGCGGAAAATCCGCAAGGATGGCGCGCTCGAAACATGCGGCGACATACAAAAATGGTAGGCGAAATGCGTCTTCCTCAAACTATAATGGTGCCCGGTGGCCCAAGCTACGGTCTTATGCGGCCATTGATCTAGGCACGAATAACTGCCGCTTACTGGTTGCAAAGCCGTCTTCTGACGGCTTCATTGTTACCGATGCCTTTTCGCGCGTCGTGCGACTGGGTGAGGGGTTGATCGAGACCGGACGGATTAGCAACCGGGCGATGGACCGTGCGGTTGCGGCTTTGTCCATTTGTTCGGACAAGCTGAAACGCCGCAATGTCACGCTCGCTCGTTCGGTCGCGACAGAGGCTTGCCGACGGGCCAGTAATGGTGACAAGTTTATCGACCGGGTGCGGCAGGAAACCGGCATAGCGTTGGATGTTATTACCGCGGAAGAAGAAGCGCGCCTTGCAGTATTGGGATGTCAGATTTTGCTGGAACCGGGTGAAGGACCAGCCCTGATTTTTGACATTGGCGGAGGTTCAACCGAGCTGGTGCTTGTCGACACATCTGGCGCTGCGCCGCAGATTATCGACTGGCTTAGCGCACCGTGGGGTGTAGTGTCGCTGACCGAGACAGAGAAATATAACAGCAGTAATCCGCGCACACGCGCACAGGCGTTCGAAAATATGCGTGCGCGAGTACGCGATAGTTTTGCCGAGTTTGCCAGTCGGTTGCCCACATCGGAAAATCAGGATTTCCGCTTACTTGGAACTAGCGGCACCGTGACAACGTTGGCTAGTCTACATTTGAAACTACCACATTATGACCGGAAAGTGATTGATGGCTTGATTGTTCCAGCGGACTCGATGCGTGATATAAGCGCAATGCTGGTCGCCTGTTCACCGGAACAACGCGCCGAGATTCCATGCATAGGACGAGAACGTGCGGAGCTTGTGGTTGGCGGGTGCGCCATACTCGATTCCATACTAGAAATTTGGCCAGCCAGCCGCGTCGGTGTAGCTGATCGCGGTATTAGGGAAGGCATCTTGCGCTCGCTCATGTCCTCCCATGAAAGGCAACAATCATGAGCAGGGGCAGATCAGGTCAGAAAGAGCGCGTAAAAACCGCAAAGGGCCGGAAAATAGGTTCTACACGCTGGCTGGAGCGGCAGCTTAACGATCCTTATGTCAAACAGGCAAAGGCTGAAGGCTATCGCTCGCGCGCGGCCTACAAGATATTGGAACTGGACGAACGGTTCAAATTTGTCCGCAAAGCCAAGGCGGTGGTCGATCTGGGTATTGCACCCGGTGGCTGGTCGCAGGTCATTCGCAAATTTGTTCCCGGTGCGAAAATTGTCGGCATCGACTTGCTGCCTGTGGACCCGATTGATGGTGTTACCATCTTTGAAATGGACTTCATGGATGACAGCGCGCCGGACAAGTTGATGGAAGCGCTGGGCTGCGCTCCCGATCTTGTATTGTCGGACATGGCTGCAAATACCGTCGGGCATCAGCAAACCGACCATTTGCGCACCATGGGACTAGTTGAAACCGCTGCCCATTTTGCGGTGGAAAACCTGCAAGTCGGCGGCACCTTTGTGGCAAAGGTTCTGGCGGGCGGTACGGACAATGATCTGCTAACTTTTCTGAAACAGCATTTCAAGACCGTGAAACACGCTAAACCCCCGGCAAGCCGCAAGGGCTCGTCAGAATGGTATGTGATAGCACAAGGATTTAAGGGTAGGCGCGACTGAGCTGTGTGACTGCCGTTATTTGGTTTTACGAGCCTTGGCGATCATTTCCTTTAAGCCCTCATAGCCGACTGCACCCACTTGTGTCTGATTGCCGACTACAAAAGCAGGAGTTCCGGTGAATTGTAACTGCCGGGCGATTTCGATATTTTTTTGTATCTCTTCGCGGGCTTCGGGCGTTGCAATGAATTTGCGCGCGGCCTGCATGTCCAGCCCCGCTTCCTTGGCCGCATTTTCGATGGTGGAAGGGGTTGGGCGACCAGTGGCAAACATGGTCTTGTGAAACGCGTAATATTTTCCTTGTTTGGCAGCAGCAAGCGCCATTAGCGCGGCGTCATTACTGGCCTCACTCAATATTGGAAGTTCGCGAAAGACCACTTTGACATTTTTATCTTCCTGCAAAACGCGACCAATGTCGGCGGTGGTTTGCTTGCAATAGGGACAGGCAAAGTCGGAATATTCAACGACGATAACATCGCCATTGGGGTTTCCGGCAAAGGCGTTACCGGCAAAAGGCGTTTCGATCTGGGCGCGAACCTCACTGATAGCCGCGCCCTTTTGGCGGTTCTGCAATATTTCGACGGCTTCGGGAATGATTTCGGGATTTTTGAGAATATAATCGCGCACAATGGCTTCGATTGCAGTCTTTTGTTTGTCGTCAATGCCGGCTGCCAGTGCGGCTTTTGCCGCTTCGTCACCCGCGGATGATGCGCCATTTGCCTGCATGAACCAGACAGTTGTCGCTGCTGCTATGGCTAACACGCCACCTCCCATAATCATCCACTTCCTTTTAATATTGTCCACATTTCACCATTTCAAAAAGTTCAACCTCCTTGGGTCAGCTTCTTCTGCTTGTCTAGACTTGTTAGACAAGGGTGCTGTTTAATGAAGGTTATTGAGAAGAGGTCTTAACGCCGCCGTTTGTCCTGACGTTCAAACTCGTTTTTCGCGGTCAATAGAATATCCTGAGCGCGGATCCATTCGGGGGTGTTTTCCTTTATGCCGGACATCGCGATTTGCGAGCTGCGGATCGCGCTGCCATAATTACGAGACAGCATGGCGCTTTCTGCAGTGGCAAGCTGTGCGCGTGCGCTATCACCTTGCTGGGAATAGACAACGCCAAGCTGATACCATGCAAAAGGGTTTTGATTGTCCTTTGCCACGGCGGCTTTCAATACGCGTTCAGCTTCCTCGAAATGGCTTTTGTCTTCGGTAGCGATTAGCGCATGACCAAACAGGCTGGCGATCAACGGTTGGTTATTGGTCAGTTGGACCGCTTTGCGTAGCGAGGCGATAGCCGCTTCGGGCTTGCCGGATTCCAGGAATATCTGCCCTTGCAGTTCTAGGAAATAAGGGTCGTTGGGTTCGTCTTGCAACAGACTGTTGACCTCCGCCATGGCCCGGTCGGGATAAGCGCTTTTGTGCCAAGCATAGGCGCGGGCGTAGCGTGCGGCTATAGTCTGGTCGGTTTCCGGAAACTCGCGCAGCGTCACGGCAGGGTCGCTGATATAGCCAAACAGCTTTGCCTTAACTCGCTGGAACCGTTCTTCTATCTCTGGATCAGGTGGGTGATCCCAGGCCGCATCAGCCTGATACACATCGCGGAGCAAGGATATACGCTCTCCGGAAAGCGGGTGGGTGCGGCTATAACTGTCTTCCTGAGGAATGCCGAGGCGGAACTCGTAATTTTGCAGCTTTTTGAAAAAGTCGATTGACCCTTTGCCGGTGATACCAGCCCCGGAAAGATAGCGGGCACCTGCGGCATCGGCGCTGCGTTCCTGGACGCGGTTAAAAGCGAGAAATTTGCCCATTGCGGCCTGTTGACCAGCTGCCAAAATTCCGGCTCCCGCATCGCCCGCACCTGCGGCTATGGCTGCGGCACCCAGAATCAGGCTGAGGATCGTAATGCCGGTGGCGGTTTTTATGCCTTCGCCAAAGCGGATGATATGACCGCCGGTAATATGGCCAAGCTCGTGCGCCATAACACCTTGAATCTCTACTGCGCTATCTGCTTCGGCTATTGTTCCGGAATAGAAATATATGCGCTGTCCGCCCGCGACAAAAGCGTTGACCTCGCTGCTGTTGATCAGGACAACCTCAACATCCTCGGCATCCAGTTCGGACGCCTGCACTAGCGGCGCCACCATGTCCCTGAACAGCGCTTCGGTTTCAGCATCACGAAGAATGGATTGCGCGGCAATAGGCTGCGCCATGACCGCGAACATAGCGACAAAGGCGGTGATTAAATACCCGATTCGAGACAGGGAAAAAGAAGCTATATGCTTGCGTGTATGATCATTCGGCGATGACATATATGTCCTTTTTGGATGTTCTCTGAAAACCGCTATTCGGGCGAACGTGCCTTCCTGTTTAGCACCCATATCGGGCGGGCAGGCTTAACCTGCGATGAAATTACCTGCCCACAATCTAGCGGACAATGGAACCCGTTGACAACAGAAGATGTGCCCCACTCTCGCACGGAGAGGGGGCACATATCTTTCGCTTAACCGAACGTGCGCTGCCACCAGCCGACACGGGGTGGATCGGATTTTTCTGGAGTTGCCGCTTTTTCAGAATCGCCTTCCGAAGATGCGCTTTCAACAGGAGCACTTTCTTGGGGTGCGGGTTCGTTGGGCGCGGTTTCTTCTGTTGCCTTCACAGCCGGCTTTTTGGTCGTCGCTCTTCGGGCTGCCGGTTTTACAGCTGGTTTATCGGTCGCTTCCGCGCCATCGGCCTTTTTTGCCCGCGACCGAGGAGCCCGCTTAGCTACAGGTTTTGCAGCCGGTTCTTCAGTAGCAGCTTCGGCACCTTCTACCGGAACAGCTGGAGCTTCTGCGGTTTCAGGCGACTGAGGAGCTTCAGGGCTTTCCGCAACCACCTTGGGCTTACGCGGTGCGCGGCGGCGCTTGGGCTTTTCTTCGGCCTCTGGCGCGGAAGTTTCCTCAGCTTCCGGTGTGGCCTGCGTTGCCGCTTCCGGAGCATCGGTTTTCTTCGCTCGCGGCCGGCGTGTACGCTTCGGCTTCTCGGCTAGTTCAGCAGCTTCGTCTGCACCAGCTTCAACCTGAGATTCGGCTTGCGGAGCTTCGGTTTCCGAAACTTCTGTCGCCTCTACTACAGCGTCAGATGGCTTGCGGTTACGGCCACCTCGCGAACGGCGTGACCTTGGCTTGTCGTCGTTCTGATCCGCTGTTTGCTCACTAGCTTGTTCTGCGCTTTCCGCTTCGGATGGCTCAGAGACTTGTTCCGCGCCATTGTCGTTATCACCGCCGGTATCGTTGGAAGCGGTTTCGCCACCATTACGATCACGCCGACCGCCGCGTCGTCCACGCCGTCCACGCCGTTTGCGCGGGGCATTTTCTTCGTTGCCGGTTTCCTGTTCAGCGACATCGGCTGCGATGTCCTCTTCCTCTTCGTCCAGGTCGATAATAGGCTCAAACTTCGGAGCATTTTTCGGCGGGCTACCCGATCCTTTGACTTCCATGCGAGCGCCTTCAATCTCTCCATCAGGAGTGATTTCGACCGTAACGCCGTAACGTTCTTCGATTTCTCCGATTTCATGCCGCTTGCTGTTCAGGACGTAAATTGTCGCTTCTTGACTGGTGGTCAGGGTGATCTGGCTGGCTTTGCCTTTGGCAGCTTCTTCCTCGATCAAGCGCAGTGCCGATAGAGCAGCAGAAGATGCCGTGCGGACAAGGCCAGTGCCTTCACAATGCGGGCAGACCTTGGTGGAGGCTTCCAGAACGCCGGTACGCAGGCGCTGGCGGCTCATTTCCAATAAACCGAAGCTTGAGATACGACCGACCTGAATCCGCGCACGATCATTTTTCAGCGCATCACGCATGGCTCGCTCGACCTTACGGACATTCGAGTGGCGATCCATGTCGATAAAGTCGATCACGACCAAACCGGCCATATCGCGCAGGCGCAACTGACGGGCAATTTCCGCTGCGGCTTCCAGATTGGTTTTAACCGCAGTCGCCTCGATACCATGCTCTCGCGTGGAGCGGCCGGAGTTGATGTCGATAGAGACAAGAGCCTCTGTCGGGTTGATGACGAGATAGCCGCCGGATTTCAAC
>JADKLW010000162.1_pt1 | contig 36402 bp, 34 predicted proteins | sample 8641881 | NCBI WGS metagenome assembly JADKLW01 (sample SAMN16272185, study PRJNA661076) | feces metagenome | isolation source: fecal sample from diarrhoea affected cattle B | host: Bos taurus | place: South Africa: Lokaleng Village, Mahikeng | collected 2019-09 | reverse complement strand
CCCGCCCCGCCCGCGTCATGACCGTGCTGACCACCGGCAAGCTGATCCTCGACGTCTGACCGCGCCGTCGCGGGCGGTCGCCGAAGGGAATCGGCCGACGAAGACGATCGGTGTTCCCGTCGGGGGCCGGGGGGCGGGTAATGTCCAGGGTCGATGACCGCGTTTGCCGACCTCCGCCTGTCCGAACCCGTGCTCGAGGCCCTGCGCGAGATCGGGTACGAGAAGCCCAGCCCGATCCAGGCGCAGGGCATGCCGCCGATGCTCGAGGGTCGAGACGTGATCGGCCAGGCGCAGACCGGGTCCGGCAAGACCGCCGCCTTCGGCGTGCCGATCGTCGAGTACGTCGACCCGACGAGCAGCGACACCCAGGCGCTGGTGCTGACGCCGACCCGTGAGCTCTGCATCCAGGTCACCCAGGCGATCCGCTCGTTCGGGGTCAAGAAGAACGTCGAGGTCGTTGCGACCTTCGGCGGCGCGCCGATCCGCGAGCAGATCTCGCGGCTGCGCTCCGGCGCGCACGTCGTCGTCGGCACGGTCGGCCGCGTGCTCGACCTGATCGACCGGGGCGCGCTGCAGCTCGGCTCGTGTCGCTTCGTGGTGCTCGACGAGGCCGACGAGATGCTCGACCTGGGCTTCCTCGAGGACGTCGAGAAGATCCTCCGGCGGACGCCGAACGGCCGTCAGACCGCGCTGTTCTCGGCAACGATGGCGCCGCCGATCCGCAAGCTGGCCGACAACTACCTCTACGAGCCCGAGCACGTCAAGGTCAAGGCCGACACGCTGACCGTCGACTCGGTCGAGCAGTTCCGGGTCGAGGTCGCGTCGAAGGACAAGCCCGAGAAGCTGGCCGAGGTGATCGCCGCCGAGCGGCCGCGCCAGGCGATCGTCTTCTGCCGCACCAAGATCGGCACCGACCGGCTGTACCGGCTGCTGAAGGACCGGGGGCAGAACGCCCGCGCGCTGCACGGCGACCTCTCGCAGGGGCAGCGCGACGGCGTGATGCTGGCGTTCAAGGGCGGTCGCGTGCCGATCCTCGTCGCGACCGACGTCGCCGCGCGCGGCCTGGACATCTCCACGGTCACCCACGTCGTCAACTACGACGTGCCGCGGTCGCCGGACACCTACGTCCACCGGATCGGCCGGACGGGCCGCGCGGGCGCGAGCGGCCGCGCGATCACCTTCGTCGAGTCGAAGCAGACCCGCGAGCGCGAGGCGATCGAGGAGCACATCGGCATGGAGATCACGCCGTGGTCGGCGGGAGCGACCGCGGTCCGCGGATCCGCTCCGGAGGCTCCCGCGCCTGCGGAGGGCGCCGTCGAGGAGGCCCCGGCCCCGACCGACGACGCGCCGGCCGACGCGTCGGAGGTCCGCCGTCAGAAGCCCCGTCGCGGGCGCAAGCCGCAGATCAATCGCGACGCCGACGAGCCGGGCACGCGGATCGTGCTGGCTCCGGGGACGAGCGCCGGGCTCGAGGTGCGCGACCTCGTGGCGGCGATCACCGAGGCGACCGGCCTGGACGGCGAGGCCGTCCGCGACGTGCTCGTGCTGGAGCGGTTCGCGTTGGCGACGGTCCCGGCGGCGAACGTCGACGAGGCGGTCGACGCGATCAACGAGCGGGCCGGCGGCGAGCGCCCGCTGTACGCCGAGGTCCTGGTTCCGCGCTGATCGGTCTCGGTTCGAGACCGCCGAACGTCCCGTGGTGAACGAACTTTTGCGGACTTCCGCACCGAATTCCCTTCCGGCGGTAGCATGGTGGACGTGACGATGTCCGAAGGTCAGCATCCTCAGGAGACACCCGCTGCCCCCGAGGGCGGCATGGTGCGTGCGTGCGACCGCTGCGGCACGGTCTGCTCCGCCGATCAGGAATGGTGCCTGGCGTGCGGCGTGCGGATGTCCGCCGTGAGCCCGCGCCTGCCCGGCCTGCGCGCCGCGGGCGTCGTGGTGTCGCTGGCCGTGCTGCTGGCGGGCGGCGCGGCGGCAGCCTCCTACGCCGCCCTGCGCAGCGACACCGCGCCGACGGCTGCGGCCCCGGCCGGCCCCGCGGGCACGCCCGTGACCCCGTCGCCGACGCCGCCCCCGGTCACGCCGGCCGATCCGGTGGTCCCGCCGCCCGTCGAGGACGAGCTGCCGGCCGACACCGATCCGGACCTCGGCGCTCCGCAGGACCTGGGCGCCGAGCTGGCGGACGACTTCGAGGACGAGCCGACCGACCTGGACCTCGGCCCGGACCTCTCCTCGGGCGCGCCGTCCGCGCCGTCCGCGCCGTCCGCTCCGCCGGCGCCCCCGGTCGAGCCCCCGGCCGACACGGGCGGCGGCCCCGACGCCACCGACTCGACCGACGACACCAGCGGCTCGGGCGGCGGCAGCGGCTCGGGTAGCGGTTCCGGCTCGGGCTCCGGCGGCAACACGGACACCAAGACCGACACCTCCGGTCCGATCACGCTGGCCGCTGGCCAGGGGTCGCTGTACGACCCGATGGGCGTCGTCGCGGACCGCGGCGAAGAGGGACGCGCGATCGACGGCAACGTCAAGACCTCGTGGCGGACCACGCTCGTCGCGGGCAAGACGGGCGAGTTCGGCTACGTGCTCGACTTCGCCTCGGCGACCGCGCTGAAGACCCTGACGCTCCACAGCCCGACCGAGGGCCTCAAGGTCAAGATCCTCGGGACCACCCGCAAGACGCTCCCGGCGTCGACCACCGACGCCCAGTGGGTCGAGCTGGCGCCGCTGCAGACGCTCAAGGGCGGCGCGGGGGCCAGCACCGACTTCAAGCTCGACGGCGCGAAGAAGCTACGCCACGTGCTGCTGCTGGTCGCCGAGGCGCCCGGTACGCCGGCGGCCACGCAGATCAACGAGATCGAGATCTCGCGCTGAGCTCCGGCGCTCGCCGTCGACGTCGCAGCCCGCCCGCCCGGGCGGCTCGACGCGACGGCGCAGCCCGCGTGCTCGGGCGGCTCGTTAGGGTCGTGCGCGAGGTATCCACCCCAACCACTGGAGGAGCGCCTTGAGCACCGCCACGATGAACACCAGCGAGGGCGAGATCGTCTTCGAGCTCTTCGACGCCGACGCGCCGAAGACGGTTGAGAACTTCAAGAAGCTCGCCAACGACGGCTTCTACGACGGGCTGATCTTCCACCGCGTGATCGCGGACTTCATGATCCAGGGCGGCTGCCCCGAGGGCACCGGCATCGGTGGCCCCGGGTACACGTTCGAGGACGAGTTCAACGACCACAAGATCGTGCGCGGCACGTTGGCGATGGCGAACGCGGGGCCGAACACCAACGGCTCGCAGTTCTTCATCGTCACCGCCGACGCGACCCCGTGGCTCGACGGCAAGCACACCGCGTTCGGCAAGGTCACCGCCGGCGACGACGTCGTGCAGCGGGTCGGCACCACGCCGACCGGCCCCCAGGACCGCCCGGTCACGCCGATCGAGATCCGCTCGATCGCGATCTCCGACTAGCGACCGCTCGGCGCCCGATCCGCGCGCCCCGCCGCTCGGCGGGGCGCGGGCCGGGTCGGTTTCCCGGCAAACGTGACGCCTGTGTCATGTTTGTCGGACAAGTCGTTCCTGAAGCGCTAGGCTCTGAGCATGAGCGCGCAGGAACCGGTTTCCGCCCACCCGTCCGACGACGTCGACGCGACGGGCGGCGCGACCGCGGTCGCCGACGACCCGCACGCCGGCCAGAAGGGCGTCGTCGATCCGGCGACGGGCCAGACGATCGCCTGGGTCGACGACCTGGGTCCCGAGGCCGCCGCGACCGCCGCCGTCCGCGGCCGTGCCGTGCAGCCGGCCTGGGAGGCGCTCGGCTTCGCCGGACGCGCCCGCGTGATGAAGCGCGCCCAGAAGTGGGTGACCGCCAACGCCGACGAGCTGGTCCGCACGATCGTCTCGGAGACCGGCAAGGCGTGGGAGGACGCGATGATGGCGGAGGTGCTCTACGCCGCCGCCGCGTTCGGTCACTGGGCCGACCACGCCGAGGACCTGCTGGCCGAGGAGAAGATCAAGATCTCCTCGCCGCTGCTCAAGGGCAAGAAGGTGATCACCCGGTACGCGCCCGTCGGGCTGGTCGGCGTGATCGCGCCGTGGAACTATCCCTTCACCAACGGCTTCGGCGACTGCATCCCCGCCCTGATGGCCGGCAACAGCGTGCTGCTCAAGCCGGCCGAGAAGACCCCGCTGACCTCGCTGCTGCTCGCCAAGGCGCTCAAGGACTGCGGGATGCCCGACGGCGTCATGCAGGTCCTGACGGGCAAGGGCTCGGTGCTCGGCGACGCGATCATCGACCAGGTCGACATGATCATGTTCACCGGCTCGACCGAGGTCGGACGCCACATCGGCGCCCGCGCCGGCGAGCGGCTGATCCCGTGCTCGCTCGAGCTCGGCGGCAAGGACGCGTTCATCGTCTGCGCCGACGCGGACCTCGAGCGCGCCGCCAACCAGGCGCTGTTCTACGGCATGTTCAACACCGGCCAGACCTGCGTGTCGGTCGAGCGGGTCTACGTCGAAGCGCCGGTCTACGACGAGTTCGTCGCCAAGGTCACCAAGAAGGCGCGCGCGCTGCGCAACGACCAGCCGACCGGTCCGGGCAGCACGGACGTCGGGGCCCTGACCGTCGAGAGCCAGTTCGGGATCGTCAACGACCACGTCGAGGACGCCCGCACCAAGGGCGCCCAGATCGTCGCCGGCGGCGATCCGGACCCCGATCGCCCCGGCTACTGGTACCCGCCGACGGTGATGACCGGCGTCGACCACTCGATGACCTGCATGACGGAGGAGACCTTCGGGCCGACCCTGCCGATCATGAAGGTCGCCGACGTCGAGGAGGCGATCCGCATGGCGAACGACAGCCCCTACGGCCTGATGGCCTCGGTCTTCACCAAGGACATGGCGAAGGGCGAGCAGATCGCGCGCCGGATCGAAGCGGGCCTGGTCCACGTCAACGACTCGCTGGTCGGCTACGCCGCGATCGAGGCCCCGATGGGCGGTTGGAAGGACTCCGGCCTCGGAGCCCGCCACGGCGCGGTCGGGATCCGCAAGTACACGAACTCCCAGACGCTCGTGCTGTCCCGCTGGCACATCAAGAAGGAGCCGCAGGTCTACCCGTACACCGGCCGCGGCTTCAAGCTGCTGCGCGGCGTGACCCGGTTCTTCTACGGGCGCGGGACGCGGGACTAGCTTTGGTCTTCGGTCTTCGCGGCCAGCAGCGCGAGGTACTCGCTGCGGGCCGCGAACGTCTGGCCCATGTTCTCGGTCAGCTCGTCGAGGAACTCCTCGCGGTACGCGGCGTCGGTCAGCACGCTGATCGCGAAGTAGACCCCCGACAGGCCACCGATCGCGAGCGCCACCCGCAGCAGCTCCTCGGTCAGCAGCAGCGGGGCGCCGACGTCGGGCGGCACCCAGACCACGGAGCCGGTCGTGCCGATCCACGACTCCATCGTCTCGCGGTCGATGATCAGCATCCCGAGCGCGACGAAGAACGCGGAGATCGCCGCGGTCACCACCAGCACCTGGAGCCCGTGGCTGATCAGCATCACCAGCCCGACGTTGGCGCGCTGAGCGCGGCGTAGCGGCACGAACGGCGCCCCGCCCTCTCCGGCGTCGTCGCTCTTCGCCAGGTCCGCCGCGACCCCGGCCTCCAGCGTGCGGACCTCGCGCGGGATCCGCACGCCGAGGAACGCGAGCACCACCACGCTCAAGAGGATCCCCACGGCGATCATCGAGTCGTCGCGCATGTGGCCGAAGACCTGCCACATCTCGGCGTTGACGAACAGCACCAGCGCGAACAGCAGCAGCAGCGGGACCGCGCGCGCCAGCAGCATCAGCGAGACCGCGAGCTGACCGGCGAGGTGCCGCAGCGTCCAGAGCAGGATCGACCCGATCCCGAAGCCGAAGCCGAGCGCGACGACCCCGAGCACGGCGAGGTTGACCCCGGCGGTCACCAGCGCGCTGACGAGCTGGCCGTTGAAGATCAGCGGCAGCAGGGCAGGCACCAGCACGAAGCCGGTGAGCTCCGCCGGACCGAGATCCTCGGGGACCGCCAGCCACGGACGGCGGCGCAGCCGGTTGCTCAGCGCCACCGCGGCGATCGCGAAGGCCAGCGCCCCGGCGATCGCCCCGACGTTGGCCAGCGGCGACCAGTCGAGGTTGAGCGCGCCGAGCAGCTCGACGACGAAGATCAGCGCCAGCAGCGGGTACGCGCGGTTGAACGCGTCGGTGCGGGCCGACCAGTCCTCGATCAGCAACGGCAGCCCCGCGCGGCGGAAACGGCGCTCGTATCGGGCGATTTGGTCCACGCCGCCATTCCACCGGATCCGCCGGACGCCCGCGTGACGCCCGAACGGGCCGGATCGTGCGTGGCGCGCGAAACCGCGTCGTAGACTCCGGCCCATGACGACGAAGCGTCCGCGGGAGGCCCGCGATGTCTGAGTTGCTGCTGCTGCGGCACGGGACGGCCGAGGACCACGGCAGTCGGGACCACGACGGAGCACGGAAGCTCGTCGCCCGGGGCGAGGAGGAGGCGCGGATCGCCGGGCGCGCGCTCGTCGCGCTCGACCGCATTCCGGACGTGGTGATCGCCTCGCCGAAGGTCCGGGCCCGGCAGACGGCGGAGCTGGCTGTCGCGGCGTGGGGCGGAGCGGTGGTCGAGCACGCCGCCGTGGTCGGTCTGGATGTGGACGAGGCGCTCGGCCTGGCCACGCTCGGTCCGCGGGTGCTGATCGTCGGGCACGAGCCGGACCTGTCGCAGGTGGTGCACGACCTGACCGGAGCCCGGACGAAGATGCGCAAGGGCGCGGTCGCGATGCTGCGGGTCGGCGGGGGCGGACGACTCGACGCGCTGCTCGGGCCGCGCGAGCTCGCCGAGATCGGCTGAGGGGGCAGACGCCGTGCCGGAGCTGCCGGAAGTGGAGATCACCGCCCGGCTGCTCGACGGGGCGCTGCGCGGCGCGGGGGTCGAGGGCGCGTTCGCGCCCGGGCTGGCCACGATGCAGACCTTCGACCCGCCGCTGAGCGCGCTCGAGGGGGCCACGCTGACCGGGATCGGGCGACGCGGCAAGCTGTTCGTCGTCGGCTTCGCAGGCGGCGGGCTGGCGGCGGCCGGTGCGGCGGCTCGCGCCGTCGATCCGGACGCCGCCGTGGGCGAGCGGCTCGCGGTCGCCGACGCGACCCTGGTGGTCCACCTGATGAGCGCCGGACGGCTGCAGCTGTGGGACGCGCGAGCGTCGATGAAGGACCGCTCCAGCCGGCTGCTGGTGCGGATCGCCGACGGCGAGCGCGAGCTGCGACTGCGCGAGTTCGGCAAGAAGCACGCCGCCTGGGGGCGACTGCTGCGGCCCGACGCGCTGGCCGAGGACCCGACGCTGACGACGCTCGGACCGGAAGCGTGGCCGGACCCGCCCGACCCGGCGATCCTGCCGCCCCGGCGGACGCTGCGCGGCGCGTTGCGCGACCAGCGGGTGATCGCGGGGATCGGTCGTAGCTGGGTCGACGAGATCCTCTGGGAGGCGCAGCTCGCGCCGTTGCGTCGTTGCGGCGATCTCGACGACGACGAGCGCACCCGCCTGCGCGAGACGATCCGGGTCGTGCTGGACCGCACGCTGGCGGAGTACGCGGAGAAGCTCTCGCTGCCGCTGCCCGACAAGCTGCCGCTGCCGCTCCAGGTCCACCGCCGGGTCGGCGAGCCGTGCCCGCGCTGCGGCGACGAGATCCTCCGCGTCTCCTACGAAAGCGACGAGATGGCGTACTGCGCGACCTGCCAGACCGGCGGCAAGCCGTACAAGGACCGCCGGTTCTCGCGGTTGCTGATCGACTGAAATCGCCCGCCCCGGGGCCCGAGGCTCTAAAGTGACGCCTGCGTCATGATTTTCACGGGGAGGGCGACATGAGCACGACCGGGGCAGCCGGCGAGGATCGGGAGTTCGACACCGACTGGCTGGTGATCGGATCCGGCTTCGGCGGGAGCGTCAGCGCGCTGCGGCTGGCCGAGAAGGGCCACCGCGTGCTCGTGCTCGAGCGCGGCGAGCACTTCGAGGACCGCGACATGCCGAAGAGCTCGTGGGACGTCCGGCGCTACTTCTACGCGCCGCGGCTGGGGATGCGCGGGATCTTCAAGATGACGTTCTTCCGCGACGTCACGATCATGAGCGGCTCGGGCGTGGGCGGCGGCAGCCTGACCTACGCGATGACCCTCTACGTCCCGCCGCGGGCGTTCTTCGAGGACCGCCAGTGGGCCGACCTCGCCGACTGGCAGGACGAGCTGGCGCCGCACTACGAGACCGCCCAGCGGATGCTGGGCGTGACCGACGTGACGGTCGACGATCCGGCCGACCAGCTCCTCAAGCGCTACGCCGACCACATCGGCGTCCCCGACACCTACCGCAAGGCCCGGGTCGGCACCTACCTCGACACCCCGGGGGAGACCGTCGCCGATCCGTATTTCGGCGGGGTTGGCCCGGACCGCACCGGCTGCAGCAACCTCGGGCGCTGCATGCTCGGCTGTCCGCAGGGCGCCAAGAACAGCACGACGAAGAACTACCTGCACGTCGCCCGCCGGCTCGGAGCCCGGATCGAGGCGCGCCGCGAGGTCACGTCGCTGCGGCCGATCAACGGGCGCGACGGCGCCGACGGCTGGGAGGTCGTCCACGAGCGCACCGGGTCGTGGCGCCGCAGGGACGCGCGGACGATCCGCGCCCGTGGTGTGGTGGTCGCCGGCGGCGCGCTCGGCACCAACGAGCTGCTGATGCGCTGCCGGTTGAACGGCGATCTGCCGAAGCTCTCGCGGCGGCTCGGGCACCTCGTCCGGACCAACAGCGAGGCGATCCTCGGCGTCACGGTGCCCGCGGGCCGGGCGGAGGCGCTGGCGAAGCGGGTCGCGATCACGTCGTCGATCTATCCCGATCCGCATACCCACATCGAGACCGTCACCTACGGCGCCGGCGGCGGCGCGCTGCGGGGCCTGTTCACGGTTCTCACCGGGGACGGCACGAAGGTCACGCGGCCGCTGAAGTGGCTCGGCCAGATGGTCCGCCATCCGAGGTGGGTCTGGGAGCTGATGTTCAGTCGCGACTGGTCGCAGCGCACGATCATCGTGCTGGTGATGCAGACGCTCGACAACTCGATGCAGTTGGTCGCCAAGAAGCGGCGGCGGGGCGGCCGGGTCAAGCTCAACACGCAGCAGGACCCGAACCACCCCAACCCGACGTTCATTCCCGCGGCCAACGCGTTCACCGACTGGCTGGCGCGACAGACCGGCGGGGTGCCGGCGTCGTCGGTCAGCGAGGCGCTGTTCAACGTGCCGTCGACGGCCCACATCCTCGGCGGCGCCCCGATCGGCGCCGATCCCGACCACGGCGTGATCGACGCCGAGCACCGGGTGTTCGGCTACGAGAACCTGCTGGTCTGCGACGGCGCGGCGATCCCGGCCAACGTCGGGGTCAACCCGTCGCTGACGATCACCGCGATGAGCGAGCGCGCGATCGCGTTGATCCCACCGAAGCCGGGGGCGACGGCCATCGAGCCGCTCGGCCGGATCGCGATTCCCGACAAGACCGCCAGCGGCGAGCCCGAGCCGATGCCGGTCAGCGTCACCCCGGAGGGCGCGTTCAAGGAGCAGGCGCTGGCGGACTAGCCGACGCTGGGTGTGGCGAACGCGGCTGGGCCGGCCCGCCCTGGCGCGTCGCCCGCGGTACCGCGGAGGTACACAAGGTGACGCGGAGCGCGACGGTCAGTCGCCGACGGTCAGCACGATCTTGCCGCGGGTCGTGCCCGACTCGATCTGGCGGTGGGCCTCGGCCGCCTGCTCGAGCGGGAAGGTCGCCGAGACGTGGGGCCGCAGCATCCCGCGCTCGATGGTCCCGGTCAGGAGCTGCAGCTCGAGCCCGTCGGGAGCGACGAAGACCCGAGGCGCGAGGATCGTGTCGGGGGTCGGCTCGCCGCGCGCCGACGACACCAGCGAGACGAATCGCCCGCCGGGCACGAGCGTGGCGTAGGCGGCCGCTCGCAGGTCGTGGCCCGACCCGTCGACGACCAGGTCCACCGGGGCGTCGAGCTGCTCCGTCCAGTCGCCGTGGGTCCGGTTGAGTACCTCGGCCGCGCCGAGTCCACGGACGAAGTCGACGTTCTCGGTGGACGTCACCGCGATCACGTGAGCCCCGAGGTCCGCCGCGACCTGCACGGCGATGTGCCCGACCCCGCCGGACGCGCCGGTGATCACCACGCGCCGGTTGGTCTCCAGGTCGCCCGCGTCGGCCATCGCCTGCCAGGCGGTCAGCCCGGCGAGCGGCAGCGCGGCGGACTCGATGTCGGTCAGCGAGCGCGGCGAGCGGCTGAGCTGGCTGACGTGGGCGACGACGTATTCGGCGTAGGTCCCTGCGGCACGGGGGAACCCGACCAGCCCGCAGACGCGGTCGCCGGCGGCGAACCGGCTGACGCCGAAGCCGACCGCCTCGACGGTGCCCGCGACGTCCCAGCCGGGGACCCAGGGGAAGCCGCCGCCCGTGGGGGTGGTCGGCTCGGCGCCGTCGCGGGCGAGGGCCGCGGCCAGGTCGGCGGACGCCGGACGCAGCTCGTCGAGGAACTTCCCCGCGCCCGCCCCGCTCCGCGTCTTTGCGTCCACCGGATTGATCCCCGCTGCGGCGACCCGGATCAGCACCTCGCCCGCGCTCGGCTCCGGTCGCGGCACCTCGCGGACCTCCAGGACGTCGGGATCCCCCGGGGCGAGGGCGACGACGGCACGCATCAGCGGGGAGGAGGGCATGGGGCCGACGATAGCCGGGCCGCGGCGAAGGCCGCCGCGCAGCGGTGGCAAGCACCGGTGTGCAGTTTGCGTCCGTGAAGGGGAAGAACCGCACGGCAGACCGCCGAAGTGGGGTGGGGCGCGGTCTGGGACGATGGGCGCTCCGCCCGTCCCTCGACCAGGAGACCACCGTGCCGCTCCCCGAGATTGGTCAGCCCGCGCCCGACTTCACCCTGCCCGCCGCCGACGGATCGTCGGTTTCGCTGTCGGAGCTGCGAGGACAGTGGGTCGTCGTCTACTTCTATCCGAAGGCTTCGACCCCCGGATGCACGACGCAGGCCTGCTCGATCCGCGACAACGAGGATGCCTACGCCGAGCGTGGGGCGCGGGTGCTGGGGATCTCGCCCGACCCGGTCGACAAGGTCGCGACGTTCGTCGAGAAGCAGGAACTGAACTTCACGCTGCTCGGCGACGAGGACCACGCGGTCTGCGACCTCTACGGCACCTGGGTCGAGAAGTCGATGTACGGCCGCAAGTACTGGGGCGCGTCACGCTCGACGGTGATCGTCGACCCCGACGGGAACGTCGCCGAGGTCTTCGCGAAGATCACGCCGAAGGCGCACGACGAGAAGGTGCTCGCGGCCCTGGATCGGTTGCAGGGCTGACTAGGCCGTCAAGACGATCGGCGCGCCGTTCTGGATCACCACGGTGTGCTCGACGTGGACCGAGAGCGCGCCGTCGGCGGTGGCGATCGTCCACTCGTCGTCACGCTCGACCAGCGCGGGGGCGCCGAAGGTCAGCATCGGCTCGATCGCCAGGACCAGGCCCTCGGCGAGCGGGGTGGTCAGGGCCGGCATGTCGACGTTCGGCACGTCCGGCTCCTCGTGGAGCTGGCGACCGATCCCGTGTCCGCAGAGCTCGGCGAACGGCTTCGCGCCGTGCATCGCGGCGGTCGCCTGGACCGTGGCGCCGATCGTCCGCACCGGCGTCCCCGCGACGGCGGCCGCCAACGCGGCCTCCAGGCACTGGTCGGCGACGTCGAGCAGCCGCTGGGCCTCCTCGCTGATCTCCCCGACGCCGACGGTCACTGCCGCGTCGGCGAAGAACCCGTGCAACGAGGGCGTGACGTCGAGCGTCACCAGGTCGCCCTCCTGCAGCTTGCGTCCGCCGGGGATCCCGTGCACGACCTCGTCGTTGACCGAGATGCAGGTCGATCCGGGGAACGAGTAGGTCTCCATCGGACCTGATTCCGCGCCGTGCTCGTGGAAGCATCGCGCGGCGACCAGATCCAGCTCGGCGGTCGTGACGCCGGGGGCGACCGCGTCGCGCATCCGCCGGATGGTCTCGGCGACCAGGGCCCCCGCGCGCTTCAGGCCGTCGAGTTCCTCGGGGGTGCGGACGATCATGCCGTCAAGGGTATGGCCCCTCGGCCTCTCGGGCCCGCTGGACGGGGTGGGGCACGTTCGTGGTATCTCGCCCGCGCCCCGGATCGAGAGGGCGATCCTGGGGGCTGGGCCCCACGTTCCGGGCATCTCGACCGCGCCCCGGATCGAGGGGGCGATCGAGGGGACTACGGCCCACGTTCGTGGTATCTCGACCGCGCCACCGATCGAGGGGTCGATCGTGGGGGCTGGGCCCCACGATCGTGGTATCTCGCCCGCGCCCCGGATCGTGGGGGCGATCGTGGGGGCTACGGCCCACGTTCGTGGTATCTCGGACGCGGCCGCGGATCGAGAAGCCGATCGTGGGGGCTGGCGCGCCCCGCCGTGGTCAGTCGTTCGCCGCGTCGCCGAGGTCGCTGAACCGGATCCGGTCGATCGAGCGGACTTCGCGGGTCGTGCCCCACTCGTTGCGGCCGAGCCGGGACAACGGCGCCAGCCGGTCGATCGACGGCAGGTCGTCGTCGGCCATCGCGTCCGCGGCGATCGCGAGGTGCAGCACCCGTCCGAAGACCACCGTCGACGTGCCGAATCCGACCGTGTGGTGCAATTCGCACTCGATCGCCACCGGCGACTCCGCGACGCGTGGCACCGCCACCCGGCGGCTCGGCTCGCGGGTCAGGCCGACCGCATCGAACTCGCTGTGGTCGGCCGGGTAGTCGGTGCCGGTCGCGTTGATCTGCTCGAACAGCGACTCGGGGGCCAGGTTGATCGTGAACTCGCGGGTCGCCAGCACGTTGCGCAGCGTGTCCTTGGTCCCGACCGACGTGAACTGGACGACCGGCGGAGCGGTCGACGAGATCGTGAACAGCGAGTGCGGCGCCAGGTTGTCGATTCCGTCGGCCGAGGTCGACGCGACCCAGGCGATCGGCCGCGGGACGATCACCGCGGTCATCAGGCGGTAGAAGTCGCCGGCCGACCGGTTCGCCGGATCAAAGTCCTTGCGCATGCAACGAAGTATGCCGGATTCCGGGGTCAGACCCGTCGATAGGTCGATGTCGCATCGGCGTCGCGGATCCGCAGCGCCATCAGGGCCGCGAGCAGCATCAAGCCGGCCGCGACGAAGAAGGCCGCGTGGTAGGCGTCCAGGTTGGGGATCGGAACGCCCGCCCTGCCCCCCGCTTCTCCGCCCGGCCCGCCGCCGGCTCCGACCGCGACCGGGCCCACCAGCGCGATCGTCGTCGCGAGCAAGGCGACGCCGAGCGCCGCGCCGGTCTGGCGTAGGGCGTTGAAGATGCTCGACGCCTGGCTGGTCGCCGCGTTGGAGATGTTGGCGAAGGGCACGACGTTGATCGGCATGAACACCGCCGACATCGACAGGCCGATCCCGAGCATCAGCACGACGACCAGCGCGTCGGGCGTTGCGCCGGTGACCCGGGTCAGCAGCAGCGCGCCGATCGCGACGCCGACCGCCCCGCCGCTGATCAGGCGTCGCGGCCCGACGCGCGGGTAGAGCCGCGACGCCACCTGCGATCCGGCCATCACGCCGATCGCCTCGGGGAAGGTCAGCAGCCCGCTGGTCATCGCCGAACGGCCCAGCCCTTCCTGCTGGAGCTGCGGGAAGGCGTAGAGCAGTCCGAGGAAGCCCGCCGTCGACGGGACGAGGATCAGGAACGAGCGGCGGAACATCCGCTCGCGCAGCAGGCGCAGGTCCAGCAGGGGCGCCGCGCTCCGCAACTCCCACGGCACCAGCAGGGCGAGCAACGTCACGCCGACGACGCCGCTCGCCACGATCTGCGCCGAGGCCCAGCCCTGACCCGGGCCTTCGGAGATCGCGAACATCGCCAGCCCGAGCCCGGCGCCGGCGAGCACGAAGCCCAGGCCGTCGAACGTCCCCGGGCGACCGGGCACGTCGCGGGGCAGGAAGCGCAGGCCGAACGCGACCGCCAGCAGCCCGACCGGCACGTTGATCAGGAAGGCCCAGTGCCAGGAGAGGTGCTCGACGAGGATCCCGCCGAGCACCGGACCGAGCGCGGGGGCGGCGGCGGTCGGCACGATCAGCACCCGCGACGCGGCGACCCGCTCGTCCTGCGGGAAGACGCGGTAGAGCATCGCCATCCCGACCGGGATCATCATCCCGCCCGCCGCGCCCTGGAAGATGCGGAACAGCACGAGCTGGCCGAGACTGCCGGCGGCGCCGCAGAGCGCCGAGGCGACCACGAACGCCAGCAACGCCAGCAGGAAGACCCGGCGCGTGCCGAAGCGGTCGCCAAGCCAACCCGACGCGGGGATGAAGACCGCCAGGCTGACGAGGTAGCCGGAGGCGACGACCCCGGCGGCGGAGATCGAGGCGTCGAAGTCGCGGCTGATCGACGGCAGCGCGACGTTGACGATCGTCGAGTCGAGGATGCTCATGAACATCGCCGCGACGAAGACGACGCTGACGGTGAACTTCGGGTTGCTCAGGTACCGGGACACGTCCGGCGATTGTGTCGGGTCGGTTCCGGCGGCTCGCTGCGGCCAGGCGATCAGCCGTCGATCAGCCGCACGCCGATCGCTCCCGCGAACGCCCCTGCCGACGCGAGCACGTCCTCCCAGCGCATGCCGACGCCGCGCAGCCGCTCCAGCGAGCGGATCCCGTCGAGCGTGCAGCGCTGCATCTCGGTGCGGGTGAACCGCGCACCGGTCAGGTCGATGTCGGACAGGTCGCAGTCGGCGAACGTGACGTCCTGCGCGTTCAGGTCCTGGAAGTCGCTGCCGACGAGCCGGCAGTCGTGGAACTCCACGCGGCGCAGCTCGCAGCCGGTGAACGCCGCCAGGTCGATCTGGCAGCCGTCGAAGCGCACGTCGTCGAGCCGCGCGCCGGACCACTGGATTCCGGTCAGCCGCCCCCGCACGATCGCGACCCGCCGCAGCGACGCGGACCGCAGGTCGGCGTTGGCCAGGTTCGCGGCCCGCAGCTCGACGTCGACCAGGGCGATGCCGGGCATCCGCGCGCCCGCCAGGTCGACCTGCTCGGCCCGCGCCGCCTCGATCTGAACCCCGCGAGCGAACGTTCCGGCGGGCAGCGACCCGCCCATCGCGACGTCGGACAGACGGTCGTCGTGGGCGACGCCGTCGTCGAGCGAGAACGGCGCCAGATCCGGCGCGATCCGCGGCCCGGCTACCGGTCGAGGGCGGTGATCGGGCGTCGCGCGGGCCATCGCCGCGATCGTCGCAGACCGTCGCTCGACACGCCGAATCGCCCGTGTCGACGGGGTTTCGCGGCCATCCCGCGGGCCAGGCGCGGAACGAGGATGCGTCAGAACGTCTCAGGCGTCAGAATCAACGCGTGATGCGTTCGACTCGCGTGTTCTCCCTCGCCACGGCGGCGGTCCTTGCCCTTGCGGTGACGGGCTGCGGCGGAACCACCTTCCAGAAGGACGAACCGCAGACGGCCGTCCGCGACTTCCTCTCGGAGGCGCTGTCCCAGAAGAACGGTCAACGCGCTTGCGACTTCATGACCGTCGAGGCGCAGGGCGAGCTGGTCGCCGGCGCCAGCGAGGGCGCGAACTGCCGCATGGCGATGGAGCTCTCCGGACTGATCTCCGGCGGCGAGCCGGTCCGCGACGTCGCCTCGGTCAAGGATCTCGACTACGAGGTCACCGCGGACGACGGCGAGACGGCCACGGTCGTGGTGACCCCCGAGGGTGGCGAGGCGATCGAGTTCGCGCTGATGAAGTCCGAGGGTCTTGGCGCGCTGTACGAGCCGGAGACCCCGTGGCGGATCACCGGCGGCGCGAAGCCGCTGATCGTCGGCGTCGAGTTCTGAGCGTGGCGGGTACCGCCGAGGGGCCGTGACCGTGGCACGGCCGGCGGCGGTCATCTTCGACAACGACGGGACCTTCCTCGCGACCGAGGACGCATGGTCGCGCGCGGAGTCCGCGTTGTTCACGCGCTGGGGCCAGATCCTGCGCCCCGAGCACAAGCGCGAGCTGCTGGGCACGAGCTTCGCCGAGGCGTCGCGGCATCTCGAGCGCTTCCTCGAGGCGCCGGGCCACGGGTCCCGGCTCCTGGAGGAGCTGGCCGAGCTGGTCCACGCCGAGCTCGACCACGGCGTCCCGGTGATGCCGGGCGCCGCCGAGCTGGTCGCGGCGCTCGACGCCGACGACGTGCCGATCGCGATGGCGACCAACGCCGCCCGCAGCTTCGCCGAGAAGGCGCTCGTCGCCGCCGGGCACGGGCACACGTTCGACGTGCTGCTGACCGCCGACGACGTGCCGCGCCCGAAGCCCGCGCCGGACATCTACGTCGCGGCCGCCGAAGCGCTCGGCGTCCGTCCCGAGACGTGCGTCGCGGTCGAGGACAGCCCGACCGGCGTCCGCTCGGCGCGCGACGCCGGGATGACGGTGGTCGGCGTGCTCAGCCACCCGGGCGTCGAGCTCGACGCCCACCACGTGGTGCCGACGCTCAACGACCCGTTGATCTGGGATCTGCTCGGCGTCGAGCTCGTCGAGCTCGGGTAGGCAGGGCGGCCAGCGGGCGGGGCGGCCGGGCTCCAATCATCGTAGGCTGCACCCGTGTCCGTCCCCCGAACCGGAGCACCGACGCCGCTCGCCGGGATCTCCGAGGTCTTCGGGGCGATCGGCGACTTCTTCGCGAGCATCGCCAACGTCAACCTCGTCCCGCTGCTGATCGGGCTGACGTGCTTCGTCGTCTACCTGACGTTCCGCTCCCGCGGGTTCTTCAACGTGCTGCGGGCGGCGTATCCCGCCGAGACCTTCCAGTGGCGGCGGATCTGGGGCGCGTACATCGCCGCCTACGGCTTCAACAACGTGATCCCGGCGCGTGGTGGGGACGTGATCAAGGTCTTCCTGGTCAAGACCTCGATCCCCAACTCGACGTACCCGGCGGTGACGGCGGCGATGATGGTCGAGGCGGTGTTCGACCTGACGGTCGCGATCCCGATCCTGATCTTCGCGTTCACGCAGGGCGTCTTCCCGAAGCCGCCGGACTTCGCCAGCCTCAACGCGTTCGACCTGTCGTTCGTGTTCGCCAACTTCTCGGCGACGCTGTTCGTGCTGACCGTGCTCGCGGTCGGCGGACTGGTCGCGTTCGCGGTGCTGTCGGAGCGGGCGCGGCGGTTCTGGGCCCGGGTCCGCCAGGGCGTGGTGATCCTGCGCGACCGGCGGCGGTTCTTCCGCGAGGTCTGGCTGGTGCTGTTCGCCGGCTACCTGTTCCGGCTGACCGCCTTCTGGATGCTGCTCGAGGCGTTCCACGTCGGCGGATCGGTGCAGAACGTCCTGCTGGTCCACGCGATCAACGCCGTCGCGGCGCTGATGCCGTTCACGCCGGGCGGGGCGGGCGTGCAGCAGGCGTTCATGGTCAAGGTCTTCGCCGGCTCGGCGACGGCCGCGACGGTCGCCGCCTACTCGGTCGGCCAGCAGATCGCGATCGGGGTCACGTGCCTCGCCATCGGCTTCTTCGCCCTGGTCAAGATTTTCGGCTTCCGCTCGTTCAAGGAGGTCATCGCCGCCGGCAAGGAGCACCGGGCGAGCGAGAACGCCGAGCCGAGCGCGTCCGGCTAGCCGCGAGGCCCCGCAACTAGCCGGGGCCGCGGCCCGCCGACGACCGACTAGCCGAGGCCCTGCCGGGCCTCGCGCACGAGCGTGACGGCCTCGGGGAAGACGACCGCCATCACCTGGCGGATCTGCCGGGCCTGCGCCTCGGCGTCGCCCTGGAGGTTGACGCGACCGACCGCCGCGACGGTCATTTGGACCGCGAGCCCGATCGCGTTGTCCGCCCAGGCCAGCTTCTGCTGGCCCTGCATCTGCTCCGCGAACTCCATCATCTTGCGCTGCAGGTCGTCCGGGTCGCCAAAGAGATCGCCAAAGCCTTCCATACCGCGATGCTACCGCTCCGCCGCCGCGGGCCGGGGCGGGTGAGCGTTCGGCCGGCGGTGGATGGGGTGGGCTCCGATCCCCCCGGAGGTCCGTAGAATCCTGCTCCGTGGCGAACACCCGAGTGATTCCCGACGCCCTGGACCCGGAAGAGACGCTGGCGATCGAGCAGCGCTGGCTGCCGAAGGCGGGGATCCTCGCGATCGTCGCCGGGATCCTGCCGCTGATCGCGATCGCGCTGCAGGTGATCACCTCGCGTGGGATCCCGAACGAGGTCGAAGCGGTCAAGACCGTCGCCCAGTCGCTGACGATCTACGGCGCGGGCGAGCAGGGGGCCGGCCTGGTCGGCGCCCAGTCGCAGGTCGCCGACCACTACGGCAACAACGCCGTGATGATCATCGCCGCGACCGCGCTCGCCGGCCTGAGCCTGATCGTGATGGCGCCGGTGCTGTTCGGCCTGCTGCGCGCCTCGTGGCGACGCCGTCCGTCGTTCCCCCGATGGTTCTTCTGGGCCCCCGTGATCGGCGCGCTGGCCTTCGGCATCGGCACCACGGTGGCGATGACCTACGGCGCGATCAAGCTCTCGGACTTCGCGAGCCTCGCTCCCGAGCTGCAGACGAACTGGGCGGCGGCCGATGCGCTCAACGCGCCGCGCGAGGACCTCGGCGGGCTCTCGATCCTCAGCGTGCTCGGCCAGATGCTGGTGGCGGTCGGCATCGGGTCCGCCGCGCTGAGCGCGATGAACGTCGGCCTGATCACGAAGGTGATGGGCTTCCTCGGCGTGCTGCTGGCGGTGCTCGTGGTGGTCCCGATCTTCGATCAGCAGGGCTTCCTGCGGGCCTTCTGGTTCATCGCGATCGGCGTCACGCTGCTCGGCAAGTGGCCTGGCGGTCGCCCGGCCGCATGGGAGACCGGCACGCCGCAGCCGTGGCCGACCCGCGCAGAGCTGATGGAAGCCGCGGAGCGGGCCCGCGAGGCCCAGGCGTCGGATCTCGACGCCCCCGCGCCGAAGCCGAAGGCCGGCAGCGGCGGCAAGAAGCGCCGCAAGTAGCGCCGAGGTCGGGCGAGGGCCGGGCGGGAACCCCGGTAGTGGCGGGCTGCGCGGGCGGATCCGTCAGGCTGGGTCGATGCGCACCCGGATGACCGTCCTGCTGACGGCCGGCGTGGTCCTGATTGGCTGTGGATCGGGAACCGCGGCCGACAGCGACACCACGACCGCGACCGACGCCGCCGACGCTCCGGCGACCAGCCGCAGCGAGCCCGGCCCGCCCCGCGACGACGCGGCCGCGTCGTCCCGTGCGATCGAGGCGCCGGCAGTCAGCACCGTCGCCCGGGGCCTGGACGTCCCGTGGGGCGTGGCGTTCCTGCCGAACGGCGACGCCCTAGTTGCCGAGCGCGGCGGTCGGGTGCGGCGGATCGCGAAGGACGGCAACCGCCTGAGCACGGTCGGCAGGCTGCCGGGCGTCGAGGAGCAGGGCGAGGGCGGGCTGCTCGGGCTGGCGGTCTCGCCCCGCTACGCGCGCGACCGCTGGATCTACGCCTACATGACGACGTCGCGCGACAACCGGATCGTGCGGTTCAAGCTGAACGCGCCGCGTACCCTGCGCACCGTGGTGAGCGGGCTCGAGTCGGGAGCGATCCACAACGGCGGGCGGATCGCCTTCGGACCGGACGGCAAGCTCTACGCGGGGGTCGGTGACGTCGGCGACGGGGATCTGGCCCAGGACCGGGGGTCGCAGAGCGGCAAGATCCTGCGGATGAACCCCAACGGCAGCGTGCCGAAGGACAACCCGATCCGCGGCTCGCGGGTCTGGTCGCTCGGCCACCGCAACGTCCAGGGGCTGACCTGGGACGAGCGCGATCGGCTCTGGGCGGCCGAGTTCGGCCAGAACACCTACGACGAGATCAACCTGATCCGCAAGGGCCGGAACTACGGCTGGCCGGACGTCGAGGGCAAGGGGACCGGCGGCGGCAAGTACGTCAGCCCGAAGGTTGTCTGGTCGACGTCCGAGGCGTCGCCGAGCGGCGTCACGTTCCTGAACGGCGCGCTGTGGGTGGCGGCCCTGGGCGGCGAGCGGCTCTGGCGGGTTCCGCTGAACGGCACCCGGACCGGCAAGCCGCAGGCGCTCTACGTCGGCGACTACGGCCGGATCCGCACCACCGTCGCCGCGCCCGACGGCTCGCTCTGGATCACCACGTCCAACCGCGACGGCCGCGGCGACCCGGCGGACGACGACGACCGGATCCTGCGGGTGGACGTGAAGGGCTGAGATTCGCCGCCGATCGGCCCGGGTCCGGCCCTAGCTCCGCGTCTGCGAGCATCAAGGCGGTAGCGCCCGGATCGTCCGGGTACACGAGCGCCGAGGCCGTCACGGCTGGGCCGGTAGCGAGCAACGAAGGAGCACCATGACCGACTACGACGCCCCCGAGCTGCGGCTTCGGGTCCCCCACCGCAGCCTGATCGACGGGGAGTGGACGGCGCTCGACGGGTCGACCTTCGCGGTCACGGACAAGGCCGACGACAGTGAGCTCGCGCATCTCCCCGACGCGACGCCCGACGACGTCGATGCCGTGATGGAGGGCGCCTGGGAGGGTTTCCTGGCGTGGAGTCAGACGCCGCCGCGCGAGCGGGCGAACGTCTTGCGTCGGGCGTGGGAGCTGATCGACGAGCGGGCCGAGGAGCTCGCGGTGCTGATGAGCCTGGAGATGGGCAAGGCGCTGCCGGACAGCCGCGGCGAGGTCGCCTACGCCAACGGGTTCCTGCTCGAGTACTCCGAGCGCGCCACCCGGATCGAGGGACGCCACGCGTTCCACGAGACGTCCGGCGGCCGGATCCTGACCCAGCGCGATCCGGTCGGCCCGTGCGTCTTCGTGACGCCGTGGAACTTCCCCCTCGCGATGGGCACCCGCAAGATCGCCCCGGCGCTCGCGGCCGGCTGCTCGGTCGTGGTCAAGCCGCCGCAGCAGACCCCGCTGACGATGCTCGCGCTGGCCGGCATCCTGCTCGAGGCCGGCGTCCACCCGAAGGCGGTCTCGGTGGTCACGACGACCGACTCGCGGCACGTCACCACGGCGATGATCGAGCACCCGCGGACGGCAAAGCTGTCGTTCACCGGGTCCACGCCGGTCGGCCGCAATCTGGCCGAGCAGGGTGGCAAGGCGCTGCTGCGGATGTCGATGGAGCTCGGCGGCAACGCGCCGTTCCTGGTCTTCGACGACGCCGACGTCGACGCCGCGCTCGAGGGTGCCAAGGTCGCGAAGTTCCGCAACGGCGGGCAGGCCTGCACGTCGGCCAACCGGTTCCTCGTCCACGAGGACGTCGCCGAGGAGTTCACGGCCGGCCTGGCGAAGATCGCCGACGACCTGGTGCTCGGCCCCGGCACCGACGAGAAGACGACGCTCGGGCCGATGATCGACGACAACGCGGTCGACAAGGTCCGCGAGCTGGTTGGCGATGCCGTCGAGCGGGGGGCGAACGTGGTGATCGGGGGGCTCGACGAGATCGACGGCCGCTACGTCCCCGGCACGATCCTGACCAGCGTCCCCGACGATGCCCGGATCCTCTACGAGGAAGTCTTCGGCCCGGTCGCGCCGATCGTCACGTTCCGCGACGAGGACGACGCGATCCGCAAGGCCAACGACACCGAATACGGACTCGTCGCCTACGCCTACACCCGCGACGCGGCGCGGCTGCTGCGGTTGTCGCGCAAGCTCGAGGCCGGCATGCTGGGGATCAACACCGGGCTGGTGTCCAACCCCGCGGCGCCGTTCGGAGGGATCAAGGACTCGGGCTTCGGTCGCGAGGGCGGACCGGAGGGCCTCGAGGAGTACCTGCAGCAGCGCTACGTGGCGATCCCCGACCCGCGGGACTGAACAGCGGTGGCGGTGGCGGCGGTCCGGAGCGCGGTGCCTTGTAGCGGCCTGATCGGCACAAGGCGCCGCGCTGCCGCGGCGCGGAGGGCGGCGGTCCGCTCAATCGCCGCCGACCACGGGGGCGAGCCGCAGCGCCAGCAGCAGCTCGGTGACCCGGCCCTCGATCGGGCCCGGCAGCGCGTCCTCGGCCGCCTTGACCCGGGCCGCGGCGGTGTTCTCGTGGATCCCGAGTCGGGTGGCGGTCCGCCGTGGGCTCGATCGCTCCTGGAGGTAGGTCTCCAAGGTCGTGGCGAGCCGGCGGGCGCGAGACGTGCCGGCGGCGAGCGGTCCGAGCTGCGCCGCGACGAACTGCCGCGCCTGCTCGTGGTCGGCGGTCGCGAGCGCGGTGACCGCGACGTCGGCGTAGTGGGTGACCGAGCCCGCTCCCGCGGAGCGGAGCTGGGCGACCCGCCGGGCGTGCATCGCCTGGACGTGCGCGTGGCGGAAGCCATCCGGTCCGCGGGCGGGACCGCCGACCGCCAGCACCGGCTCGGTCGGCGCGTCGCTCGCGGAACGCAGGGCGCGGACCGCGGCGGGGTCAAGGCCGTGACGACGGCCGACCCAGGCAGCGACGAGCCCGGTGCCGATCGTGGTCAGCAGCGGCGTCCCCGCGTCGAGCGGCGCCAGTAGCTCGCGAACGTCTCGCTCGATCGCGGTCGACGCCACGGCCGCTCCCGCCGGGCTCCAGGCGACCAGCGCCAGGTGCTCGCGGTCGAGCGCGTAGCGCAGCCGGCGGCCGGCCGCCTCGGGGTCGAGCGGGACGCCGTCGAGCAGCTCGCGGACGGTCTGGGCCCGGACCGCGTCGGACGAGCGCACCCAGAGCGCCCGTTCCTCGGCGTAGCGCCGCTGGGCGGCATCGGTCAGCGCGTCGATGAACGCGAACATGTAGGCGGCGCCGTGCTCGAGCGCCGTGGCCAGGGCCGTCGGATCGTCGATCGCGCCCCGGAGCTCGCCGACCAGCGTGCGCCAGAACGCGCCGTGGGCGATCCGGTAGGTCTGGACCAGGGTCTCGGGCGGCAGCCCGCGGTGGACCAGCAGGCGGACGAACGCGACCGCCAGCGCGGGCGGCTCGGCGGTGGTCGGGTCCTGCTGGCGCTCGGCCATCGCGGCGAACAGCACCGCATTGGCGTCAACGCTGTCGCGCATCGCGGCGCGCAGCTCGGTCTCGCGTCCGAGGGCCGGGATCTCCCGCACGATCGCGTCGCTGATCTCGGCCACGACGCGGTGCCGCCACGCCTCCTGGGCGGCCAGCTCCGTCGCGAGCGCGATCCAGGGCCCGGACTGGGGGGATCCGGACGCGGCGGGGTCGAGCGAACTCATGGTCGGAGACTAGTCGTACGGACGAAACTCGTGGTCTGGCCACTGTTCCTTGCGGGGGCGGTCCGCGAGGCTGGCGGGCATGCTTCCCTCCGCCGCGGACTACGTGATCGTCGGAGCCGGCTCGGCCGGCTGCGTGCTGGCGAACCGCCTGACCGAGGACCCCGGCACCTCGGTGGTGCTGATCGAGGCCGGCGGCAAGGACTCCGGGCTCAACGTGCGGATCCCGCTCGCCTTTCCCAACCTGTTCCACGGTCCGCTCGACTGGAACTACGAGACCGATCCCGAGCCGGCCTGCCACGACCGCCGGCTGTACGTCCCGCGGGGCAAGTGCCTCGGTGGATCGAGCGCGATGAACGCGATGCTCTACGTCCGCGGCCGTCCGTCCGACTACGACGGCTGGGCGGACGACGGCGCGACCGGGTGGGGCTGGGCGGACGTCAAGCCGTACTTCCTGAAGGCCGAGAGCAACAGCCGTGGCGCGTCCGATGACCACGGCGCCGACGGTCCGCTGCACGTCCAGGACGCGAAGTCGCCGCGCGCGCTCAACCGCCGGATCGTCGACGGGTTCGTCGCGTCGGGCGTGGACCGCAACCCGGACTACAACGGGCCGCGGCAGGACGGAGCGGGGATGTTCCAGGTGCTGCAGCGCGACGGCCGCCGCTGGAGCGCGGCCGACGCCTACCTGCACCCGGTGCGCAAGCGGCCGAACCTGAGCGTCGTCACCCACGGCCAGGTCGAGCGGGTCGAGCACGACGGCGACCGCGCGACCGGGGTCCGCTACCGCGACCGCAAGGGCGAGCTGCACGTGATCCGGGCGAACCGCGAGGTCCTGCTCAGCGCCGGGGCGATCGGCTCGCCGCAGCTCTTGATGCTGTCCGGGATCGGCGCCGCGGGGAAGCTGCGGCAGCACGGCATCACCCCGCTCCACGACCTGTCCGCGGTCGGTCAGAACCTCCAGGACCATCCGATGCTGACGGTGCTCTGGGCGGTGTCGGAGACCGACACGCTCTACGGCGCCGACAAGCCGCGCCGCCTGCTGGAGTGGCTGCTGCGGCGCAGCGGGCCGCTGACCTCGACGGCCGCCGAGTCGGTCGCGTTCTGGCGCAGTCGGCCCGAGCTGCCGGCGGCCGACATCCAGTTCCACTGCGGCGCCCTGTTCTACGAGAAGCACGGCGCCGAGACCTACGACGGACACGCGATGACGATCGCCCCGGTGCTGCTGACGCCGAAGAGCCGGGGTCGCGTCACCCTGCGCTCGCCGCACGCCGACGACGCCCCGTCGATCCTGACCAACACGCTGCACGAGCGCGAGGACGTCGACGCGATGGTCGCGGCGATCCGGATGGCGCGTCGGGTCGCGGCCTCGGGACCGCTGCGGGCGACGGTGGAGCGTGAGCTGCGGCCCGGGAGCGAGCACGAGAGCGACGAGCAGCTCGAGGCGAGCCTGCGCGACCGGATCGAGCTGATCTACCACCCCGTGGGCACCTGCCGGATGGGGGCGGCCGACGATCCGAACGCGGTCGTCGACCCCGAGCTGCGGGTCCGCGGGATCGACGGGCTGCGGGTGATCGACGCGTCGGTCTTCCCGACGATCCCGGGCGGCAACACGCACGCGCCGACGGTGATGGTGGCCGAGCGCGCCGCCGACCTGCTGCGGGGACGGACGCCGCTCCACGACGCGAGCGTCACGACCGGGGTCGGCGCATGAGCGCGCGGACGGCGACGGCGCTCGACGTGGCGATCGTCGGGGCGGGGTTCAGCGGCATCGGCATGGGGATCGCGCTGAAGCAGGCGGGGATCGCGTTCACGATCTTCGACCGGGCGGAGGAGGTCGGCGGGGTCTGGCACTACAACACCTATCCCGGCGCGGCCTGCGACATCCCGTCCGCGCTCTACTCGTTCTCGTTCGCGCAGCGCCGCGACTGGACCAGCCCGTGCGCGTCGCACGACGACATCAAGCGCTACTTGGGCGAGTGCGTCGACACGTACGGCCTGCGCTCGCACCTGCGCCTGGGCACCGAGATCGCCGACGCGGCGTGGGACGACGAGGACGCGCGCTGGACGCTGCGCACCGTCGACGGCGAGACGATCGTCGCCTCGTCGGTGATCTTCGCCTGCGGGCAGCTCAGTCGTCCGGCGTGGCCCGCGATCCCGGGGCAGGACCGATTCGCCGGGCGCAGCTTCCACTCCGCCGAGTGGGACCACGACTGCGACCTGCGCGGCAAGCGGGTCGCGGTGATCGGCACGGGCGCGAGCGCGATCCAGTTCGTGCCGGCGATCGCGCCCGAGGTCGGGCGGCTGGACGTCTACCAGCGCAGCGCGTCGTACCTGCTGCCGCGCCGCAACAACGCCTACGCCGACTGGGCCCGTACCGCGATCGAGCGGATCCCGCCGCTGCAATGGGTCCGGCGGCAGACGCTCTACCACTTCTGCGAGGTCACGACCGTCGGCCTGACCGCGGCTCCGGCCCTCAGCCTGCCGCTGAAGCTGTGGTCCCAGGGCTTCCGCCGGCTGCGCGTGCGCGACCCGGAGCTCCGCCGCAAGCTGACCCCGGACTACCCGATCGGCTGCAAGCGGATCCTCTTCTCGAGCAAGTACTACCCGGCGCTGCAGCGCGAGAACGTCGACCTGATCGTCGACCCGATCCGCGAGATCACCGAGCGCGGCGTCGTCACGGCCGACGGGCAGGAGCGCGAGGTCGACGTGATCGTCTACGGCACCGGCTTCCGGACGCACGACTTCGTCGCGCCGGTCACGGTCAGCGGCGCCGACGGACAGGACCTGCAGCAGGCGTGGGTCGACGGAGCCGAGGCGCACCACGGGATGACGGTCTCGGGCTTCCCAAACATGTTCGTGCTCTACGGCCCCAACACCAACCTCAGCGTCGGATCGATCATCGTGATGATCGAGGCGCAGGTCGGCTACGTCCACCAGGCGCTCGAGCACCTGCGCCGCACTGGCACCGCGGCGGTCGACGTGCGGCCGGAGGTCCAGCAGGCGTCGAACGCGTCGATCCAGCGGGACTTCGAGGGTTCGGTCTGGACGTCGTGCTCGAGCTGGTACCGCAACGCCCAGGGCCGGGTGGTCAGCAACTGGCCGCACCGGATGGCCGAGTACGAGCGGCTCGTCGCGCGGTTCGACCCGGCCGAGTTCCGCGCGGTCGCGGCGGCCGAGCGGGCGGAGGAGCCGGTGGGGGCCGCCGAGTAGGCGGTTCGCGAGCCGTTGACGTTGTGCTCGTACTGCCGGCACAACGTCAACAGGTCGCCGGCGCCAGCATCCGCGTACATCGTTTGACATACCGCCGAGTATTCGAATAGTCTCCGTTACGTTATGGCTGCCGACCGCTCGATCACCTCCGTCCCGCCCGGCCCCCGCGGGCCGCTGCTGTGGCACTCGATCCGGTTCAACCGCTACGCCTGGAGCTATCTGGCGAAGGTCCAGGCGAAGTTCGGCGACACGTTCACGCTGAAGCTGCCCGGGGGCAAGGGCGGTTGGGTCTTCCTGACCGATCCAGCGCACGTCAAGCAGGTCTTCACCGGAGATCCCAAGGTCTTCCACGCCGGAGAGGGCAACTCGATCCTGCTGCCGCTGCTCGGCAAGCACTCGGTGCTGCTGCTCGACGAGGCGCCGCACCTGCGCCAGCGCAAGCTGCTGCTGCCGCCGTTCCACGGCAAGCGGATGGCGGGCTACGAGGACCTGATGCGCCAGATCGCCCGCGACACGATCGCCGAGTGGCCGGTCGGCGAGCCACTGCGGGCCTGGCCGCACATGCAGGCGATCACGCTCGAGATCATCATGCGCGCGGTCTTTGGCGTGGAGGGCGCCAAGCTGAACGACCTGCGGTCCGCGCTGGAGTACCTGCTGGGCGAGGTCACCAACCCGCGGACGATGCTGCTGATCGCGCTGCTCGGTGAGCGGCGGTTCTCGCGACTGAAGTCGGTGCGGCGTCGGCTCGCCGCGGTCGACGACATCCTGCTGCCGGAGATCGCGCGGCGGCGCGAGGCGTCCGACCTGGCCGAGCGCGGCGACATCCTCTCGCTGCTGCTGCAGGCGACCGACGAGGACGGGCGCCCGATGAGCGACCGCGAGCTGCGCGACGAGCTGATGACGCTGCTGGTCGCCGGGCACGAGACCACGGCGAACTCGCTGTCGTGGGCGCTCGAGCGGCTGATCCGCCACCCCGACGCGCTGCAGCGGCTGCAGGACGAGGTCCGCGAGGGCGAGACCGACGTCTGGATGGACGCGGTCTGCCGCGAGACGCTGCGGCTCTGCCCGGTGATCTCGATCGTGGTGCGCGAGATCCAGGAGGACGTCGAGATCGCCGGCCACCGGATCCCGAAGGGCGCGCGGGTCGTGCCGTGCATCCACCTCGTCCACCGCCGCCCCGAGATCTATCCCGACCCGGATGCGTTCAAGCCCGAGCGCTGGCTCGACCAGACGCCCGGCACCTACACCTGGATTCCGTTCGGTGGCGGCGTGCGCCGCTGCCTCGGGGCGAGCTTCGCGCTGTTCGAGATGAAGACGATCCTCGGCGAGATCGTGCGGTCGATGGACCTGCAGACGACGACCGCCCCCGGCGAGCCGATGCGCAGCCGGGCGATCGCCCGCACCCCCGGCGGCCAGGCCGAGATCGTGGTCGGGCGCCGCACCGCGCCGGCGACCCCCGAGGTGCCGGCGACGGTGGGGTGATGGACACCCCGCGGCTGACGCGCAAGGAGCAGCAGGAACGGACCCGCGACGCGCTGATCCGGGCGGGGGCCCGGGCGGTCGCCGAGCGTGGGCTGCACCGGGCGTCGATCGACGAGATCGCCCGCGACGCCGGATTCACCAAGGGCGCGTTCTACGCCAACTTCGCCAGCAAGGACGCGTTGGTGCTGGCGATCCTCGAGCGGCACTTCTCGACCGCGATCGACGACGTCGACGACGCTGTCGCGTCGCACGACGCGGTGGAGGACCAGGCGCGCGACGCGGGGCTCAAGTTCGCCGACCAAATGGCGAGCGATCCGGCCTGGGGTCGGGTCTTCGTGGAGCTCGTCGGCCACGCGACCCGGGACGAGGACTTCCGTCGCGAGATGCTCGCGCGGATCACGCCGCTGCGCGACCGGGTCGCCGCGGTCTACGCCCAGCGTGCCGAGGAGCTCGGTCTCGAGTCCGCCCACCCGCCGGACGAGATCGCCCGGATGACGTCGACGATGGCGAGCGGGGTCGCGATCCAGCGGCTGATCGATCCCGACGGCGTTCCCGACGACCTGTTCGGGACGATGCTGGTGCTGTTCTTCGCCGGGCTCCAGGCGACCGCAGGCCCGCGGGAGCCCGCGCCGTAGGACTTCGGGTCCGGCCTCGCACCCGGAGGGGGCGACCGTCCGGTCAGCCGCGGCGCATCAGGCGCCCCACGGCGGCCATCAGCTCGTCGGTCTTGTCGATCTGCTCCTGCCCGTCCGCCCCGGCGACGCAGTGGCGCGCGTGCTGGTCCATCAGGCCGAGCGCGACCTTGTCCAGCGCGGCCTGGACGGCGCTGATCTGGGTCAGCACGTCGATGCAGTAGCGGTCGTCCTCGACCATCCCCTGCACGCCCCGTAGCTGCCCCTCGGCGCGCCGCAGGCGCTTGAGGAGCTGGTCCTTGGTCGCGGTGTAGCCGCGAGAGGCGGGGGCGGGAGCTTCGGCCATACCGACATCCTAGCAATACCCCCCTTGGGTATGTTACGGTTCGCTTTGTCGATACCCCCTGAGGGTAATTGAAACCCAGGAACCCGTTTCGAGATCGGTGGCCGACGGCCGGTCGTTCTCGAAGCGGGTGCGAAGAGCGAGAGGCGCGATATGACCCAGGACACCCAGATCTTCACCGTCGAGGGCATGACCTGCGGCCACTGCGAGCTGTCCGTCCGCGAGGAGGTCGAGGAGCTCGACGGCGTCCGCTCCGCCACGGCGGAGCGCGCGAGCGGGCGCCTGACCGTCGTCGGCGACGTCGACCCCGCCGCGGTCCACCAAGCGGTCGAGACTGCCGGCTACACGCTCGTCTCCTGACGAGCACGAGGACACGGAGGACTCCCATGAGCGTTCCCAGCAGGCTCGCCGCCTTCGCGGTGCTGCTCGGCCTGGTGTTCGGCGGCGCCGTCCTGCTGGGGGCGGCGACCGACCCCACCGACGCGCCCGTCGCGTCGACCGGACACGGCGACGAGCCGGGCGCTGACGACGCCGCGCACGGCGACGCGGCCCCCGCCGTGGAAGGCGACCACGACCGGGCCGCAACCGACTCCGGCGCCGCCGGCCACGACGCGCACGATCCGGCCGCCCCGGCCATCGGCGGGCTCGCCGTCGCGCAGAACGGCTACGCCCTGGAGCTCGACCGCACCCGCTTCGTGGCGACGGGATCCGCGCGGCTTCGCTTCCGGATCACCGACGAGCGCGGACGCGCCGTGCGCGACTTCCGGGTCGAGCACGAGAAGCGGCTGCACATGATCGTGGTGCGTCGCGACACCGCCGTCTTCCGTCACGTCCATCCGACGATGCGGGCCGACGGCGCCTGGGAGGTCGACGTCGCGCTGCCCGCGGCCGGGACCTACCGGGCCTATGCGGACTTCACGACCGGCGACGGCAAGCAGACGCTGGGCGCCGACCTGTTCGTCCCCGGCGACGTCGCCCCCGAGGCGCTGCCCGCGCCGCGGACCACCGACCGCGCGGTCGACGGCCGCGGGTCGACCGCCGCCGGAATCGACGTGACGCTGGACGCCCCGCCGATCCGCGCCGGTCGCGTGACGACGTTGAGGTTCGCCGCCGTCCGCGACGGCCAGCCGCTCGACGCGCTCGAGCCCTACCTCGGCGCCAAGGGGCACCTCGTCGCGCTGCGCGAGGGCGACCTCGGGTACCTGCACGTCCACCCGACGGAGGGCGCCGCCCACGACCACGGGGCGGGCGCCGACGCCGCGCCGCACGCGAACGAGACGAGCTTCGCGGCGACGTTCCCGACGGCCGGGCGCTACCGGCTGTTCCTGCAGTTCAAGGTCGACGGACGCGTGCGGACCGTCGACTACACGGTGGAGGTCGGACGATGAGCGTCGCCGAGCGGATCGAACTGCCCGTCGAGGGCATGACCTGCTCCTCGTGCGCCGGTCGGATCGAGCGGAAGCTGAACAAGCTCGACGGGGTCACGGCGACCGTCAACTACGCCACCGAGAAGGCCGCGGTCGAGTACGACGCGGCGACGGTCAGCCCCGACGACCTGCTCGGGGCGGTGCAGGCCGCCGGCTACACGGCGCGCCTGCCCGCCACCGCGGGCGACGACGACGAGCCGGAGTCCCGGGGCGAGGACGTCTATCTGCGCGATCTGCGGCTGCGGCTGACCGGCGCGGCGGTCCTGTCGATCCCGCTGCTGCTGATTTCGATGATCCCGTTGCTCCAGTTCGAGTACTGGCAGTGGCTCGCGCTGCAGCTCGCGACGCCGGTCGTGCTGTGGGCGGCGTGGCCGTTCCACCGCGCCACCTGGCAGAACCTGCGCCACGGCGCCGCGACGATGGACACCCTGATCTCGGTCGGGACGCTGGCGGCGTGGGGGTGGTCGGTCGTCGCGCTGTTCCTGCTCGACGCCGGCGGGCCCGGCATGGAGATGCCGATGGAGCTGGTCCTCGACCGCGGCGCGGCCGCCTCGCACATCTACCTGGAGGCCGCGGGCGTCGTGATCACGCTGATCCTCGCCGGGCGGTACTTCGAGGCCCGGTCGAAGCGCACGGCCGGAGCGGCCCTCACGGCGCTGCTCGAGGTCGGCGCCAAGCAGGTCACGCGACTCGACGACGACGGCGACGAGACGCGGATCCCGATCGGCGAACTCCGGGTCGGCGACCGGTTCGTCGTCCGGCCCGGCGAGCGGGTCGCCACCGACGGCCTCGTCGAGGACGGCCGCTCGGCGGTCGACCAGTCGCTGCTGACCGGTGAATCGGTGCCGGTCGAGAAGGGCCCCGGCGACCAGGTCGTCGGGGCCACGGTCAACGCCGGCGGCCGCCTGGTCGTCCGCGCGACGAAGATCGGCGCCGACACCGCACTGGCGCAGATCGCCCGGTTGGTCGAGGACGCGCAGACCGGCAAGGCGCCGGTGCAGCGCCTGGTCGACCGGATCTCGGCCGTGTTCGTGCCGATCGTGATCGTGCTGGCGGTCGCGACGCTCGGATTCTGGATCGGCGACGGCTCCGGGACGACGTTCGCGTTCGCCGCGGCCGTGGCGACGCTGATCATCGCCTGCCCGTGCGCGCTGGGGCTGGCCACGCCGATGGCGCTGCTGGTCGGCACCGGTCGTGGCGCCCAGATCGGGATCCTGATCAAGGGCCCCGACGTCCTGGAGTCGACCCGGCGGATCGACACGATCGTGCTCGACAAGACCGGCACGGTGACGACGGGGCGGATGAGCGTGGTCGATGTCGTCGTCGCCGAGGGCGAAGAGCGCGGGCTGGCGCTGCGGCTGGTCGGCGCGGTCGAGAGCGCCTCCGAGCACCCGATCGCCCAGGCGATTGCCGCCGCGGCGCAGGAGGATCACGGGCGTCTGCCGGAGGTCGAGGGGTTCAAGAACCGCGAGGGCCTCGGCGTCGAGGGCATCGTCGACGGATCAGCGGTCGTGGTCGGGCGCCCGCAGCTCCTGGAGGAGTGGGGCGTCAGCCTGTCGCCGGACCTGCAGTCCGCGCTCGACGAAGCCCGCAGCCGGGGCCGGACCGCGATCGCGGCCGCGTGGGACGGTCGCGCCCGAGCGATCGTCGTGGTCGCCGACACGGTCAAGCCGACCAGTGCCGAGGCGATCCGGCGGTTCCGGGAGCTGGGGTTGCGCACGGTGCTGCTGACCGGCGACAACGCGCAGACCGCGCGGGCGATCGGCGACGAGCTGGGGATCGACGAGGTGATCGCCGACGTGCTGCCGGCCGGGAAGGCCGGGGTCGTCACCCGGTTGCAGCAGGAGGGCCACACCGTGGCGATGGTCGGCGACGGCATCAACGACGCGCCGGCGCTGGCGCAGGCCGACCTCGGGCTGGCGATCGGGACGGGCACCGACGTGGCGATCGAGGCCTCGGACCTGACGCTCGTCAGCGGCGACCTGCGGGCCGCCGCGGACGCGATCCGGCTCTCGCGGCGGACGCTGCGGACGATCAAGATCAACCTGTTCTGGGCGTTCGCCTACAACGTGGTGCTGATCCCCGTGGCGATGCTCGGGTACCTCAACCCGCTGTTCGCCGGCGCCGCGATGGCGTTCTCCAGCGTCTTCGTGGTCTCCAACTCGCTGCGCCTGCGGACGTTCCGCGCGCAGGGGGACCCCGAGTCCGCCGCCTGACGGCGTCGCGGACCGCCATCGAACGGGAGCGTGGCGCCTTCTGCCGGACCATTCGGCAGAAGGCGACACGGCCCGCCCCGGTGCGGGCGGCGGCCCCTTGCTAGCCTGACGAGCTGACCGAAGTAGGGTCCCCGAACACGGGTGGGCCCGCCTCCGATTCGCCCCCGACCGAAGGACCCTGATGAGCCAGCGCACCGCTGAGGAGATCGCCGAGGCCGTGCAGCGCCGATCGGTCCGGTTCCCGCTCGTGACCGGGATCGTCGAGGTGGTCGCGGTCGATCGGGTCTCGCCGAAGATGGCCCGGATCGGCTTCGCGGGCTCCGTGTTGGACGAGATGCCCCACGACGAGCCGGGCGAGATCGCGACCTTCATCTGGCCGGATGAAGGCCGCGAGGTGGTGCTGCCGATCAGCGGGAGCTGGCGGTTCCCGCCCGGCGCCGAGGGGCAGCACTGGCGCAACTACACGGTGCGCCGCTTGCGGCGCGGGGTCCCCGGGCACGGGACGGTGCTCGAAGCGGACTTCGTGCTGCACGGTGACCACGGCCGGGCCACGCGCTGGGCGGGGCAGGCGGCGGTTGGTCAGCGGTTGGGCATCGCGGGCCCGCGGCTGCACTGGGTCAGCGATCCCGAGGCCGAGTGGTCGCTGCTGGTCGGCGACGAGACCGCCCTGCCGGCGATCGCCGCGACGCTGGAGCAGCTACCGCGTGGTCACCGGGCGCTGGCCTTCGTCGAGGTCGACGGACCGGAGGAGCAGCAGGCGATCGACGCGGTCTGCGACGCCGACGTGGTCTGGCTGTCTCGCGACGGCGCGCCGGCCGGCACCGGAACCCGACTGGTCGACGCGGTGCGGGCGGCCGAGCTGCCGTCCGGCCGGGGGAAGGTCTGGGCGGCCGGCGAGTCGATGGCGATCCGCGACGTCCGCGAGCATCTGCGGGACGAGCGTGGGGTGGACCCGGAGACGATGCAGGCGATCGGCTACTGGCGTCACCGCGAGACCCCCGAAGACGTGATCTGAGCTGCGGCGCCGGTTCCCCGCGGCCGGGGCCCGCTCACTCGACGACGTCGAGCAGCTCGTCGGCCACCAGGTCGGCGGTGTCGTGGAGGACGTCGACGATCTCGGGGATCGCATCGATCTCCAGGCGCGCCTCCGGACCCGACAGGCTCAGCGCCAGCGGCAGGTGCACGTCCTCGACCGCGACGGCCACGGCGCGTCCGCCCAGCTCGGACTCGCTCTCGTCGAGCGCGAAGCCCTCCTCGCGGACGATCTCCAGGTGGTCGACGTAGTCCTTGATCGTGACGATCGTGTGCGGGGTGAGGCGCGGCATCCCCTGTGACTCGAGGATCGTTCGGACGTCGGTGAGCTCGAGCCGGGAGGCCAGCACCTTGCCCATCGCCCCGGCGTGCAGCGCCTCCCGCGCGCCGACGCGCGACGCCAGGCGCATCGCTCGGCTGCTCTCGAGCACGTCCAGGTAGACCACGGTGTTGCCGTCGAGCATGCCGAGGCTGACCGTCTCGTCCAGCTCCTGTTGCAGCCGGGTGAGGATCGGGCGCACGCGGCGGGTCATCAGATCGAGCTGGCGCGCCTGCATCGGCAGCAGCGCCAAGCCGATCCGGTAGTCGCCGTTGTCGTCGCGCTCGACGTAGTGCCGTCCCTCGAGCGTCGCCAGGTACCGGAAGACCGAGCTCTTCGGCAGGCCGGACGCGGATGCGGCACGGGCCAGCGAGGTGCCGCCATCGTCGCCCTGCAGGAGGTCGAGCAGGTCGCAGACGCGGTGCACCGCGCGAATCGAGTACTCCGCGACTGCCGCGGCGGCTGCGGGGTCGTCCGGGACCTCGGGGTGGAGATCGGGGTCGAACATGCGTACGGGCACCGTAGCCGAAAGCTCACGGAAATTGGGATTCGGTTACCTGGTGTACAGCGAAACTGAGACGGCGTATATTTGCGCCAGTACGTATAAAATATATGCGAGTGGGAACGGGCGGACCTACCGGGCCGCCACGCCGAGCATGGCGGCGACCCGCTGCCAGCTCTCGGGGCCTTCGAGATCGGGCAGGTCCCCCGCGACGGCGCGGCGGCGACCATCGACGGTCGAGCAGAACCGGGCGTCGGGGACGATCCCGACGCGTCCGATCAACAACCGGTCGGCATCCCAGCAGACGCCGATGGTCGGATCGGGGGAGAGCGTGCCGTTGGTGTGGTCGCGCAGCGCTTCCCCCAGGGTGGCAGCCCGCGGATCCGTCAGCGTGATCGTGCCGTCGATCCGCAACCGCTCGAGCAGGATCTCGGCCCGGGGGCCGTGCTCGAGGTCGCGTCCGTCGTCCTCGCGCATCGCGTCGTGGAGCAGGGCGAAGAGGAACAGCAGCTCGCGGTCGGGTCCCGCCGCGGCCGACCCCGGGGTCGCCGGCTCGGCGCGGAACGCCCCGGCCAGCTCGGCGGCGACGGCGCCGACCGCCCGCCAGTGGCTCGGTCCGTGGATCGTCGACTGCAGGTGGGTCGCGTGCCGCTCGACGATCCGCACGAGGTCGTCGAGGTCGCTCCAGACGCTCGTCATCGCTGCTGATCCTAGGACCTCGGGCGACCCGGGACGCCGCCGACGCGCGACGCGGCGGCGCGGAACCGGCATGATGGCCGGGACTTCTACCGGAGGTACCCTTCGATGTCCGACGCGCCGATGCACCTGCAACGCGAGGGCAACCTCGCCGTCCTGACGATCAGCAATCCGCCGCTGAACCTCTTCGACCGGGCGATGTTCGACGCGTTCCGCGCGGCGGCGGCGGACCTCGAAGCCGATCCGCCGCGCGGGCTGTTGATCCGCGCCGAGGGCGAGGTCGTCTCGGCGGGCGTCGACGTGCAGGAGTTCCACGGCCTGACCGCCGAGCAGGGTGGCGATCTGTGGCGCGACCTGCTCTCGGCGCTCAAGGCGATCGAGCGGCTGCCCTGCCCGACGGTCTTCGCGGCGCACGCGCTGACGTTGACGGCGGCGTTCGAGCTGTCGCTCGCCTGCGACCTGATCGTCGCCGGTCGCGGCGCCAAGTTCGGCCTGGTCGAGACGGTCGTCGGGCTGACCCCGTCGATGGGCGGCCCGCAGCGGATCGCCGAGCGGGCCGGGTCGGGACGGGCGCGCGAGCTCGTGATGACCGCGGAGCTGTTCGACGCCGAGACGCTGGAGCGCTGGAACGTCGTCAACCGCGTCTGGGACGACGCCGACGTCGATCGTAAGGCGCGCGAGCTCGCCCAGCGGCTCGCCGACGGGCCGACGCGCGCCCACGACGCGACCAAGCAGCTCGTGCGCGAGTGGTGCGACAACGGCCTGGACTCGGCCGACGCGGCTGTCCCCGAGGTCTCCGGCGCGCTGTTCGAGACGGACGACCTGCGGGCGGCGGTCGAGGGATTCCTCGCGCGCGGTCCGCGCCACGGCACGCCGGCGACGGGGCGGTAGCCGGCGCTAGCCGTCGACGATCTCGGGCACCGCCGCGGCGGCCGCGTCGCGGAACGGGATCGGCGTTACTCCGAAGATGGACTCGATCGCGTTGGCGTCGGTCACGGGATCGTCGCGCAGGCTCTCGAGCAGCGCGGTGATCAACCCCCGGTCGCCGTCGGTGACCACGCTGGCGACGGCGCCCTCGACGGCCGGGACGCTGACCGGGAACGGAACCGCCCGGTGGGGCTTGCCGAGGATCTCGGCGATCACCTCGGTCAGCTCCTCCAGGGTCAGCGTGTCGGGACCGGCGACGTCGTAGCGACCGGGCGGCACCGTGCGGGCGGCGACCAGGCACGCCACCAGATCGTCGATCGCGATCGGCTGCGAGCGCGCCGTCCGCCAGCGCGGCGCGCACCGGGGACTGCGGCACGCCGAGCTCCCGCACCG
>JADKLW010000031.1_pt2 | contig 36420 bp, 30 predicted proteins | sample 8641881 | NCBI WGS metagenome assembly JADKLW01 (sample SAMN16272185, study PRJNA661076) | feces metagenome | isolation source: fecal sample from diarrhoea affected cattle B | host: Bos taurus | place: South Africa: Lokaleng Village, Mahikeng | collected 2019-09 | reverse complement strand
GGGTTGTTCTATGTGATCTGCACCAATGTGAGCGGAGGAGGAAATTTTTACTGTACGGCCACAGATCCGTCCGGACCCTGGAGTGAACCCATATGGGTCGATATCAACAGCATTGATCCCGATATTTTCTGGGACGACGACGGAAGCACCTATTTTGTCACGCAGGGAGATGAAGGCATACGTGTTACCGAAATCGATCTGAAAACCGGTAAGACAGTGGCTCCCGAGCGTCTTGTCTGGGGAGGTATCGGCGGACGCTTCCCGGAAGCTCCCCACATATACAAGAAAGATGGTTATTATTATCTGATGTTGGGTGAGGGAGGAACCGAATACATGCACAGTGTCACCATCGGCAGGAGCAGGAATCTGTATGGACCGTATGAGTCCTGTCCGCTCAATCCGATACTTACCCACGCCAACCGTCTGGGGCAGGCCAACCGGATTCAGGGGGTGGGACATGGCGATCTTGTGCAGGCACAGGATGGCTCCTGGTGGATGGTGTTTCTCGGCTTTAGAGTCACACACCAGTGGGCTTATTATCATGTGCTCGGACGGGAGACCTTCCTGGCACCTGTCGACTGGCCTGCAGGCGGGTGGCCCCAGGTGAACGGCAATGGCACCGTCTCACTGGAAATGAACGTTCCCACACTGCCGTTTCAGCCGCTCGGGGTGGCTCCCGCAAGGGCTGATTTCAACGGAGAGAAGCTGGATTACGACTGGCAATATCTACGCAATCCCATCCGTGAGAACTATTCCCTGACAGAGAAAAAAGGATTTTTGCGGATCACCGCATCTCCCTACACACTGAACGATGCTGATGCTGTCTCCATGGTCTGCAGAAGACAGACAGAGCATATTTTTATAGCAGCCACAGCGCTGGAGTTCAACTCATTGAAAGAGAATGAAGAAGCCGGGATGACATTGATCCAGAACAACACCCACCATTACGACCTGCTGTACAGGACGTCGGGTGATAAGCGGATGGTGCAGTTACGTATCCGGGTAGGTTCACTTTCATACATCGCTGCCGAAAAAGAGGTGGAGGGGAATAGGGTATTACTCAAAATTGAAGGTTCTCCCGATCAATATTCATTCTATCTTGCTGATCCGCAAAAAAAGGAATACCTTGAATTAGGTAAACAGGATACACGTTACCTTAGTACTGAGGTTGCAGGAGGATTCACCGGAGTAATGATCGGACTGTATGCTTCATCCAATGGCATAGAGAGCAGTGCCAAAGCCTATTTCGACTGGTTTGATTATCATTGTCAGGAATAAGATATATGTAGAACAGAGACCAATTGACCTGTTCAAAAAAAGGATGCAGCCCGCCCGGGTTGCATCCTTTTTTAAACTACTATAAAAACGATATCAGTTATTCAGCTACTTTCGGCATCATAACGATTGTTTTCCTGTTGCCCTGATTCAATAGTTTCCTGGCGAACTCCTGCACATCTTTGGATGTGAGTGCATTGACTGTATCAATATACCCGGTATGCATATCGTCACCATAGAAATAGATCTCGTCGAGAATATTCATCCAGTATCTGTTTTCTCTCAGATTTTCGGTATAACTCTTGTTCATATATTCTTTTACCTTGGAGAAATCGGCTTCACGGGGTCCATTGGCGGCAATGTCCTTCAACACGTCGAGGATAATCTGGTTGAGGTGTGTCATCTTTTCAGGATCAGTGTCAAACATGATCTGAAGGATGGTCTGACCTTCCGGATAACGGGAGATTGCACCGGCTGAAGAAACACCATAAGTGCCACCTTCATCTTCACGTACTTTCTCGGTGTATACGATATCCAGTATCTGATCGAACATGCTCATGAGGATCTGATTTTTCATATCACGTTCAAGCGTGCCGGTGTAGGTATTGAAGACAGATGCTTTGGGGTTTTGCATCTCACGGCGGAAAATATTCTCCGTCTCACCCTCAATGATATCCATCGGCACCTTTATGAATTCACCTTTCACGCTTTCACCCGGCAGTGAGGCCAGATACTGCTCAACCAGGGGGCGTACTTTTGATTCATCGATATTACCCACGAAGGTGAACACAAAGCTGCCGGGGTTCAGAAACTGCTGATTGAACATCTCCATGATACGGTCGTAGTTGACATCCTTCAGGTTGTCCAGTTTGATTCTGTTGGTGAGCGGGTTATCACCGTAGATCGCTCTGGTGATGGAGTCGCTGAAAGCCACCATCGGTTCTGCTTCCTGATTTTTGAGCTGTGTTTCCATGCGCTGGATATATGATTTGAATGCATCTGCATCTTTGCGGGGAGCAGTGAAGTAGAGATATACCAGCTGTAGCATGGTCTCGAAATCCTTGATGGTGGAGGAGCCGTTGAAATCCTGTGTGGTCATGCCGATGCTTGGCCTTACAGAAGCTGTTTTGCCGGCCAGCACTTTAGGCAGGTCGCTGGCACTGAAATTGCCAACACCGCCCAGTGTCATTACTGAACTCATCATTCTGCTGTTGATGGGATCCTGCACGGCATATTGTGAATAACCTCCCACGCTTGTTGCGGTCATCATGATCTCATCATCCTTGAAGTCGGTATTTTTCAGGATTACTTTCAAGCCGTTCTGAAGGGTCCACACCGTGGCATCCATCGCTTCATTCTTCTCCTCCTTCACTATCTTGCCGGGAGCAGGAGGTACAGCGACAAGTGGTTCGTCGATAACCTGTTCGGCATAAGGCTCAATGGTCTCTGCTTTCACTGAACTCAAGACACCCAGCAGCTCCTCATCGGATGGATAAACCAGTTCTTCCTTTTCGGGTCCTGTGATGGCAATCACAATATTCTCATCACCGATAAGCTGTTTGAGGGTTTGGTTGATAGCCTCCACCGGAATGTTGGGGGCCACAGTCTGCATGAACTGATGCTCGAACTCAATTCCGGGGAAGGGTTCACCATCGGTGAATGCACGTACATACTCCTGAGAGTAGGATGCGTTCCTCTGTTTGTCGCGGTTATTGTACAAATCCTCCAGGCTCTTGAGGATATTGGTGCGGGCTACTTCATACTCTGAAGCGCTGAAGCCGTATTGTTTCGCACGTTCTGTCTCACGAACCATGGCAGCGAGCGCTTTGTCAATTTTATCCTCCGCGCTCTGTGCAACGACAGTCCAGGCATCTTTCGTCTTTGCAACAAAAAAATCATCGTCGTACGCATTGGCAGCAGTGAAAGGAGCGTCGGGCTTCTGTGTGATTTCCGCAAAACGCTGGTTCATCATCGCTGAGGCTGCACTCAGAATGTAGTTTGTCAGATAACCCATCTGTGTGTTCTTCAGCTCATTGGGTAGCGGGTCATGCTTGTAGAACAGCATCAGCTGTGTAGCCCTTGCTTCCTTATCGGTAGCGATGGCAACCAGCGGTTCTTTGTTATCGGGTACGGGATAATATTCACGTTCTGCCCTCTCAGCATCGAGGGTGATGGGTGAGAAGAGCGCTTTCACGTTCTGCTCCATCTCATCCACGTTCACATCACCTACAATGATGATACCCTGCAGATCGGGACGGTACCATTTATGGTAATAGGCTCTGATCTCCTCGGGCTTGAAATGATTGATCACATCGATGCTGCCGATAGGCATACGTTTTGCATACTTGCTGTCGGGATACATCTTAGGTAGCAACTGGTCCCACAGACGCTGCTGTGCACCACCACGGGTACGCCACTCTTCGCGTATCACACCACGTTCATTTTCCAGCTCTTCCTCTTCCAGGGCGATGGCATTGGACCAGTCGTGCAGTACCAGCAGGGCTGAATCCATCAGGTTGCTGTTAGTGGTTGGAATATTGTTCATGTAGTAGACCGTCTCATCAAACGAGGTGTAGGCGTTGATGTTGGTGCCGAACTTGATTCCATTGTCCTGCAGGTAGTTGAGCATGTCCTTTCCGGGGAAGTTCTTTGTTCCGTTGAAAGCCATATGTTCCAGGAAGTGAGCCAATCCGGCCTGACTGTCTTCTTCCTGCATCGAGCCCACCTTCTGAGCGATGTAAAAATCGGCTCTGTTTTCGGGAAGAGTGTTGTGACGGATGTAATAAGTGAGTCCATTCTCCAGTTTACCTGTCCTCACGTTTGGATCGACAGGTAGAGGAGGGTTCTGTTGTGCCATTGCAACAACTGTTGCTACAAGGAACAGTAATGTTAAAATCTTTCTCATGACATTTTTTTTAAATAGTTTTAAAATAAAGTTTAATTACGACGCACGATTCATTTTTCTCTGTTGAACCCGGAAAGTGATCAACCCGAAGGTTTCTTTAGATCCTGTCCAGTACGATCTTTATCAGATCTTCTGTAGAGCCTTTGTAATTTGCATTCGATTCCAGCGCAACACGATTGGCAATGATGGCACAGACAGTCATGGCTTTATGTCCCATCATCCTGCCCAATCCTGCTATTGCCGAGCTTTCCATTTCGTAGTTGGTAATGGAGTACTCCCCAAAGCGGAACGACTCAATCCTGGCGTTAAGATCAGGATCAGCGAGACCCAGGCGTACATGTCTTCCCTGAGGTCCGTAAAAGCCAATAGCCGAGATGGTGACACCCCTGATCATATCGTAACCTATACGGTCGACCAGTTCCTCATCTGCACTTACGACATAAGGTGAGCAGTGAAAGGGTGACCAGTTTACATGTTTCTGGAAAGCATCTTCAAAATCTTCTTCACAGACACTTCTGGAGTTGGCGTAGTAATGGATCAGTCCATCAAAGCCGATAGATTTCTCAGAAACTACGTAAGATCCAACGGGACAGTGTGTCTGCATCCCTCCCGAGGTACCTACGCGGATCATGGTCAGCTGCCTGAAACTCTCTTTCACCATGCGTGTGGTGAAGTCAATATTGGCCAAAGCATCCAGCTCTGTGAGCACAATGTCGATGTTGTCAGTACCTATACCATGCGAGAGCGCAGTGATGCGTTTTCCTTGATACATTCCCGTAACTGTATGGAACTCGCGGCTGGTCACATCACATTCGATGGAATCAAAATAACCGGCTGTCATTGTCACACGATCAGGATCGCCCATCATCACAATCTTGTCGGAAAGTTGTTCAGGCGTTATATGCAAGTGAAACGCACTTCCATCGGAATTGATGATCAATTCCGATTCAGGTATAATTCTCATAATTGATTAAATTTCAATGATAAAGGCTATCACTACTTTTTATTGTCTCCGCTGCTTTGTGGCTTGGCAATGGAGTCCCGCATTTCGGTGTCAGCCTGGATGTTCTCCATCCGGTAATAGTCCATGATACCCAGGTTCCCGTTGCGGAACGCTTCGGCCATGGCTGCCGGCACCTCGGCCTCGGCCTCGATCACCTTCGCCCTGGCTTCCTGCGCCTTGGCTTTCATCTCCTGTTCAAGTGCTATGGCCATGGCACGTCGTTCTTCAGCACGTGCCTGGGCAATGTTCTTGTCAGCCTGTGCCTGATCCATTTGCAGCACTGCACCTATGTTCTTGCCTATGTCGATATCAGCGATATCAATGGAGAGGATCTCAAATGCTGTGCCGGCGTCCAGACCTTTCTTCAATACAAGCTTTGAGATGGAGTCAGGGTTCTCAAGCACCGACTTGTGCGAAGAGGCAGAACCGATGGAGGAGACGATCCCTTCACCTACACGGGCGAGGATGGTCTCTTCACCGGCACCACCCACCAGCTGCTTGATGTTGGCACGCACGGTTACACGGGCTTTGGCGATCAGCTGTATCCCATCGATGGCTACGGCAGTCACAGGAGGCGTGTCAATCACTTTTGGGTTCACTGACATCTGCACGGCCTGTAACACGTCACGGCCTGCCAGGTCAATGGCTGTTGCCATCTGAAATGAGAGATCGATATTCGCTTTTGAAGCGGAAACCAATGCGTGTACTACTTTCTCCACATGTCCTCCGGCAAGGTAGTGGGCTTCCAGATCATCCCTGGTGACTTTTTTTAGTCCCGCCTTGTGGGCTTCGATCATGGCATAAACAATTGTGTGCGGCGGCACACGACGCAGACGCATCAGGAACAACTGCACCAGTGAGATTCGTACGCCTGCGGATAACGCATTGATCCACAGGAAAAATGGCACGTAATGGAAGAAGATCATCAAAAAAATGATGATTACGGCAATTGTAATAATTAAAGGAAATGATAAATCCATAATGATTTGTTTTTGGTGTTATATATAGTATTTATATTTTCTGTTTCAATGAGCAAATAGATCCACCAAAGGGATCTTTTGCGAATCGAAAAATGGTAAATGCTGATTTATTTTCTTTTTACCAGCACATTGTATGTCTCTATTCTCACTATCTCAATCTCTGTCTCCTCCTCGATGAACTCACCATCAACTGATTTGCCCTCAGCCTCAATATCGTTTACCAACACTTTGCCAATGGGATTCAGTCGTGAAAGGGCTATGCCGGTATCCCCCACGGCCATTTTCTGAAGATTGGTGTTATCCACCTTACTGTCGATGTTGGTCTCCAGGGATATTCGTCGCAACGCTTTCGACTTTATAAGCCAGTAGAAAGTACCTCCCATGGCTACGGCTGACGCTGCCAGTGTAATATTACCGCCTGCATTCCCAAGGAAGAGGTATGCGTAGACGATGCCTCCCACGAGAAATATAACTCCTGCAATACCTGCAATGCTTATGCCGGGAAGCAGGAAGATCTCTGCAAGCATGAAAAGTATGCCCAGGAGCATCACGGCTGCTACAATAATTACGTCGAGTGTCATATAGGGTATATTAAGTTAAAAAATGGTCTCTGCCTCTTCGTTTCTTGCCTGCAGCTTCAATCGTTCTATCTCCCGGAACAGCGTTTCCGTCTCTTTCTCCAGGGTAAGTATTTCGCTGGCAATCGTATTGTTTGCCGAACTGCTCCCTGCGTACTGCTCTCTTTTTTCTGACAACTCCTTATTCAGTTCTCTGAATTGAGTTTCCAGGCCCAGTGCCTGTGAGAAGAGTGAGCGGGCACGGTCATTTTTAAAATCGGAAAGATGATGGTATGTCGCCCTGTCGTTGATGACAAACAGAAAATCTCCCGCAGCTGCCTCATGTGAAATATTTTGTTGTTGCGCTGCCGCACGAAGAGGAGCGTAGTCGTTGCCTGCTTTCCATGTCTCAGTTATGGAAGCTATACGGGCACGACTGTTCAGATAGAGAGGGTCGTCACTGTCCACCAGGATCACCTGTGCGTTGGGGATAAAGGTATATACACAAACAGAATCAGCATGCTGATAACGGTCCGACGCAAACCAGCCGATACCCTTTTCTTCATCTATGGCCATCATGTAGTCGTTGAAGGGTGAGTTGAAAGGCATATTCAGCTGATTGGGCGTGAGATATGAGTCGGTTGCCAGATTATAACGCGTTACGTACAGGTCATAACCACCCAGTGACTGATGCCCCGTGGAGGCAAAATAGAGGGTCAACCCGTCACTCAGTACAAAAGGAAAGGCCTGATCGCCATCCATATTGACAGATTCAGGGAGTTTCTTCTCATTGCCGAAGCTGTCGAGCAGCTTGTCCATCGTAAAAAGATCAAAGCCTGTGTCTGAATCACCTTGTGAGTAGTAGATTTTGTCTTGTCGTTCGTTCATGAACAGCGTTTTATCCGATACGGTCATGTGCCGGAAAAATTCATTTGCCGGCATGAGTGAACCGGATGAGAGACTCAGCTTATAAGCTGTCAGAAAACCTGTCTTAGGCAGTACCAGACTGTCAATAATTTGAATATCTTCGGTACGGTTGGTTGCTCTTCTCAATCTCTCTGCCTCTTCACGCTTCACTGCCAGTTTCTCCAGTGCCTCCTCATTTCTGCGGTTCGCACGCTGATATTTTTCGAATTCTTCTTCCGCCGCTTCAAAACGATACATCAAAGTGTAGAGTTCACCAAGGTAGATAAATGATTCAGGGATCTTCTTCTGTGATGCGAATGCAAGATATTTCCCGGCCTCCATGAGCCGGCCTGTTTTTAACAAACTCACACCTACCCACTGGTTCAATGCAGCATTGTCAGGATCATTGAGATATTCCTGCTGAAAAACAGGTAATGCTTCGGCATATCGTCCTTCCAGATACCAGCTCCTGGCATCCTCCATGCTCTGTCCGTGCAGAAGAAATGCTGACACGCATAACAAAAGTGTGGAAATGATATGTTTTATCTTCATTGAAAAATAGTTTCTGAATTCAAAGATAAGAAAAATACAAATAGAACAATTATATCGTCCCGTTTATCTTAATCCTCATACATTTATTCATGTTGGTGCGGGAGTGGGGGTAACGACGGTGTGTGAATGGCAACCTTCCTGTTCATGATGCTGAAATCCCACCTGTAGATCCTGCCAAGCAGCGTGATTGCGACAACCGCATAGATAATCATCCAGATCAACTCCATCTCCGGGTTGATCTCTTTCACTTCAAAGAGTGCATCTGTCTGCAGTGAGGAGAAGGAGTGAGTCGTAAACAGTGCAAAGAAGGCATTGTTGATAAAATGTATTCCCAGAGCCAGCTCAATGCCGTCATCAAGGATCGATACCACCCCCAGGATGACACCCATAAGCACATATTGAGGCATGCTGATCCAGAAACCGAACTCCTTCACTTCGGGATTGGCTGCATGCATCAGGCCGAAGGCCAGTGAGATGATGATCAGCGTCCACCAGCGGCTTCTGGTGGCAGCGGCGATACCCTGCGAGAGATAACCCCTGAAGAAGATCTCTTCAAACGAGGTCTGAAAGGGCAGGATAAGAAGTGTGATAAGCAGAAGAATCAGGAACCTCCCCGGTTGAAGCTGCAACTGGTAATTCTCAGGCGAGGTGAACAGTCCGATCACAAGCGTGATTAACATCATCGCTCCCCATACCAGCATGCCCATCCCTATCCTGTTGCGACGCAGCTGACCACCGCCATTGATGGTTTCACTGAGGGTGCGTTTGTGTAGAGGACGGACAAGCCATTTAAACGCGAAGAACATAGCCACGAACCCCAGCAGCAGCAACAGATATCCCAGATTATGGGGGATGCCGTAATGACTCAGATCCATGATATTCTCAGGCAGTGAGTCCATGGCACCGCCGCCAACGATTTTTACGACTATCACCATGATTAGCGGAATGGATCCGATGGTAGAAGCCCCTAAAAAGAGGATAAGTGTCATTGCCAGGTATCTCCAGAAGCTGTTTTGTCTGTCTAAGGCACGTTCTAAATGTTTCATGATCGTTTGTTTTTATTGGTGTGTGCTACAGTTGTTTCTCTTCATCCACCCACTCAAGGATATCGCCGGGCTGACAGTTCAGCTCCCTGCAAATGATCTCAAGCGTGCTGAAGCGGATGGCTTTGGCTTTTCCTGTTTTCAGTATGGAGAGGTTGGCAGGGGTGATACCCACTCTTTCAGAAAGCTCGTTAAGCGTCATCTTCTTCTTCGCCATCTCCACATCCAGGTTTACGATGATTGGCATACAGGTTTTTCCTTTCAGTTAAATAGTTAAATCCGACTCCTCCTTCAACTCTACGGAACGTTTCAGTATATTGGCTATCAGCAACGCTATCAGGCCCATGAACAGCCATTCGGCACCTGATAAATAGATTGAGAGGGTGTAATGGGCTATATCAATCAGCGACCTTTCATAACAATAGATGGTGATGTCGAAAATGAGTTGCAATCCATAAATGATCAACAGCAGACTTCCCAGTATTTTCAATCGTCTCACATTCGTATGATTGAAGATACGATCCTTGTAGAAAGCACCGATGATCTTGTAAAAATATATAGGCACCGCAATAAATAAAAACAAAAGCAGAAATACGATGATGAAGATGGTTGCCCTGTACTTCAATACCTGCCTGAGCTCTTTGTTGTCTTCAAAATGGTATTTCACATCCACAATCTGAAATTTCGCTGGCATATAGCGGTTGTTTCTCAGATTCAACAGGGAATCGGAATAGTAATACTCAATATTCTCCGAATTCAGCAACAGGGAAAATGATTCATCCGGCATCCTGCCCTCTTTTCCCTCCGTAGAAGCCCGGTAACCTTCTGCAAAACTGTTCATGTGCGCATCCCAGTGATTGATAAAATCAATGCTTATCAGATAGATGTAGGCAATCCCCGCCAGTACCGACAGCAGCGCAATGGATCTTTTTTTTCTGTTCCTGTTTTCCATAACTGAGACAATTTGGATAATCGATGGTGCAAATATAGTGATTTATTTTATCTAACAATAAAAATATATCGAAAAACAATAAATATTATCCATATTACAATATTTAATGTGAGAGCTGACAAAGGGAGAAGCTACAAATAATTTGGTCTGTTACCCCCCGAATCTTCTCTTTTTTCACTATCTTTGAACCCTCAAAATTTCCATTCTATGCACGATAAAATTATTATTCTTGATTTTGGTTCACAGACAACACAGCTTATTGGCAGACGTGTAAGAGAACTGAACACCTACTGCGAGATCGTACCCTATAATAAGTTCCCTTTCGGCGACAGGTCGGTGAAAGGAGTCATTCTTTCCGGAAGCCCCTTTTCGGTGAATGACGACAATGCGTTTAAAACGGATCTGACCCGTATCAAAGGGATGTTCCCCGTCCTGGGTATCTGTTACGGAGCGCAGCTGATGGCACTCACCTCGGGTGGTGAGGTGGGGAAAAACGGTTCCCGTGAATATGGACGTGCTCACCTGAGTGTGAAAGAAATGAACGATCCATTACTGGGAAACATCCCCCAAAACAGTCAGGTATGGATGTCACACGGCGACACCATTGTGAGTGTACCTGAGAATTTCAGCGTGATCGCCTCCACCGAAGATGTGGCATTGGCTGCCTACAGGATTGAGGGTGAACAGACCTGGGGGGTGCAGTTTCATCCCGAAGTGTTCCATACAGCCGGGGGGACGAAGATCCTCGATAATTTTCTCTCCATCTGCGGGATGAAAAAGGACTGGACGCCTGCATCCTTCATCGAGACTACCGTTGCGGAGCTGAAGGAAGTGCTGGGAGACGACAAGGTGATCCTGGCCCTCTCGGGAGGTGTGGACTCTTCTGTGACGGCTGTACTGCTTAACAGGGCAATCGGCAGGAACCTCACCTGCATCTTTGTGGATCATGGATTGTTGCGTAAGCATGAGTTCGAAACTGTGCTGAAAAATTATGAGCATCTGGGACTCAACGTTATCGGTGTGGATGCAAAGCAACATTTCTATCAGGAGCTGGAGGGAGTGACTGATCCGGAGCGTAAAAGGAAGATTATTGGAAAAGGGTTTATCGATATATTCGACCAGGAAGCACATAAGCTGAAGGATATAAAGTGGTTGGCGCAGGGAACCATCTACCCCGACATCATTGAGTCGCTTTCCATCACGGGTGTGACCATCAAGAGTCACCACAACGTGGGCGGGCTGCCTGAGAAGATGCACCTGAGCCTGTGTGAGCCGCTCAGGCTTCTGTTTAAGGATGAGGTGCGCAGGATAGGTCTCGAGCTGGGCATGCAGCCCCATCTAATTCATCGTCATCCGTTTCCCGGCCCCGGGCTGGGAATACGTATACTGGGAGAGATCACGCCGGAGAAGGTGCGTATTGCACAGGACGCGGATGATATCTTCATCACCAACCTGCGTAGTGCCGGTCTTTATGACAAGGTGTGGCAGGCGGGTGCCATCCTGTTGCCGGTACAGTCGGTGGGAGTGATGGGTGATGAACGCACCTACGAGAACACGATCGCACTGCGTGCAGTCACCTCCACCGACGCGATGACAGCTGACTGGGCCCATCTGCCCTATGAGTTCCTGGCGAAGGTCTCGAATGAGATCATCAACAAAGTGGCCGGTGTCAACCGTGTAGTGTACGATATCTCCTCCAAGCCACCTGCCACAATTGAGTGGGAGTAAACAGAAAGGGAGTGAACCCCGGGGGGCCATCCTGTGATGCGTGATGGTTAGGAATACCCGGTGTAGGCATCGCTGTTTTGTGGTGTGGTCTGTTTCTCCTGCTGTATCAGTTCGGGGTATGCAATGCGGGAGTGATAAACAGTTTTCAGTTTATCCACAAACACATCCTTCACTGTTTGTATGTCCCTGAATGTGATCGGCGCCAGCTTGAAGTAGCCTTCACTCACCTGTGAATCAATGATCTTGTCCACAAGATTCCGCAGCGATTGCTCCGAATACTCGGGCAGACTGCGTGAGGAAGCCTCCACTGCATCAGCCATCATCATGATGGCGGTCTCTTTCGTAAAAGGATTTGGCCCGGGATAGCGGAAATCAGCTTCATTCACCTCTTTATCGGGATTGGCATTCTTCCAGGAGATGTAAAAATACTTAGGCATGCTTGTGCCGTGGTGGGTCTCGATAAAATCAATGATCTGCTGTGGTATGTTCTGTTTCTGTGCAATCTTAACACCATCTTTCACATGGTTGATGATGATGCGTGCACTTTCCTCAAAAGGCAGCCCGGCATGCGGGTTCATCCCGGGTGTCTGATTCTCGGTGAAGAAGGCCGGGTTTACCATCTTCCCTATATCGTGATACAAAGCGCCCGTTCTGATCAACGATGCATTGGCACCCAGTTTAGCCGCCGCCGCCATACCCAGGTTGGAGACCTGTAAAGAGTGCTGGAATGTGCCCGGAGCCTTCTCTGAGAGCTCTTTCAGCAGTGGCTTGTTGATATTGGAAAGTTCCACCAGCGACACCCCTGAGATAAAACCAAATGACTGTTCCACCAGATATACCAGTGAGTAGGAGAACATGATAAATATGAAGTTGATAAGGAAATATATCAGCATAATCCAGCTGGTCTCTTTCATGTTTCCTTCCTGGTACATTACCAGGCCAATATAGACCAGAATATAGGTGAGCAGGATAAAGAATGAGCTGCGTATCAGCTGTGAGCGCTCCGACAACTCTTTCAGCATAAATATGGAGACCATCGCCACGGAGATCTGAATGACAACAAACTCAAAGGGGAAAGGAACCATCAGTGAACTAAGCATGATGGTGATAAGACTGGCAAAGAGTGCTGTCCTCGAGTCAATGAAGGTACGGATGAGGATCGTCACTATCGCATAGGGGATAATATAGACACTAAACAGATCATAACGCACGGTGATAGCGGTGAGCACAAGGAATATAACAGTCAGCAGGACCATGAAGATCACATGCTTTCGGTTGCGATATTCGGTAGGTCGGAAAAAAAGCAGATACATGTAAAATGAACCGAACATGAGAAGTATGAGCAATAACTGTCCGAGCACCATCCAGTTGTTTCTTGTCGTGCCGCCACTCCGTTCTTCGGTCACATGTTTTAAAGAGGAGAGAATATTGTAGGTCCTTGCATCTACGATTTCACCTTCATCAATAATACGTTGTCCCTGTTGTACCATTCCACGGCTTATATCTACCTGTTGAATAAATTCATGCTGTGCCTTTTCCGAAGTATCCTCATCGTAAGTAATATTTTCCCGAATATATTCATTGATATCTGCCGCCTGTAAAAGGGAGGCGTCAATGTTTTCAGGAACATCATTCAACACTTCTTGATAGGCTGAACGTATGGTGAAGAATGAGTCAATCTTCCTTGACTCTGCCACATTTCCTTTTTTTATCCTCAGTGCCTGCGTCTTAGAGGCATCGATCCTGTCATAATCTTCCGACTGCATGATCCCGGTATCATATATCTCATTCAGCTTGTTACGTATGTAGATTTTATATGTAGGTGGCAATTCTGCAAGCTTAGCGTTCAGGTTCACATCGGCATCAAAATCGGCCAATGCATTTTTATAAACCGTTTCGTTGACTTCGAAATAGGGTTCATAAAACTCCAGGATGCTGTCCTGCTCGGCTTTCAACTGGTCGGCAGGTTTATATACAGGAAAATCAAATGGGGCGGTAAGAAGACCATACTGCCAGGGTCTCCCTTCGTTGAAGGAGTATTTAAAACTCCCCTGTCGGGGGAAAATGTAGGTGATAAGGAGGATAGCGAGAATAAAAACCATGGGGACAAATACTTTTGTCCTTATTCTTATTTTTTTCGGTGATGAAGTGTTCATGCCCAATGCGTACTTACGTTCTACAATGTGTATAGAACAAATGAAAAGATGAAAAGTTTGTCTTAATGGATGATTTAGCCTCATGCCGGTTTCATAATTCAATATAAATAGCTATTTTTGCACTATGCAGAAATCAAACTTTGATAGTAAACCTGTTCGAATAAAAAACCTTTTGTAACCACAAAACCAACAGTGACAGATTGTAAACTGCCGCATATTAACCATATAACTGTCAATAGTCATTGTCACTAATGAGGACTATTAGCAGGTTATAATCATTTTAAGTTTCGTATATATGCAATTATTCGATATTGATTTAGTATATCTTTGGGTAGATGGCAGTGATCCAAAATGGTTAGAAAAGAAACAGCTGTATACATCTGAAACATCTGAAACAACAGGCACGACAGGTACAACAGGTACAACAGACAATACAGGTACAACAGACAATACAGACAATACAGACACAACAGACAATACGGAAGCGAATAACAAAGGACGCTATATCAATAACGATGAGCTGCGCTACTCCTTGAGATCGGTAGAGAAATATGTACCCTGGGTAAGAAAGATATTTATTGTTTCCGACAGTCAACATCCTGAATGGCTGAAATTGGAACATCCTGCCATTCAGATTGTTGACCATAAGGAGATCTTACCCCCGGAAGCGCTTCCATGCTTTAATTCAAGCGTCATCGAGTATTACCTCTACAGGATCCCCGGCCTGGCTGATCACTTTCTATTTGCCAATGATGACATGTTCTTTCACAAGAAGCTCTCACCGGGCTATTTTTTTGATAAAGAGGGTATGCCTTACATCCGCCTGAAAAAGAAGGTTTTCGGTAAATGGCATTATCCAATAAAGCGTCTGATAAGAAAAAGACTGGGTCAGTATATCACAATGGTAGTGGAGGGAGCTGCGTTGGTTGAAAAGAAGTTTGGTATATTCTACTCAGGCATACCCCATCACAACGTGGATACATACGTGAAAGATGATTACAGGGATGCTGTGGAGCATGTTTTTGCTGATCAGGTGCAACGTTCGTCACAGAGCCATATCAGGAAGTACGGTGATATTCATCGTTCAGCTTTTTCCTATTATGCCCTGGCTATCGGCAAAGGACATCTGAAATATGTAAGGAGAAAAGATTCTATTCGGATCAATGTGTATAAACCCAATTTTGAGAACTACTTAGTCAGATATAATCCCGACCTGTTCTGTCTGAATGACAGTCAGCGGGTGAAAGAAGCCGATCGATTAAGAATAAAACCTTTCCTTGAAAAGCTCTATCCCGAAAAATCATCCTTTGAGAAATAAATCTGTGGATTTACAGCTCGAACTGCGACTTCTCAGGTAAAATAGTGTCCAGTGCCTTCTCCAGCTCTTTCATCACACGCTCATAGTTCCTGATATGGGCATTGTCGTTGAGGCAGATCAGCTTGTAACGCTGGTTGTAGATCGCGTCGATGGCCTGCTTCGATCTTAACACGAGCGGGAACATTTTGGTGTCGGCGTAGGTGTTGTAGGGCTCAAACTGTGAACGGCAGATCTGCCAGGTGCGGAACAGCTCCTGTGTATAATCCTCCGGGCTGCGAAAGCGGTTCTCCGAGACGGCAGTGAGCTTGTCACCCGCGTAATCCCACACCTCTTTGAAGGTGGATTTAAGGTAGGGTTGTGCATTGTGCGGGGTGATGAGTGTCACAAATTTCCCGTAGGGTTTAAGCAGTCGTGTCAGATTGGCTTTCTTCCCGTAGGAGGGATGAAACCATTTCTCATGATCACGCTGCAGCACCTCACGCTTGTCGAACCGTTCGTTGATGATCTCTATATTGTTTTTCAGGCATTTCGACCATAACCCCATCCCGGAATTATAACGGAAGGCAGCGATGTCGTTAGGGAGGCCATCGGTAAAGAAGCGCGATTCACTGATATGATTGATGATGAAGAAGTCATCGTTGAAATAGACGAATTGATCAGCCAGCCCGGGTATCTTATGTAGCCAGATCTCAATAAGGGATGAGTTGAATACGGGTAGATACTTCGTTGGTATATAGTCGGAATGATTCACCAGGGAGAGCCTGGGATGGTCGCCATTCAGCCATGAGGGCTTCTGGCCGCAGGTGACGAAATGCACTTTTCTCACCCAGGGGGCAAATTTCTCCACGCCTCTGAACCAGTATTTTAAAAATCCATAATCCCTGAAGCGTGCTTCCGACACCTCATTTTTTGAGTTGTCGATCTTACCGGAATAGTTTGCAAAATCTGCTTTCCACTGTGGGTCGTCCATGTCGACCCAGGTGATGACAAAATCGATTCCCATTATTTTGAATGATTAATTATTATCTTCTCTTACCGGCAAGGTGGTAACAGCTTGTTCCAGGCGGCGCAGTGTCTCCTCTTTACCTATCACATCGGTGATATTGAACATGTGGGGTCCTTTCCCTTCACCCACGACAGCCAGACGGAAAGCATTCATGATGTTACCCGTGTGGTACTGGTTCTGTTGAATCCATTCCATCACGGTTGTCTCCTGGTTCTCCGGGGAGAAGTCATCCATCTCACGTAACAACTGCATCAGCGCCCTCATCTGTCCGGGGGTCTCAGCCTTCCAGCGTTTACGTGTTGTCTTCTCATCATAGCTCACCGGTGCCACGAAGAAAAAAGAGGATTGCTCCCACAGCTCTTTCACGAAGTGAACACGTTCTTTGACCAGTCCTACCACCTTCGTCACTTTTTCCATAGGAGCGTTGACCCCTTTCTCACGGAGGATGGGTGCAAAGAGGGCCGCCAGCTCACTGTCGGGTTTGTTGAGGATGTAGTGATGGTTGTACCATTTGGCCTTCTCCACATCAAACTTGGCGCCGCTTTTGCTGCATCGGTCAAAAGAAAAAGCCTGCACCAGCTCATCGAGCGTGAAGATCTCCTTTTCCGTGCCCGGGTTCCATCCCAAAAAAGCGAGGAAGTTGATGATCGCCTCAGGCAGATAGCCGCTCTCGCGGTAGCCGGAAGAGAGATCACCTGTCACCGGATCCTTCCATTCCAGTGGGAAAACAGGAAAGCCGAGACGGTCACCGTCACGTTTGCTCAGCTTGCCGTTGCCCTCGGGCTTGAGCAGCAGCGGCAGGTGCGCAAAACGGGGCATGCTCTCTTCCCACCCCAGGCTGCGGTAGAGCCAGACATGCAGTGGTGCCGAGGGGAGCCACTCCTCACCGCGGATCACATGGGTGATCTCCATCAGGTGATCATCCACCACGTTGGCCAGATGGTAGGTGGGCAGCTCATCCGATGACTTGTAAATCACCTTGTCGTCGAGGACCGTTGAGTTGATCACCACCTCACCACGGATCATGTCGTTGACGATGATATCTCTGTCAGGGTCAATCCTGATACGTACCACGTACTGTGATCCCCCGTCAATAAGCGATTGGGTCTCGCCGTCGGACAGCGTGAGCGAGTTGCGCATCTTCTCTCTGGTGGATGCATCATACTGGAAGTTGGCAATCTCGCTTCTTTTGGCTTCCAGCTCTTCAGGTGTGTCGAAGGCGATATATGCAGCACCGCTGTCGAGCAGCTGCTTCACGTAACCCTTGTATATATCCCTCCGTTCTGACTGTCTGTAGGGGCCGTAGGTCCCTCCCTTTGCCGGACTCTCGTCGAAGGAGAGTCCCAGCCAGTTGAACGTTTCCTGAATGTACGCTTCTGCCCCCGGTACAAACCGGGTGGTGTCAGTATCTTCAATACGAAGAATAAAATCACCCCCCTGCTGTTTGGCATAGAGGTAGTTATATAATGCCGTGCGCACGCCGCCAATATGTAGCGGGCCTGTGGGACTGGGCGCAAAACGGACTCTTGTTTTTTGATGCATCTCAATTAATAATTTGTGTCTTCAGGCAACAACATATGCTGTGCGAACAGATTATCTCTCTGTTGCTCTGTGAAAACAATGATAATAATCTGCAAAGATAGAAAAAATCGTTAAAGTGGATGTCATAAAAAGAGCCGGGATTCATTTCCCATATTAAAGAGCAGATCGATAATGCTCAGATTGGGGATAAAGCCATGTCTGCCGGCGAAAACCTGGTAATAGGGTGTTGTGGCGTAATCGGATCTCTTCTTGGGGTGGATGGTTTCGCGCAGATCAGAAAAGTATTCCGGCAGCGATGCAACGTACGATGATGTGAAGGAGAGCGTCGTCTCAATCCCTATTAGGCGGCAGAGGAGCCGGCGCAGCTCCTCATTGAAGTCGTGCAGGAAAGTGAACTTTTTCTCATAGAAGGGACGGAAATCCTCCTCATAATATTGAAAAAAGGGGGATGAGTTGTAGGCTGAGATAATGGCATTCCAGTGCAGATGCTGCCAGTTGCCATGCGTTGCTATACGGATATCCTTCATCCTGCAGTCCGGTGATGTCGGTTTCTCCACAGGTATGCTCAACGACAAGGGTCCGTTAGCCCCGGCAATGGTGCAGCGGTTACGGTACGACTGCTTCCGGTAGTTGTCGTGTATCTCCATCACGGCACTTTCAGCTCCGTGGAGCCTGCTATAGTACTCAACGGGAGCGAGATAAAACGATGAAAGGAGCACCCTCTGCGATCTCTCCTGATTGTTCATGCCGGCACTTTCGCACTGTGGAACAATCTTTTCCATCTTATTTTTCCGTTGAACCACCCTTTGTCCTTCTCGAGCGATAACCAGATAAGCATCGGCTTGCCCACGATATGATCCTCGGGAACAAAACCCCACACACGTGAATCGGCAGAGTTGTGGCGGTTATCACCCATCATGAAATAGTAATCGAACCGGAAGGTGTAGGAGTCGGCCTGTTCACCATTGATATATACTTTCCCGTCACGATAGGCAAACTCGTTTCCTTCGTAGTTCCTGATGCAACGTTCATAAGCCGCCACCTTGTAATCGATATCACCATCGAAGGTGATGGTGGCTCCTTTCTGAGGTATCCATAGTGGACCGAAGGTGTCACGTGACCATCCGGTATCATAATTGACCGGGTAGTAATAGCTCTGTCCCGGTTGTTCTTTTTCTTTGATGATATCCCACATGAAAGGTTTCGCTTTCAGCTGTTGCACCATCTCATCGGTCAGGGGGATACTGTAATAGATCCTGCCGTTATTGCCGTTACGCGGCTGCAGGCCGGAGAAGACAAGGCTGAGGCTGTCTGCTCCGGTCAGATCCTGTGAGCGTGTGGTCACCTGACCGTAACTGTCATGCGTGAAATAATCGGCTTTGTTGATCCCCAGCTCACTGAACAGATCGGCAGAGATCACCGTGCCATCGGTATGAAGCATATAGTTATGCTGCGAAAGACGTGGGTTGGGCAGATAGGAGCCATCGATATAGAGTGAGTCGTTTCTGAGGGCGATGGTTTCCCCGGGTAGTCCTATACATCGTTTCACATAGTTCTCACGCCTGTCAACAGGCCTGTAGACAATCTCACCATAAGTGCGCTTGTCTGACCGCACACCCTCACTACCGTTGGGGTTATGTTTCGCCAGCGTGTAAAAATCGACACCCTGCATGTTCATCGCGACCGTATCACCGGTAGGGAAGTTAAAGACCACAATGTCGTTTCTCTGCACCTCTCCGAAACCCTTCAGTCGGCGATATTTCCACTGCGGCTTTTCGAAGTAGGATTTACCACCCACCACCGGCATGGTATGCTGTGCCAGCGGGAAGGAGAGGGGTGTGATGGGTGCACGGGGGCCGTAGCTCAGCTTGCTCACAGCCAGGAAGTCACCTACCAGCAGTGATTTCTCAAGGGATGAGGTGGGTATCTGGTAATTCTGAAAGAAGAAGGTGTTGATAAAGTAGACCGCAATCAGTGCAAAGAGGATGGCATCGACCCATTCCATTGTTTTGCGGAAGGTATCGTTCTTCGACTTTTTCCAGAACGACCAGGGTATCAGCTTGGTGATGTAGATATCAAAGAAAAGAAGAATAAAGAGTAAGAGCCACGGTGAGCCTGCCCAGAAAGCGAACAACAGGGTAAGCACAACCCATACGGCAAACCAGATCCATTGATGGCGTGTAGCACTCGAAAGTCGTTGTTTGAATGTCATAATCGTTGATTGTTTGAACAGTCTTTTATAATATACCCAGCATATCCTGCATGGTCATAAACCCTTTCTTTCCTTTCGTGTACTCGGCTGCCAGCACAGCGCCGAGGGCAAGCCCCTTGCGGTTTTTGGCATCGTGTGTGATGCGGATGATGTCGGCCTCCGACTCATAGATGACCGAGTGGATGCCCGGCACCTCTCCTTCACGAAAGGCTTTTATCTGCAGTTCATCGGGAGCATCGCTCTTGTTGAGGGCCCATTTGCTTTTTCTCTCTATCTTCTCCAGGATGCCTTCCGCCAGTGTGATGGCTGTGCCGCTGGGTGCATCCAGCTTGTGTATGTGATGTGTTTCTTCCATCTGCACATCATAACCGGGAAACTGATTCATGATTTTTGCCAGGTAGTTATTGAGGGCAGTGAAGATATATACCCCCAGGCTGAAGTTGGAGGCATAAAAAAATGTGTGCCCCCGTTTGTCGCAGGCATCCCTGATCTCATCCAGCTGTTCCAGCCATCCTGTGGTGCCTGACACCACGGCCACACCGGCAGCAAACGCCTGCCTGTAATTATGCATGGCACTCCCCGGTGAGGTAAACTCAATCGCCACCTCTGCGCTTTTGAACTGGGGAGAGGTGAATTTATTCTCTTCATTTATGTCGATGGTGCAAACAATCTCATGCCCTCTTTCAAGCGCGATCTGCGCAATCTCATGACCCATCTTTCCGTAACCTATCAGTGCTATCTTCATATGATCAAACTATCTTTTATGTTTTTAGTGTATGGCATAGTGGCATGGAAAATCTGTTCCATGCTCGCTGCCCATACTACAATGTCTCTCTGTCAGCACTACGGCTGACAGATAACTATAGTGAAAACAAAAGTACAAAATAAATAGAAACATCCTGTCAAGGATCCGTGAAATTCACGGGAGAGTGGCTATCTCACCTAAAGCCATCCCTCCTTCTTGTACCACTCCACCGTCTGTTTCACACCCTCTTTCAATCTCCATCTGGGTCTGAAGCCGATATCCCTTGTCAATGCTGTTGTATCACACGACCAGTTACGCTGCTTCATGATATGGTATTTGTCGCTGTTGAAAGTGGCAGCTTTTCCGAAGAGCGCCGCTGCTTTCTCGCTGATGAAGGCGGCAGGCCTGACCAGGAAAAGAGGTATCTTCAACCGTATCACATGCTTTTTCCCAAGCACCTGCTGTACGATGGCATTGAACTCCCTGTCGGTATAGAGATCACCGTCGGCAACGAAATAGTCTCTCCCGGTGATCCCCTTTTCTATCAGCATGAAGATGACATCCACCAGATCCTCACTGTGGATAAATGACAATACCTGTTTTTTGAAGCCCGCACCCACATCCAGCCCGTTTTTGACCGCTTTCATCAGAATCAGATAGTCCCTGTCGCGTGGGCCGTAGACACCTGTGGGTCGAAGAATAAGATAGGGAAAACCAGCGATGCTCTTCAGGTAGTTCTCGGCTTTGAGCTTACTTCTGCCGTATGCCGTATTGGGATGAGGCTGCTGGTCAGCACAGATGGGGGTGTAGTCACACTCATCCCCCGCACCCATTGCACCGAGAGAGCTCATCAGAATAAAGATGTCGGGGAGTGCGCCTATCTCAGTCAGTGCCTCCACCAGATTACGGGTATATCCGTAATTCACCTGGTCGAAATCTGACCGGCGTAGTGCCCTGGTGAGGCCGGCAATATGTACGATGTAGTGGAAGCGTCCGTTCAGCTCAGTGTGTGTCCGTAGCTGCTCTTTCAGACTCTCCTTGTCGTTATACCACAGGTCGATGAATCGGATTCGTTCATCCCGAAGGTATTGTCTGCTGCTGCTGCCGCGGATACCGGCCCACACTTCATACCCCGACGCGAGTGCTTTGTCCACCGCCGTGCTGCCGATAAAACCGCTGGCACCGGTGATGAGGATTCTTTTCTTTTCCATCATTGCTGCTTTACGTATGCACAAAAATAGTGATTACTTCATGATTTGATCGACTGAATCAAATTTTTTTATTACTTTGCATTAACTAAAACATGATTTAATTGTTTTATCTGAAAACCGACATTAATTATGAGTAAAAAAGTGACTGATGCTTCTTCAGCTACAAAACCGAAGAAGAAAGATATTTCCAATTCCATTATAGACTTTCTCACTGAGAATAACGACAAGCAGTTTAATTACAGGCAGATTGCCGCAGCGCTGAATGTGCGTGGCGAGGAGGGGCGACGTGTCCTGGTCAAGGTGCTCGATAAACTGCGTGATGAGGATATGCTGCTGGAGACCTCCCGGGGAAGGTATCGTATAAATAACCGCGGTCTGATGTTAGACGGTCGTTTTGAGAGAAGAAGCAACGGGAAGAACTTTTTTGTGCCTGATGATGACGCCAATATTATTTATATACCGGAGCGTAACAGTAAGCATGCCATGAATGGTGACCGTGTGCGTGTGCAGCTACTGGCAAAGCGTAAACGTGCTGAATCTGAAGGTGCCGTCGTGGAAATTCTGGAACATACACAGAGCCGTTTCGTGGGTGTGCTCGATGTGCAGAAGCATTTCGCCTTTCTGGTGATGGACAGCAAGTATTTATCCAACGATATCTTTATCCCCAACGATGATCTGAATGGCGCAAAGAATGGCGATAAGGTAGTTGTGGAGATTGTGGAATGGCCCGAGAAAGCCAACAACCCCGTAGGGAAAGTGATTGATATACTTGGTAAACCGGGACAGAACGATACCGAGATGCATGCTATCCTGGCACAGTACGACCTGCCCTACAAGTATCCCGTGGCGGTAGAGAAGTATGCAGAAAAGATTTCAGAGATCATCGATAAGAAGGAGATAGCCAAAAGAGAGGATTTCCGTGATGTGTTCACCATGACGATCGACCCGAAAGATGCCAAGGATTTTGATGATGCGCTCTCACTGCGTCAGATCTCTGCAAACCAATGGGAGGTGGGCGTACATATTGCAGATGTAACCCATTATGTGAGACCGGGAGACCCGGTGGACAGGGAAGCAGAGACACGCGCTACATCTGTCTACCTTGTCGACAGAACCATCCCCATGCTGCCCGAAAGGTTGAGCAACGGCTTGTGTTCATTGCGTCCCCAGGAAGAGAAATTATGTTTTTCAGTTATCTTCCACCTGAACGAGAAAGCGGAGATCAGGAAGTCGCGTATCGTACGTACGGTGATCAAGTCTGACAGCCGTCTGGCCTACGAAGATGCGCAGACGGTCATTGAGACGGGGAAAGGTGATTTCGCCACTGAGATACTGCAGTTGAATGATTTTGCCAAACAGTTGCGAGAGAAGCGCTTCAGCAATGGAGCGATCAACTTCGAACGTTATGAGGTGAAGTTCAACCTCGATGAAAAAGGGAAGCCGCTGGGGGTCTATTTCAAAGAATCGAAAGAAGCCAACCACCTTATCGAGGAGTTCATGCTGCTGGCCAACAAAGCAGTGGCTGAAGCCGTGGGGAGGGTAGACAAGGGCAAGAAAGCCAAAACATTTGTTTACCGTATTCACGATGTGCCTGACCCGGAGAAACTGGATACACTCAACACTTTCATTCTTCGTTTCGGACATAAGATAAAAACAGATGGCTCGAAAGTGGAGGTGGCTAAAAGTATCAACGCACTATTGGATAAGGTGCAGGGACGACCCGAAGAGAATCTTGTGGAGACGATCTCCATTCGTACGATGTCAAAAGCCGTCTACTCCACGAAGAATGTGGGGCATTACGGGCTGGCTTTCGATTATTATACCCATTTCACATCACCCATACGCCGTTATCCCGATATGCTGGTACACCGCTTGCTGGAGAGCTATCTCGAGGGGGGTAAGAGCGTTGATCAGGGCTCCCTGGAGGAAGAGTGCAAGCACTGCTCACAGATGGAGCAGGTTGCTTCCAATGCCGAGCGTGACTCCATCAAGTACAAGCAGGTGGAGTTCATGTCCGACAAAATAGGGAAAGTGTACGATGGTGTGATCTCCGGTGTGACCGAGTGGGGTATCTATGTGGAGATCAACGAAAACAAGTGCGAGGGGATGATCCCTATCCGTGAGATGGATGATGACTTTTACGAGCTCGATGAAAAGAATTTCCGCCTTGTGGGACGTCGCACAAAACGTGAATACCGACTGGGGCAGCCTGTGAGCATTCAGGTGGCGCGGGCAAACCTTGACAGGAAACAGCTCGATTTTACTTTTGCCTGACCCGCTGTTCCCTGCGGGCATGACGGATGGATCTGCGCCGGCCGATAATGCGCAGTGCTATCCATAAGTAGGCACCACTGTCGGAGAACTTACCTGAGAAAAGTGCTTTCATCGCTTTCTTCAGTGCGGCAAGAAAGCTGTACGCTACAGCTTTGTGCCACAGGTAGTGGGGATTCACCGCCTCCGTTAAGAAATAAACATACTCTGCATAGAACCACTGTGGACGGCTGACCGGACGCGACGCTCTGTCGTGATAGCCGCAGGCCGACCTCACCACACCTAACCTGTAGCCCCTCTTCTGTATACGATGTACAAAATTACGGTCTTCGCCGTAATGAGCGAAAATTGGAGCAAACATCCCCACTTCCTTTATGACGGAAACGGGTATCAACCACATGGCTGCATTGACAAACGGATATTCTGTGATTTCAGCTTCTAATTGCAATGCCTCCACCCTGTTTTTAATGCCGGTATAGTCACTGAAGCCGAAGTCTGTTGCATCACCCCTCCCGTTCAGATGAACGGGTGAGAGGATGCCGTAGTCACTGTTACTCTCCGCGGCGGCAATCAATCGTTCTAATGTATCACTTTCTATCCATGCATCCTGATTAAGCAGGAACACATAGTCGAACTCCTCCTCAATGGCGTATTCCATGGCTAGGTTGTTGCCTCTCCCGAAGCCGAGGTTCTGATGTGCCTCCATCAGCTTCACCCCGGGGTATACATGCCTGATGAGCTCACAGGTGCGATCATCAGAGCCGTTGTCTACCACAACTATGGCCGCCGGAAGAGAGGAGAGCCTCACTGAGGTGAGGCATTGATCTATCCACGGCTCAAAGTTATAGGAGACGATGATCACACATACTGAGGGCTTGTTTACGGATAGATCAGTCATGATGATGGGTTGCTTTAATCAGACAGGTACGAAAAAAGGGAGGCGTCAATCTCTCCAGGTCATTCAGATAAATCATTACACCGCTATTGCGTCGATAACTGAACCCCTGCGCAGCCAAAAAGCTGCTGAAGCGTGCGTAATCTTCCTGATGATGATAGGTGCAGAGTGCCATCTTCACAGGTTGAGACTGCATAATGACGTTCATCCCCCTCAGCACCGATGCTTCGGCACCCTCCACATCAATTTTATAGAAGTCGGGAATCTCTTTCTGCAGAAAATAGCTGTCAAGTGAAATCTCTTCACTGTTGTTGTTGTCCGATACAAACTGAGGGATGATCTCTATCTTCTCTTGCCAGGGAGAAAAGGTAGCTTCCAGTGCTTCAATCCACTCCCTGTCCTGTTCAAAAAGATAAATTCTTTTTGTCTTCTCAATATTCAGCAGTGAGAAGAAACCCTCGGCACACCCCACATCTGCAAGCACATCTCCCTTCAACACTTGAAAGTCACTATCGGTGTAGCAATGAGGGGCATTCACGTCCTGCTCGATACGCAGGTTGTTAAACAAGCGCTGCACGGTATTTCGGTTTTGTGAATGTTTGAAATAGAGCCTTTTACCCTGGGTGATCACATAGGGTAAACCATTCGATGCATCAATGAATACCTCAATCTCCTGATGGTTGTACTTTTCCTGAAAAGTGCCGTAAAAGGTGGTCAGCGGATGCTTCTGCAGATAGTCTACAGCTTCAGTGATCTCTTCATCATCAGTCGGAAAGCGGGAGAAATGATCCAGGATCATCTTCCGGGCCCTCCTTTTTCTGTTGGAATGGAGCAGCTCCCTCCAACTTGACCGTACCTTGTAGACCAGCTTATGAATGATCCTGTTCATTTCTTCTCTTTTTTTGAGTTGAAATCCATTCTCCAATTTCTCTGCTCATTTCGAGTTTAAACAGATGACACAGCAGCAGGTAGAGCACGCCTGCAACAACGCTGTTCACCAGCATGAAAAAAAGGTTATTCTCTATGTCCAGTGTGACAAAATAGGCGGCTGCTACACTCACTGAGGCAAAGAGAGCATAGGGTAGCGCATCCTTCAGAAAGTCCAATAGTGAATAACTGATCAGCTTCCCCGACAGCACAAGAGAGATGATCAGCGTGATATAGGTATATACCACCCAGCTGGAGGCTAATCCCATGATCCCGTAGGGGAACAATAGCGCAATCAGCAGCACCAGGATTACTCTTCTGATGATCTCCACACCCAGGAAATAGTTCGCTTTTTCACGGGCGATAAACAGTTCATTCAGTACGAAGGCAAAGGGTGACACCATACCGGCAAGACATAACACCTGAAAATAGGGTACCGCCGGCAGCCATTTCTCCTTGAAGAGGAACAGGAATGTGGGTTCGGCAATCAAGATCATCAGCAGTCCAATGGGGAAGGAGAGGAAAGAAAGCGATTTCATCATTTTGCTTATCACCCTTTTGAGTCGTTCACGCTGTTCGTTGATCTCCGGGAGTATAAGCATGGAGACCGAGCGGAAGGTGTTGGAGAGGATGCCAAACGGGATCTCCTGATACTTGTTTGCCTGACTGTAAAAACCGACCTGTTTCATCGAGTTGGGATAGAAGAAAGCAATGATGGCGGGGTATATATTATTGAAAACCGCATTGATCATCGAGGTAAGGACCAGCTTATTACTCAGTCCCGTGAAGGAACGAAGAATGGTAAGGCTGAAAAAACGCAACGGAATCCACCGGGAATAGAGCCAGAGAAACAGTGAGCGGAAAAATGCGAACAGCAATGCCTGCACCACCAGTGTCCATACACCAAAGCCATTCAGCGCCATGATGACAGCCACGGTGGCCGCGATAAGGAGTGCTGCCAGGTTTACCTTGGTGATGCCCCTGAAGTCGGCTCTCTTGATCAACACTGTTTGTTGTATGATTCCCCCGGCATTGAGTATCAGCGACAGGAATAATATACGTGATACAGGCGCTATACGTGGCTCATGGAACATCCCGGCAAGCAGCGGGGCCATAGCAAACAGTATAAGATACAACAGGATGCTGAAGCCCATATTAAAATAAAAGACAGTGCTGTACTCGGCAGGGGAGATGCCTTTTCTGTTCAGTAACGACCGGGTAAAGCCGCTGTCGATAAGAAGGCTGGAGAAGGCGATAAAGAGAGCGAGTGCTCCGATGAGTCCATATTCCGAAGGGTCAAGAATGCGCATAAGCACAATGCTCGTCCCCAGGTTGATCAGCTGCTGCCCGAATTTATCGGTAAAGCTCCAGAACAGAGAAACGGTTGTTGTATGTTTTAACGTTGATTCCGCCATCAGTGGTTGAGTATTGCCGGTTATTGCTGCAAAAGTACGCAACTTAATTCAAAATTCGGGTTTTTATCGTTACGAGTTTGAACAGTGTAACCCGGAGCATTCCCTTTGTCATCTCTTTTTTCTGAACGTTTTTTTTTGTACGTTTGATGGATAATAAAGAGAGATGAATGACCTTTTCCGAAGAGATAAAACAACAGGCCCTCCGGCTGGGTTTTGATGCCTGCGGCATTTGCCGTGCGGATAACAGCGGCGAGGAAGCCCGTTATATGGCATGGATAAGGGAGCACTGCCAGGGTGGTATGGCTTACCTGGAGCGCAACATAGACAAGCGGACTGATCCCCGGCTATTGGTGGAGGGTGCCCAATCAATCATCTCGGTGGCGTTGAATTACTACCCATCGGTGAAGCTCCCGGGAAAGGTGCCCCAGTTCGCTTACTACGCCTATGGGAAGGATTATCACGAGGTGATGCGGGACAAGTTGCGCAGCCTGTTTGAGTGGATCGAAGGGCGTTCTCCCGCAGTGACAGGGCGATTCTTCTCCGACTCAGCTCCGGTGCTGGAGCGCTTTTGGGCGGCACAGGCGGGTATCGGGTTTGTGGGTAAAAATACGTTGCTTATTATCCCCGGTAAGGGTTCTTATTTCTTTCTGGGTGAACTGATCATCAACCTGCAGCTGGATTACGATGCCCCCATCTCCGAGAACTGTGGCGACTGTCGCCGCTGTCTCAGCTCATGCCCCACGGGCGCCATAGAAAAACCCTATTGGGTGAATGCCAACAAGTGCATCTCCTACCAAACCATCGAGAACAAAGGAGAGATTTCTCCCGACATCATACCAAACTTAAGAAACAATGTCTTTGGTTGCGACATATGCCAGAAGGTGTGTCCCTGGAACCGTGGGGCACAGCCGCATGCCACGCCGGCGTTGATGCCGTCGGAGGCGTTTATGTCACTCGACCTGGAGCAGCTGAACGGGATGAGCGAGGAGACTTACCGTGAGATATTCCGCCATTCGGCCGTCAAAAGAGCCAAATATGCAGGACTGAAACGGAACGCAGAAGCTATTTCCAAAACTCGTAATAAATAGCTACTTTTGCATCAATAAATTATGGAAGATCAATTCGACATACATAGCAACCGTTATTCACAGGATACTGAGCGTGAGTACGAGAACACGTTGCGTCCCCTCACCTTCAGTGGTTTCAGCGGACAGGATAAGATCGTGGATAACCTGAAGATATTTGTCAGTGCTGCGCGTATGCGTGGTGAGTCGCTCGATCACGTGCTGTTGCACGGCCCTCCGGGGCTGGGGAAAACAACCTTGTCGAATATCATCGCCAATGAGCTGGGCGTGGGTTTTAAGGTCAGCTCGGGCCCCGTGCTTGATAAGCCGGGTGATCTTGCAGGTGTCCTCACATCACTGGAGCCGCACGATGTGCTGTTCATCGATGAGATCCACCGCCTCTCACCTGTAGTGGAGGAGTATCTCTACAGCGCCATGGAGGACTATCGTATCGATATACTGATTGACAAAGGTCCCAGTGCCCGTTCCATTCAGATCGACCTGAACCCGTTTACGCTGGTGGGCGCCACCACTCGCAGTGGGTTGCTTACAAGCCCTTTACGTGCCCGCTTTGGCATTAATATGCATCTTGAGTATTACGATATGACAACCCTCACCGGTATCGTGTTGCGTTCCGCCGACATACTGAGGATTACCTGCAACAGGAACGCTGCCGAGGAGATCGCTTCACGCAGCCGTGGTACACCACGTGTCGCCAATGCACTGCTGCGCCGTGTGCGTGACTTCGCACAGGTGAAGGGAAACGGGAAGATAGATAAACAGATCTCCTCCTACGCGCTCGAAGCACTCAACATTGACAGGTACGGGCTTGATGAGATTGACAACAAGATACTGCTCACCATCATCGATAAGTTCAACGGCGGTCCCGTGGGTATCACCACCATTGCCACAGCTGTGGGCGATGATGCCGGAACCATTGAAGAGGTCTATGAGCCTTTCCTTATCAAGGAGGGATTTATCAAACGCACACCCCGCGGACGGGAGGCTACCGACCTGGCTTACCTCCATCTGGGACGGAAAAGGTCCGGCACACAGGGGTTGTTGTTTTAGAAACTACAGTTGTTGTTTTAGAAATTACTGAAGATCAACTCCAGCTTCAGATTACCTTCCCGATTATCGAGCATGGCTGCGGTGGGCCACATCTGATTGAACACGTCGGTGAGTGACTGACTGCCCGAAGAGTAATAGCTTTGCTGCGAGGTGACAATGGTTGCATCTACCGGGATGATATAATAAACCAGATCAAAGGGTGCACCATCCAATTCTTCATTATAGTGATTGATCATGGTGGAGATGTTGTTGAAATTGTAGGAATAGGTGGTGACATCGAACTTTGCCGAGAGGAAGCTGGTGACATTATCGGGTAGTTTCTTCATCTCAAAAAAGCCGGCCAGTGAATCTTTGTTCACCAACAGCAGATAATCGGGAGGGCTTAACTTCACCATTGGGTTCTCAATGGCATCGGGCATTGCATATATTGTAAACTTTGCCAGGTTCAGTGCATGCGATTTCAACTTGTCGTTAAGCTCAGAAAGCGGGAATGTGATTTCCGTATTCACGCCGGCGGGACTTTTCACGTAGGTGTGGGTCTCGTTTGGTTCGAGCAACTGATCGTTGTCATTCTTGATGTGGTTTAGTTGGGTCACCTCCGGTGTGATATAGAGACGTATCGCATCAGTACGGGTTGTATCCTGGCCTGTGGAGGATCCTTTTGTGTCGAGATAATGATAATGCACATAAAATGAGGTGAAACTGACATTGAGCATGGTACTGTTTCCGAAGGTGGTGGTGAAATAGAGTCCCGGGAAAAACTCCCTGAAGGTGTCTGCATTCTTCAACTTGCCATGGCCTGTCTTGTTATACTCACTCAGGAACCGCTCACCTATCTCTTTGGGTAGTTGAACGTTGATGTCATACACTTTATACTCCTGTGAGGTGTATCCCGAAGTATAAGTTTCAGTCCTGTACGTACGGTTTTTACCTGTGAAGACCTCTTTACCTAGGGGGGCAGACATGTCGGCATATTCCGCAGGATCATTGTGGGTGTAGTTGTTCACTCCTTTCAGTGATTTAGTCACCTCGTAGACGGAGAGCTCCATGGGTGCCAGTGAGTCACCCATCATCGAGGAGTAGGATACCACCACCCTCACAGAGTCGATGGAGGCTCCGGTCTGAAAACCTGATCCTTCGGGGAAATAAAACTCACCTATATAATCCGATTTGATAGATCCGAAAACAGGGTCGATATATTCCCCCAGTACGGGATACTTTGTTTTGGCATACATAGAATCTACCTGGATGGTACGCGCCTGCATGAACAGTGTGTCAACACCTACTTTCAGCCGGTCCTTCCCGGGTTGAATAGTGAATCCGACCTGGTCAAGTGTATCGTTGCACGAAAGGGTGAGAATAGCGACAAAGGTTACGATAAGCGCTTTGTATAGGGATGTGAGCTTCATTCGTTTCAAAAAATTTGTTTTCAACGGCGCAAATATCTAAAAAAAAAGCGTCAAATAAAAGCTGACGGATTGCTTTCTTTTAATTTTTAAAGATATTTGTGTATAGCTGAAATAAAAAAGTGTGTTCGTTAAGTATTTTAACGCTGTCAGGCGTCTAATTTCTCGTAGAAGGCATTGATCTCTTCCACGTTCTGGTCAAAGTCAGCATTGTGTGGCAGAAATGACACCTTATTCTCCTGCATATATTGCGTTAATGCAGGATCAATCGTTTCGCTTCCCTGCACAATGCCGTCGGAGTGATCGATGGCCAGCTTCATCAGGTTTTGATAATCCATGGTGCCACGTTGTTTCATTGTCTCAATTTCCGCATCACCAATACCGTCAAAGCGGAGCTTGTCGGCAAAACCGTTATTCAACGGCTTCTTAAAGGTCTCATCATAGAGTGAACTGACCACTTTTGCATTTTTGAAACAGGGGTCATCGGCATATCCTTTTTTAATGTAGAGGGGTGCCAGCGCACTGAACCAACCGTGACAGTGAATCACATCCGGTACCCACCGAAGCTTCTTGATTGTTTCCATCACACCACGTACGAAGAAGATACTGCGTTCATCATTGTCTTCATACTCCTCACCCTCTTTATCAACAAGCGTTTCCCTGTTTTGAAAATAATCTTCATTGTCAATAAAATAGACCTGCATCCGTGCCGATTGTATGGAGGCTACCTTGATGATCAATGAATGATCAGAGTCATCGATAATGAGGTTCATACCCGAGAGGCGGATAACTTCGTGAAGCTGATTGCGGCGTTCGTTGATATTGCCATATTTGGGCATGAACGCACGTATTTCTTTTCCTTTTTCCTGTATAGCCTGCGGTAAGAAACGGGAAGTATTCGAAATGGTTGTTTCGTCGAGATAAGGGAAAATCTCCTGAGTGATGTACAAAATTTTTTTCTGAGACATGAAGCTAATTATCTAAAATTGAGTACAAAGATAATAAAAAAAATCCACATAATTACAAAATTAAATGGCCTCTATTTTTCAAGATGCAGTCTGTCAGCCTTATAGATCCTTTTAGCGCCTTTTTTAACCTCTATATAATTATAAATGAGCCTCCAATAGCCGGAAAATCACCCCGGTCGTCCGTAACTCCCCCTCAATTAACAGTGGATTGTTTATATAGATTTAACGGCCCCTATCAGTGAAATAATGCTAATAATTTTCTCTATGTGGCAAATATTTTGTTGCTTTGCAGACTAATATAAAAATATGGAGATCGTACATAGCGCATCAGTCCTGGACGAGATGTTACAGCCCTTTCGCCTCGCAGGAAAAACAATTGGTTTTGTCCCTACCATGGGTGCTCTTCACGAGGGACATGCCACCCTCGTGAAGCGTTGTGCAGCTGAAAATGATCTTTGCGTGGTGAGTATCTTCGTGAACCCCACCCAATTCAACAACATTGAGGACCTGAAGCACTATCCACGTACACCCGAGAAAGATTACCTCCTGCTGGAAAGTATTGGCACGGATATCATTTTCACCCCCTCTGTGGAAGAGGTGTATCCGGAGCCCGACAAACGGGTATTTGACTTCGGGATGCTCGACAAGGTGATGGAGGGACATTTCCGGCCGGGGCACTTCAACGGTGTGGCCCAGGTGGTGAGCAAACTTTTCACTGTTGTACGGCCTGACAAAGCATACTTCGGCGAGAAAGACTTTCAGCAACTTGCAATCGTCAGAGAGATGGTGAGACAGCTACAGCTCCCGGTGGTGATCGTGGGTGTGCCTACGGTCAGGGAGGCTGACGGCCTGGCCATGAGCAGCCGCAATCAGCGACTGTCGGAGGAGCAGAAGAAAAATGCATCGCAAATACAGCGTGTGTTGCGTGCAAGCGACGCAATGAGAGGTGGTTATACGCCAGGGCAGGTCGCTGACTATGTGGTCGGTGAGATAAACAATGTGCCCGGGTTAAGTGTTGAATATTATGAGATTGTCGACGGGAACACGTTACAACCTATCTCCTCATGGGAGAAAACAGCTTATGCTGTTGGATGCATAGCCGTTTTCTGCGGTGATGTGCGTTTAATTGACAATATAAGATACAATTAAAATATATGTGGGTAGAGACATTAAAATCAAAAATACATAAAGCGACGGTGACCGATGCCGACCTCAATTATGAAGGAAGTATCACGATTGATGAAGATCTGATCGATGCCGCCAATATGTTCGTGCATGAGAAAGTGGCAGTGGTCAACAATAATAACGGAGCACGTTTCGAGACCTATATCATCCGCGGTGAACGCGGTTCGGGGATAATCTGTCTTAACGGTGCTGCTGCCCGCAAGGTGCAGAAAGGTGATGTGATCATCATTATGAGCTACGCCATCTTACCTCTGGAGGAAGCGAGAGTGCTGGAGCCGGTGCTTGTTCAACTTGAACCCGGTACGAACCGGATTAAAAAATAATTAATCATCATTACATATACCGTCGGTTGTAGATCAATTGGCGGTTTTTTTAACCTATACTTGTGTATTCCAATAAGCAGATCATAAAAATAAGCTTGCCCATCCTGTTCAGCTTGCTGGCGCAAAATATCATACAGGTGATTGATACCGCTTTTCTCGGACGCGTGGGAGAGGTGGAGTTGGGTGCATCGGCACTGGCGGGTATCATCTATATTGCCTTGTATACGCTTGGGTTCGGATTTAGTATGGGCAGCCAGATCCTGATAGGTAGACGCAATGGTGAGGGCAACTACAGTAAAATAGGTGATATCGTGATTCAGGGGATCATCTTCCTGCTTATCCCCGCGCTTGTGCTTATTCCTCTGTTACGATACGCCACCATTGACCTTATTCCCGGCATGTTCGAATCAGCAAGCGTCTCCGCTGCCGTCTCAGATTATCTGGAGTGGCGTGTGTTCGGGATCATTTTCGCATTTACCAATGTGATGTTTCGCGCTTTCTACATCGGCATTGCCCGCACAAAGGTGCTCACTGTCAACGCCATTGTGATGGCATTGGTGAATGTGCTGTTCGACTACGGTCTTATTTTCGGTAACCTGGGGATGCCCGAGATGGGTATTGCGGGGGCAGCCATAGCCTCTGTGATTGCTGAGATCGCATCCACCCTCTTTTTTGTGATCTATACGAAGAAAACAGTGAATCTGGAGAAGTATGGTTTCACCTCCATCCGCTTTCAGTGGAGTGTAGTCAAAAAGATTCTTGATATCTCCATTTATATGATGGCGCAATATCTTTTCTCAATCGTAACATGGATGCTCTTTTTTGTGTTCATTGAGAATTATATGGGTGAGCGGCCATTGGCAGTGACCAATATTGTGCGAAGCTTCTATACCATATTCACCATTCCTTCACATGCCCTTGGTGCTGCTACAGCGACGATGGTGAGTAATACCATCGGAGCAGGCCGTTCTGCCGACGTGAAGAATCTGATCAAAAGGATCGCCCTTATCAGCCTGGGGGTGATGATAGTGGTCACCGTGGTTGTCTCAGCCTTCCCGCGTACAATGATTCATATATATACCGATAATGCATCTCTCATTAACGATACAGTCCTGCCGCTCTATGTACTTATCTCCTCACTGCCGCTATACAGTGTGGGGACGGTTTTATTCAGTGCCGTTTCCGGAACAGGGAACACACGCACGGCACTCGGTTTTGAAATATTTACCCTTGTCTTTTACCTGGCATATATGTGGTTTATCATCGTCTACATACGCTCCTCCGTGGCTGCAGCCTGGACAACTGAACATGTCTACTGGCTCTTCCTGGCCACCCTTTCGTTGATCTACCTGCGTAGTGGAAAGTGGCAAGACAGAAAGATTTAGTGAAATTATCGCTATCTTTACCAGCGGAAGACAATGAGACAATGAGACAATGAGATAATGTGATAATGTGATAATGAGACAATGTGATAATGAAACAATGTAATCATCCATCATTCAGTCAACATATCGTTAAATCAGTAAATCAGTAAGATATGCCATACAGGTTTCTCTGTTTTGTGCTGCTTATTTTCAGCTTATCAACACTGCAGGCACAGGAATACCGCTGGAGTGTGGGGATGGACTATTTCTTCGATAACATGGAGTATAAGCACTCCTCCTACGCCGATGCCCGCACGCTGCAGGGTATATGGCTGAAGCCGCTGGGAGGGATCAGCTGGGACTCGGTGCACACGATTTATGCCGGGGTGGATCTGCTGAAGATGCCGGGGATGAAACATGCGGTGGACAAGGTGGATGTGACAGTCTATTATCAGTATGAGACCGACAAAATTCTCTTTCGTGCCGGCGCCTTCCCCCGCCAAGATGTACTCTCCAACTATTCCGACTTTTTCTTCAGTGACTCGGTAACCCATTTTATGCCATTGATGCAGGGTCTCTTCTGGCAGGTGGGCAGTGGAGGTAGCTTCTTCAATGCCTGGATGGACTGGACCAGCTATTCTTCGGCTGAAGTAAGGGAGAGCTTTTTCCTCGGGTTCTCGGGCAAAGTAACCAAAAACATCTTCTTCGCTGATTTTCAGTCGTCGCTCTTTCACTACGCGGGCACCTACCCCAACAGAGGTCTCTATGGCGTGAGTGAGCTGATTCAGGGCATGGCCTCGGCCGGTATGGAGATCTCCTCAGGCACACAGTTCAAAGGTATGGTGTCGGCAGGGCTCTTTGCGGGACTGGAGAGAGACAGGAAGGCCGACCTGAGCCACAGGCCGGTCGGCTTCGTGGCAAGAGCCAATGCCGAATATATGGGGATAGGTACCGAGAACACCCTCTATACTGGAGATGCGCGGATGCGCTTTTATACCGCGGAGGGAAGTGATCTCTACTGGGGTACCCCCTTCCTGCAAGGCCGTTCCTACCTGCAGAGCAAGTGGTATATCCGCCTGCTCGAGTCTGACCGTGTCAACGCTCGTATGAACTGTAACCTGCACTTCTCTGAGGGAGAGCTGTTTTTTCAGCAAACATTGTCCGTTGCACTGTCGATAGATAATTTCTCCAAACAGGGGAAAAAGAGAATGCCTTATCCCTGGATGAGGATTTTTCGTTAAACAAAAATCATATGGAGTCAATAAAACAGCAGATAGAGACGCTGCGCCGGCAGCTGCATGATCACAACTACAACTACTATGTGTTGTCGCAACCGGCCATCTCCGACATGGAGTTCGACAGGTTGATGAAACAGCTGACTGAGCTGGAGGCTCAATACCCGGAGTACTTCGACCCCAACTCCCCCACGGTGCGTGTGGG
>JADKLW010000161.1_pt1 | contig 36674 bp, 39 predicted proteins | sample 8641881 | NCBI WGS metagenome assembly JADKLW01 (sample SAMN16272185, study PRJNA661076) | feces metagenome | isolation source: fecal sample from diarrhoea affected cattle B | host: Bos taurus | place: South Africa: Lokaleng Village, Mahikeng | collected 2019-09 | reverse complement strand
GCAAAAACTTGGTCTAACCGCATAAAACCAGTCCAAGTTTTTATCCGCATCCCCGGCGGGTCAGTTCTGCGTGGAAATCAACAGAGCAAAGGCCCAAGAAGTCACTGGGTGGATTGACGCCGGCAGCTTACGCACAGACCTTGAAACAGAAAGCGGGTAAATTAACCCCGGACTCTAAAGCTGGGTGCTACTGAAAACGGGGTGACGTCGCTTTTAAAGCTGTGGCCAGAGAATTCCATACGACCAAGGCAGATAGCTGGAGTGCTGGTCACTCCATGCGCTGGATGCGGAGCATGGAAAAAGATGTGTTTCCAACGGTCGGGGGAGGATGCTTCTGCCAGATGTCACGGCACCGGTGATGCTGACGGTGCTCCGAAAGGTTGAATCCCGAGGTGCGAGAGAGACGGCAAGCAAGCTCAAGGAGCAGTCTGGCCAAGTGTTCAGATACGGCATTCGGACTGGCCGCTGTGCTTCCAACCCGATTCCTGATTTATCCGGAGCTTTGGCGCCAGTGGTTGTGAAGCACATGGCCGCAGTGCTGGAGCCCAAGGCGGCAGGTGCTTTGATGCGTGCAATCGACAGCTACCAAGGCCAGCCTTTGACGCGTGCTGCCCTGCTGCTCTCTGCTTTGCTGTTCCAGCGCCCGGGCAATATCAGGGCCATGGAATGGGCTTGGATCGACTTTGATGCTGCCATGATGACCATCCCTGCAGCCAGCATGAAGCGAACGATTGAGGGGAAGATTAACGGCCGGCCGCACTTTGTACCGCTGGCTGCCCAAGCAATTGCAGTCCTCAAAGAGATTCATCCACTCACAGGCCATGGCCGGTATGTGTTTCCAAGCGCGCGCACTGGTGAATGGCCCATGAGTGATGCAACAGTGGGTGCTGCCTATGACTGTGCATACTATATTGAGCAGCGTCGCCAGCTCATGAGCATCTGGGCTAATTACCTTGATCAGATCAAGAATGGCGCAGAGGTCATCCCGTTCAAGCAGGCGTGATCTCCACGGCGATAGCTGAAGAACAGATTTTCTAATTTGTCTTGCTGGTGCTTAAGCAGCGCTGGCTTTTTGTGCCCCTTGATCTTTCGGAATCTCAGCACTGACCCCGGCTACGGTTATAGATTTTTGCTGCCTGGCATTGCAATGGGTTCTGTGTTTTTGAGATACATGGAGCCCAACGTGAACAACACTGCCAACCTGCTGCCCTTGCTATTGCGCGTGATGGCGCTGCAACATGGGAATGGCGCTTCAAGCCTAGCTACTACGAGGCGTTGGCGGGCATTACAGGCACAACCTATACGGGGCACTCGAACGGCACGCCGGCCTTGTATGGCGCGATCACTGACAAATGGGTCTACGCCTGTCTACTGCCTGATGAAGTGCATGCCGAGCTGAAACTGCGCCGCAATGGCTCACAGAAGATGCACCAGTGGCTGACGCATGGTGGCCAGGAGCGGCTGGACAAGCAGATCGACCTAGTGCAGAGCATTGCCAGCACTTCCACCGACGCCCGTGACTTTGATGCCCGTATGATGAAGTTGTCAACAAAGCGCGGGCAGCTGGGTTTTGTTTACCCCAAAGCTGCGTGAGGCCGTAGCAAGAGGTACTAAAAATTAGAGTGCTTGTTCCGTCTCCCGGAGCTATCAGCCCTCTTTTTACCCCTCCCTCTGTTCCGTCCCACGGACACCATCTAGAGAAGCCATCTATTGTCAGTTTTGAATCCATGACCAGAGCAGCCGGAGCAGGTCAAGGCCAGGTGGTGGTGACGGGATGAATCGACGGCCAGGACAAAAACAAGCAAGCCCTCGAAGTGAGGGCCTTTTTGTTGGCGAAATGCGGCTGAATTTTCAGCGTTCCCTTTGCTACGATGCAGCCAGATTGGAGACTTATTTATGTTCGGTTGGCTTCGCGAGCTATTTGCAAACGCAAAAGAGCACGCCGCTATGTTGGAAATGTTGGAGAAGCAGGCCAGCACAGCGAAAGAGCAGTTAAACCAATCACTTCAGCTGGCTCATAGCTCAACAAGCGCTGAGGTGAAAGTCTTGCACCTGGAATTTGCCAAATCAAAATTTGCAGAGTTGCAAGCTGTTGCCGCAGTGCATCCAAGGATGCGGCTAACAAACGAGGAAGAAATCGATGCCGCTATCAAGCAGATGGAGGATGAATTTTCTCGAGCTGGTTATTACGCAATGGCCAGACAGTCTGCATCAGCGCATGTCAGTCTTAGCTCAAAGGCCAAAGAGCTGTTGCGATAGCGGAGGCGTGATGCATCAATGAATAAAGCCCTCGAAAGACGGCATTTTTGTTGCTGGCTTTATGCAGAGGTTCCTTCGCTACTTGTTCAAAAAACCAGAGCCACTTCTGGTTGTCGTTACCACGGTTGAAACCGCTTTATGCAGAGCATCCCTAGCGACTTTCAATGGCCGTGGCGTAGCGGCGCACCTGCGCCAGCAGCTCATTGGGTGCATAAGGTTTGGTCAGGTAGGCCTGCGCACCCAGCGCGATGGCTTTTTGGCTGATGGGGCCAGCGGCGTGGGCGGTCAGCATCACCACCGGCAGGCGCTTGTAGCGCTCATCGGCACGCAGGCGGCGCAGCAACTCCATGCCATCCATATCGGGCATTTCCACATCCACCAGCAGCATGGCGGGCGGATCTTCTTGCTCCAGCAAGGCCAGCGCCTCCAGCCCATCGGCGGCGGTAATCACGCGGTAGCCATTGCTTTGCAGCAGGTGCTGTGCCAGACGGCGCACGCTCATGGAGTCGTCGGCCAGCAGCACCAGTGGGCGCACGGGTTCGTTGTCATGGCTGGATGAGGGCAATGGCTCGGCGGTCTGGTGCAGCAAGCGCGCTTCGTGCGCGCACAGCACGGCGGCGGGGTCATACACCTGCAGCACCTGGCCCGAGGCCTGCGCTGCGGTGCCCAGCAAACCGGGAATCGGTACGGTCAAGTTGGTGGCGGCCTGCAAAGTGACTTCTTGCGTGTCCAGCACTTCATCGACCACCAAGCCCCAGCGGGCGGTGTCGCCGCGCACCAGCAGCAAGCTGCGCTGGCCGTCGAGCGCGGTTTCGATGCTGCGCGCCGATTGCTGCCAGACGGCTCCAGCCCAGTACACAGGCAGGGGCGCGCCGGCCTTGTCGTGCCAGATGCCTTGCTCCAAAGCCTGTTGCACAGTGGCAGCAGGCAGGCGGCGCACTGCTTCAACGGCGCGGGCGGGCAGGGCTACGCGCCAGCTACCAGCGCGCAGGGCCAGCACTTGCTCAACCTGCGGGGCGGCGGGCAGCGTCATCATGGTGCGGCAGCCCTTGCCGGTGCGCGTTTGCACGCGCAGCGTGCCGCCCAATTCGCGCACGGTCTCGGCCACCACGTCCATACCAATGCCTCGGCCTGCCAGCTCGGTCACGGTGCGGGCAGTGCTCAAACCGGGCTCCAGAATCAGCGTGGCGGCGCGCTCGGCATCCACCACTTCATCAGCTTGTATCAAGCCCAAAGCCAGTGCTTTGCGGCGAATGCCTTCCAACGACAAGCCCGCGCCATCATCTTGCAAGGTCATAACTTGCTGGCGGCCCTGATTGGACAGGTGAAGGCGCACCGTGCCCTGCACGGGTTTGTTGGCGACGCGGCGCTGGGCGGGCGCTTCAATGCCGTGGGCCACGCTGTTGCGCAGCATGTGCTCCAGCGCCGGGGCCAAGGCTTGGGCCACGCTGCGCTCCATCAGCACTTCACCGCCGTGCAGCTGGAACACGGCCTGCTTGCCGGTGTCTTTGAGTGCCAGATCAAACGTGCTTTGCAGGCGCGCTTGCAAATCGCTCAGCGGCACCAGGCGCGCATACAGCAAGGTTTGCTGCAAGCCGCGCAAATGGCTGGCGTGGCTCTGGAAGGCATCGTGTGCATTGACCAGACCGTGCTGCAGTTGCTGGTGGGCGGTGCCCAGATCGTCGGTGCAGTCGTTGAGCTGGTGCACCAAACTGTTGAGCTCTTCGTGAAATTCGTAGGGCAGGTCCAGCCCGCCGTGCAGCATCAAGGTGTCGGCCCATGCCGCGCAATCGGCAATCTGGTTGCGCAGGCGCTGCAAGCTGGCGTGGATTTCACCGACAGACAATTGGCTCGCAGTCAGGGCAGTTTGGCCGCTGTCTTGCGTGCTCCACAAGGCTTGGGCGTAGCGGGCCACGGTTTCCAGCGGCTGGGTGCTGCGCCGCTCCGGGTGGCGGTCGGCCATTTCTTGCTGCAAGGCGACAAAGGCGATGCGCAAGGCCTCCAGGGGCTGCTGCAAAGTGCCTGGGCCTTGGGGGCCGGCGTTGTTGGGCACATCCAGCGCCAAGCTCTCCAAAGCATGCACTTGGCTGCCCCACGCCATGGCGCCGGCCAAGCGCGCGCTGCCTTTGAGGGTGTGCAGGCAGCGCAACACGATTTGGCGCGCTGCGCGGTCGCCGGGTTTGTGCATCCACTGCTTGAGTGCCGCTTGCAGCTTGGGCCACAGCGACAGCATCTCGTCGGAGAAGACCGAAAAATGCATGGGGTCCAGCGGGGCAGGGGCGCTGCGGTAAGCCGGCTGGAGCGCTGCCGGTTGCATCTCCGGAGTGATGGATGCGGCAAGCTCAGCAGGTGCAGGCACCGTTTCCTGCGCGGTTTCTGGCGTTGTTTCAGGCCGTGGAATTTCCAGCACCATCGGCTCGGGCAACTGCGCGTAGAGCTGGTGCAGCGCATCCATCACCTGCGGGTGGGCACGGCGCATGAAGCCCGCAGCAAACTGGTGCAGCAGACGGTGAATTTCTTCGCTGGCGTGCTGGCAGGTGCTGCGCTGAGCAGGCGTAGCGTCGTCCGGCATGCGTTGCAGGCAGCGTTCGAGCTGGTTGGCTAGGGCTGCAATTTCGGTGCAGCCGTAATCCCACGCTAGGCGCGACAGGGCATGCGCTTGTTGATGGATGTGAGGGTCTAGCGCGGCGGTCTCGTCACTGCGCCATGCCTGAATGCGTTGGCCGAGTTGCTGCGAGATGGTTTCCGCAGACTGCAGAAAATCCGCATCTGGCTCGATCTGTGCCACCGTGGCCAGCCCTTGCAGCAAGGTGCTGGTTGGCTCAATGGACGGGGCAGTGGCAAATTCCGGCAAGGCGGGGGCCAAGGGCGGGGGCGCCAGGGGCAACGCCGCGCTGTCTGCGGTGGGCGCAGCGGCTTTGGCACCGGGCTCTGGTGCTGTGCAGCGGGTGTGCACCTGCTCCAGCAGCGCAGGCAGTGGCGCGGCGATGCGCTGCGCCCCATGGCTGGCTTGGGCGCAGAAGAACAATAAATCGCGCAGCAAGTCAGGGTGGGCCTGGTAGTTGCCCTTGGTCAGTTGCGCATACTGAATCAGCAGGCGCGACGCCAGGCGTTTGGCGTAGATATCCAAGTCCAGCAGCTCGGCCGTCAAGCCGTCAAGCCACGCGGCGGCCAGTTGCCACACAGTACTGTCCGCGTCTTGCGTTTGTACATAGGCGGCCAGCCCCAGCACCGATTGGCGCAGCGCATTGCAGGTGGTCAAGTCCGGTGATTTCAGCAGGCCCAGCACCTGCTGATCGAGCTGGGCGCGCAGGGCGGCGCTGGGTGGCAGTGGCGCAATGGTGCTGGTGGCGGGCAGTTGCGGCACGGGCCACGGGGACTCCCACAAATCGGCGGGGTGGGCCGTGTCTTTGCCGCCCAGCTTGGTCAGCGCGCGGTAGCTGGCAAACAGGGTGTGTGCGTCGGGCGGCTTACTTAGATAAGTTTGCACATCGCGCGCGGCCAGATGCAGCAATTCCCCCGTTTTTGGGGGCGCAGGCTCGGTCGCTGTGGCATAGGGCTGCAGCTGCGCATCCATGGTCTTGAGCAACTGTTGCAGGCTGTGCAGGTGCAGCACTTCGGCGGCCATCTGCATTTGCTGCAGCAGTTGGCGCACTTGCACGGCCTGCACCAGGCTGGCGGGTGGCAGCATGCGCACCAGATCGTTCACCATGGCTTGCATGGCGGGCAGCAAAAGTTGCCGGGAATCGATGGAAGCGGTAGTGGCAGGCTGCTGCACGGTGTCTGTCATGTCAGGCGCAAAGGCGAAGTAACGCGAGGGCTCTGAATATAGAGCGCATTTGCGGTGTCACCTGTTACAAATGGCGCGCTTATTCGACGAAGCGCCCGTTTTCTTTGCGCCGCTCACGCACACCGGTGCGAATGAACAGATCCACCTCCGAGAGCGTGACAAATGGCTGTTTCATGTCAGAGGCCACGTGCGCGGCAAGGCGCTCAGGCAGCTGTGCCAGCAGCGCTTTGACAGTAGCAATGTGCTCACTGTCGGTCACCTTCTGCGTGCTGAGAAAGTCTTCCAGATAGCGGCGCACTTCCACTTCCAGTTGTTCCAGCGTGGCGGGAACGCCCACATATTCAGCGCGGGCACTGCCGTTTTCAGTGCCATACACATAGCAGCCAATGTAGTCGCGGAAGGTTTCGCCCACGTTGGGGCCTTTGGTGATTTTGCGCAGCAGGTCAGACAGCCACATGGCAGCAGGCTTTCAAGAGAGGGTGTGCGCTCGCAAAAAAGAGAGCTGCGTGCCCGTATCAATTAACAGTTTCAAGGCTAAATGTACCGCAAAGCCTTGAAATACCAGGGCAAGCTGCTTCGCTTTTATGCAGTACAGAAATCTTCAATGAGCTGTGCCACGGCTTGCGGCTGGTCGTGGTGCAGCATGTGGCCTGCATCCTCAACCCGCGCAATCTGGTGCTGGGCAACGGATTGCAGGCGCTCATGGTACTGCTTCAGGCTGTAGGTACCCTGGCTCCATTTGGCAATGCTGTCGTCACTGGCTTCAATCGCCAGCAAGGGGGCGGTGATCGTGGCATAGGCCGCCAGCACTTCATCAACTCGGAACAGCTGCGGGTTGACCACCTTGTGCGCAGCGTCGCCCAAAATCGCCCAGCGGCCATCGGCCCCGGCTTGCGCCCATTGCCCGGCCAGCCAGAGCGCCTTGTCTTGGGGCAGGCGGTGGTTGGTTTTTTGCAAACGCTGGGCCACGGCCTCCTGGCTGTCGTACGTACTCAGTCGAATCTCACCGCTGTGCAGCTGGCGCAACTCGTCCAGCCACTGCGTCAAGCGGGCAGGCGCTTGTGCGGGCTGGGTGGCTGCCATGCCAAAGCCTTCCAGATTGACCAGACGGCGTATGCGGGCAGGGCGCGCTGCGGCGTACAGCATGGCGATATTGCCGCCCATGCTGTGGCCGACCAAGTCGACGACCTGATCGCCGGGGGCGTAGTGGTGCAGCAGGGCGTCCAGATCACCAAGGTAGTCGGCAAAGGTATAGTGATCGCATGGCGAGGCCGGCATGCTGTGGCCAAAACCGCGCCAGTCGGGGGCGATGATGAAGCGGTTGGCAAAAAATGCGGGCGAAAACGCATCCACCACAAATTGGTAGGACGCGCCCACATCCATCCAGCCGTGTGCCAGCACCAGCGGTGCCGTGGTGGCGTTGGGCTGCCCCCAGGTGCGCACGCGGTAAGACATGCCGCGAATTGGAAGATCAACTGGAGTGCTGGGGCGCAGTGGTGTGTACATGGCGCAATTATTGGTCGCCGATGGATATGACCGCAGTCAAGGCGGTGACGCTACACTTTTGCCCCATGAACAATGCAGCGATGAACCCTGTGCGGCTGGGCCGCAGTGATTTGATGGTCAGCCCCATTTGTCTGGGCACCATGACGTTTGGTGAGCAGGTCAGCGAGGACCATGCCTTTGCCATCATGGATCGCGCCTTGGAGCGTGGCGTGACGTTCTGGGACACGGCCGAGATGTACGCCGTGCCTGCGCGCAAAGAAACCTATGGCACCACCGAGGCCATCATTGGTCGCTGGTTCGCCGCCCGCCCCGGTGCGCGTGAAAGCATCGTGCTGGCCAGCAAGGTGGCAGGCCCATCGCGCGGTATGCCGTGGATTCGGCAGGGCAGCGGCATGACGGCGGCGGACATCATCGCTTCGTGCGAGGGCAGCCTGCGCCGCCTGCAGACCGATGTGATTGATCTGTACCAGATTCACTGGCCCGAGCGCCACGTGCCCGCTTTTGGCAGTCTTTACTATGACCCGGCCAAGGAAGTCACGCAGACTTCCATCCAGGTGCAGCTTGAAACCTTGGCCCAGCTGGTGCAGCAGGGCAAGGTGCGCGCTATTGGCCTGTCCAACGAAACTCCGTATGGCGTGCATGAGTTTGTACGCCTGGCCGAGCAATATGGTTTGCCGCGCGTGGCCAGCGTGCAAAACCCGTACTGCCTGATCAACCGCAGTTGGGAAAACGCCCTGGACGAAAGTTGCCACCGTCTGGACGTGGGACTGTTGGCGTATTCCCCGTTGGGCATTGGCTTGTTGACGGGCAAATACGATGCCAGCGGCATCACCGGGCCCGAAGCGCCGCAAGGCACGCGCCTGTCGTACCCCGGCGTGCAAAAACAGCGCTGGGGCCGCCCTGAAGCACTGGACGCCGCGCGCCGCTACAACCAGCTGGCACGCGAGCATGGCCTGACACCTGCGCAGCTGGCGCTGGCCTTCTGTTATCGCAGCTGGCGTGTGGCCAGCACCATTATTGGTGTCACCAGCCTGGCGCATCTGGAGGAAGCGGTGGATGCATGGGCGGTGCAACTGTCGCCCGAACTGCTGGCCAGCATCGATGCGCTGCGCTGGGAGTTGCGCGATCCGGGTCAGTAAAGCGAGCAGGTGCAACCATGGCCAAAAAAGACAAAGTCCATGTCAGTGAGACCCCCGCCACGCAAATGCTCAAAGCGCACAAGGTCGCGTTCACCGAGCACCCTTATGAGTATGTGGAGCACGGTGGCACCACAGAGTCTGCGCGCCAGCTGGGGCTCGATGAGCACGCCGTAGTCAAAACCTTGGTGATGCAGGACCAGGATGCCAAGCCCCTGATCGTGCTGATGCATGGCGATTGCACGGTCTCCACCAAAAACCTGGCGCGCCAGATCGGTGCCAAGAGTGTGGAGCCGTGCAAGCCGGAGGTGGCCAACCGGCACAGCGGCTTTTTGGTGGGGGGCACCTCGCCGTTTGGCACACGCAAGGCAATGCCGGTGTATATCGAAAAAAGCATTCTGGCGCTGCCGCGCATTGCTATCAACGGCGGGCGCCGTGGCTTTCTGGTGCAGCTAGACCCGCGGGTATGTGTGGAGCTGCTGGGAGCCCAAGCTGTGCAGTGCGCGCTGGCACAATAAGGTTTTGGCGACCAAATGCCGCCACCTCACTCATCACAAAGATTACAAAGCCTGCTATTGAAGGCAGGCAAGGATTCCAGCTTTGAACGCGTTACTTCCCTTCTTGGCCACCGTGGTGGCCTATTTAATTGGCTCGCTGTCGTTTGCGGTCATCGTCAGCTCCATCATGGGTCTGAACGATCCGCGCACTTACGGCAGCGGCAATCCCGGGGCCACCAATGTGCTGCGCTCCGGCAGCAAAAAAGCTGCAGCCTTGACGCTGCTGCTGGACGCCGTCAAAGGCCTCATCCCCGTATTGCTGGTCAAGTACATCGGCCCTGACTATGGCTTGCATGAAGGCACGCTGGCACTGGTGGCGATAGCCGCTTTCCTGGGCCATCTGTTCCCTATCTTCTTTAAATTCAAAGGCGGCAAAGGCGTGGCCACTGCGCTGGGCGTGCTGCTGGGTTTGAGCGGCTGGCTGGGTCTGCTGGTGCTGCTGACATGGTTGCTGGTGGCGCTGACCAGCCGGTACTCGTCGCTGGCCGCATTGATTGCGGCCATCATGGCCCCCGTGTATTACGTGCTGCTGGGCGGCGTGCTGTGGGACTATGACAAGCCCGTGTTGTTGACAGTGATTGCCATGTCGGCCTTGCTGCTGTGGCGCCATGCAGAAAACATCAACCGCTTGCTCAAAGGCCAGGAAAGCAAAATTGGTAGCAAGAAAGACAAGGCAGGTAAGGGCTCAACGGTAATTAAACCTTCAACTAAAGCCAAACGCAACAGAAAAAGCTAAGCGTTTCCTGCTGCAACCGAAAACATAAATTTTATTGAGGAGACATCACATGCACCCATTTCGACGTTCATTCTTGGCGTCCTGCGCCGTTACTGCGCTCACGCTGGCAAGCGCCACCACGGCTTGGGCTGCGGGCAAAGAAATCAAGCTGGGCTACGCGCTGGCGCAAAACTCGCACTTTGGCGCGGCGGCGCTGGCCTGGGCCGGTCACACCGAAAAAGCCTTGCCCGGCGTGGTGACGTTCAAGCACTTTCCCTCCAGCGCGCTGGGTGGGGAGCGTGAGCTGATCGAAGGCCTCCAGCTGGGAACGGTCGAAGCGGCCGTAGTTTCTACCGGCGCTTTGAGCAACTTTGTGGGCGATGTGGGTGTGGTAGACATTCCCTTTTTGTTTCGTGACACCGCGCACGCCCGTGCGGTGCTAGACGGCGCTTTTGGTCAGGAGTTGCTGGCCAAATTCAAGCAGCGCGGCCTGATAGCCCTGGCCTGGGGTGAGCAAGGCTTTCGCCACCTGAGCAACAACAAGGTCTCGGTCAAGAGCGTGGCCGACATGAAGGGCCTGAAGATCCGCGTGACGGAAAACCCGGTGCACATTGCCGCATTCCGTGCACTGGGTGCATCGCCTACGCCCATGTCCTGGCCCGAAGTAGTCAGCGCGCTGCAGCAAGGCACGATTGATGGTCAGGAAAACCCGATCTCGGTGCTGACTTCTGCCAAGCTGTGGGAAGTGCAAAAGCATCTGTCGCTGACTGCGCACGTTTACGCCCCCATGGCGATGCTGGTATCACCAACATTTTGGGGGGGCTTGAACGACGCGCAAAAGGCCGCGTTTCTGGAAGGTGCCAAGCTGGGTGCCAAAGCCTCGCGTGACTTTGTCGATGAGGTAGAGCAAAAAGGCGTGGCCCTGGCCAAGCAGCACGGCATGACGGTGGTCGAGCAGATTGACCGCGCAGCTTTCCGCACTGCGCTGGACAAGACGTACCAAGACTACGCGCGCAAGTTTGGCCAAAAAACGCTGGATGCCATCGCCAACACCAAATAAGCCGCAAGCAGCTCTCGCGCTGCGGTGTCCCCAGGCCTGCCATGTGCAGGCCTTTTTTATGCCCGTGCCTGCAATCCAGACTTACGAGAGCATGAAAAGCACGACCGTCCGTTTCTAATGGGTGGCCACGCGGGGGTGCTGGTGACAGCACCTGCCGCTTTTTTGCTGCTTTGGAAAGCCTGGATGACTGCTACCTATCCCCGCTATGGCCCGAAGCGCCAGCACGAGGATTTGATGGCCGTAGACAACATCATTTTGTGCACCGGCCAAGAGCCACTGCGCACGCTGCAGCAGCGAAAGTCAATCTTCCTTTTCCTTTTCCTCTTCCTCTTCATATTCCAATGCGTAGTGCGCATTGATCGCTTGCAGACGCATAGCCAGCTTGCCGATGCGCGCGTTGTTTTCATCGGTGAGGTGGGCTTGCATATAGCGGCCAACAATCACACGGGTCTTGTCGGTGATGGTCAAAGACTTGGCTGCGATGAACGCATCAATCACCATCAAATCAAAAGGCGTTTCTTTGTAGTTATTCATAAGGGGCGCGAGTCTAGCAGCGCTGGGCGGATCAGAAATATGGCACCGAAATTGGCTATATTTTTTGTATGTATGCGTGCCCCGCCGCGCTAAAAATGCTGCAGCGTGCTATCTAGCTGTGCAGCCTGGGCCAGTAGGCAGCCTGAAAAATCGGAGGCGGCCTTGCTTGTCAGCTCCTTCAGAAGCGCACCCTCAGAACAATTCCAAAAAAGATATATCTCATGCACAAATGGCGATGTATCTGCGGCAAACACGTATCTTTTTTGAGATTAGCATGCATCCTTAGCAACCCTTGAAAGCTTGCATGCGCTGTGCGCTGCAGGCACGTGGATATGGAACTGCAGTCTCTACAGCCCGTGGCGCAGCAATTGTTTGCCGACATCCGGGCGCTGACCTTTGATGGTGTGGGCGTGACCCGCGCCAGCTACGGCACTGGCGAAAATGCCTGCGCGGCGTACTTGGACACTTTTGCACGCGGCGAAGGTCTGGATGTGACCGTGGACCGTGCGGGCAACTTCATTTATTTCGACCCCAGCGACACGCGCGGCGGTGCGGCGATCTGGACGGGTTCGCACCTGGACTCGGTGCCACAAGGCGGCAACTACGACGGCTTGGCCGGTGTGGTGGCAGGGCTGCTGGTGTTGATTGCCGCCAAGCGCGAGGGCATCACGCTGCCTGCGCCGCTCAAGGTGATTGGTTTTCGCGGCGAAGAAAGCGCATGGTTTGGCAAAGCCTATATGGGCTCGGGCGCATTGTGGGGCAAGCTCTCGCAGGCCGACTTGGCGCTGCAGCGCCGAGGCGATGCCGTCACGCTGCGCGATGCGTTGGCTGCTTGCGGAGCCGATGTCGAAGCCATTGCGCGGCTGGAGAAACTGTTCAACCCCGCCGATGTCTGCGCCTATGTGGAGTTGCACATCGAGCAAGGCCCGGTCATGGTGGCGCGCGATATTGCCGTGGGCGTGGTCAGCGGCATTCGCGGCAATGTGCGGCATAACAAGATCGAATGCTTTGGCGAGGCCCAGCACTCGGGCGTAGTGCCGCGCTGGCTGCGCAAGGACACGGTGTTTGCCGTCTCCGATTTGATCGTGCGGCTGGACAACCACTGGCGTGCCTTGCTGGAGCGCGGCACGGATTTGGTCGTGACCTGCGGTGTGGTGCAAACCAACTCCGAAGAACACTCCATTTCACGTGTGCCCGGTTATGCCCACTTTAGTTTTGAAGCGCGCAGCAAAAGCAGTGACACGCTGGAAGCCTTCTACCAACTGGTGCAGGCCGAAATGAACTCCATTGAGCGCGAGCGCGGTGTGCAGTTTGTGCTGGACCGCCGCTTGCTCAGCGAGCCTGCCGTGTGTGATGCCCAGTTGTGCGACCTGATGGCCAAAGCCTGCCGCGACCGGGGCATTGCGCACGAGCGCATCCCCAGTGGTGCGGGCCACGATGCGGCCTTGTTTGCCAACGGCGGCATTCCCTCGGCCATGGTGTTTGTGCGCAACCAAAACGGCTCGCACAACCCGCACGAGGCCATGGAGCTGGCCGATTTCATGCTGGGCACGCAGGTGATGGCTGACACCATCGCCGCGATCACCCCGCGTGTGGCCTCGCTATAGTTCAGCGCCATGCCGCAGCCCGTTTTGACTTCTGCCATTGACTATTCCGCCTTGGGCGACCGCTTGCGCGCCTGCCGCATGGGCGCGGGCTTGCAGGCCCACGAAGTGGCGGGCCTGCGTGCTTTGTTGCAGCGCTGCGCCCCGGATACAGAGTAAGAAAGAGTTGAGATGACAAATCCTATGAGCCAGCAGGCTGCGGCCTGGTTGCTGCAAGCCGGTTGTGTGGAAGTGCGCACCGATGCGCCGTTTCTGTTGCCCTCGGGCTGGGCCAGCCCGGTCTATATGGATGCCACGCGGCTGATTTCGCTGCCCACGATTCGCCGTGAGCTGATGAAGCAAGGCGTACAGCGCCTGCTCGATGCCGGTGCTTTGCAAGGCTTGAGCGCGGTGGCCGGGGGCGAATCCAGCGGCATTGCATTTGCCGCGTGGTTTGCCGAAAAGCTGGACATGCCATTGCAATACGTGCGCAAGCGCGCCGTGGGCAGCCGCCAGATCGAAGGCGTGGTGGAGCAAGGCGGCAAGGTGCTGCTGGTGGACGATATGGTGTCTGCTGGCCAGTACAAGCTGAACTTCATTGACGCCCTGCGCGGCGAAGGCGCGCGCGTAGAAGATCTGTTTGTGGTGTTTGACTACGCCTGCTTTGGGTCAGACGCGGTGCTGGCCCAGCACGGCGTGCGCGTGCATGCGCTGTGCAATTGGCACGATGTGCTGGCCATGGCTTTTCAGCGCGGTGGCTTTGCGGTGGAGCAGTTGGCCGTGTGGCAGGCTTTCTTGCAAGACCCGGCCAAGTGGTCGCTGGCGCATGGCGGGGTGAGCCAATAAGCTGAATAAAAAAGTAGCAGCTGGCCGTTGTGAATGCACGCTTTCAGGCACAAAAGTATCTGAAACTGAATGATTGCAAGGGCTAGTAGCTCCTAAAAATGATTGGAGGCTAGGCGTTTGCGTGGCAGGCTGAGCGATGCTCTCAGGGCTGCGCAGGTTTGCTGGCGCGGCGCCCATAGCGCCCGGCCACTACGGCAGACACCATCAATTGCATGGGGTGGTAGATCATCAGCGGCAAAATCATCAACCCCACAGCCGGTGCGGCAAACATGACCTTGGCCATGGGCACGCCGCTGACCAGGCTCTTTTGTGCGCCACAAAACAAAACGGCGACTTCGTCCTCGGTGCTAAAGCCCAGGCGGCGGCTGGCCAGCACGCACATGCCCATGGACAACGCCAAAATCACGGCGCACAGCGCGATCAGCATCAGCAAATTGGGCAGAGGCACTTTGTCCCAGATGCCCCCGAGTACGGCACCGCTAAAGGCGGAATACACCACCAGCAAGATGGCACTTTGGTCCAGTGCCTTCACGGGCTTGGCGTGTTTTTGCAGCACGGGTGCCAGCCAGGGGCGCAGCAAGTGGCCCAGCAGAAATGGCAAAAACAGCTGCACAGCGATTTTGCCGATCGAGTGCAGCATGCCTTCGCTGCCCGATGCCACCTGGATGCGCATCAGCACGCCCACCAGGAGCGGTGTGAGCAAAATCCCCATCAGCGTAGAGCCAGAGGCACTGCAAATGGCGGCCGGCATATTGCCTTTTGCCAGTGCCGTCAGCGTAATGGCCGACTGCACAGTCGCCGGCACCGCACACAAAAACAGCACGCCCATATACAGCTCATGGCCAAATGCAGGCTCCAGCACCGGTTGCAATGCCCAGCCCACGACCGGAAAAAAAGCGAACGTCATGGCAGTGACCAGCAGGTGCAGCCGCCAATGGCCAATGCCTTCCCAGATCGCGGGGCGCGAGAGCTTGATGCCATGCAAAAAGAACAACAGAAAAATCACCCCGCTGGCCAGATAACTCAACACCTCGCTGACGGACCCTCGGGCCGGAAAGAAGGAAGCCACAATGACCGCGCCCATGAGCAGGCAAGTAAAGCGGTCGGGCAGGTATTTGGTAAAAGACATGGGGCAGTGCAATCGACAGGGAACCAACGGGAAGGGACAGGGCAGCGCCTTCGATTGTTCAATAAAAAAGCCATGCAAAGCATGGCTTTTGTAGACAGTGGCTCCTCGCCATGCGTGGTGACTTAAGCGGCAGTCACTGCCTGGATGTCATTGCTGGCGTTAGTAAACGCGGAAGCCACGGCTTCAGGGCCCAGACCCAAGCCTTCAGCGCGGACAAAGCGCAGGTCAGTGATGCCAAAGAAGCCCATCACGACCTTCAAATAGCTTTCCTGGTGCTCCAGTGCTTGCATGGCTTCCGAGGTGGAGTACACGCCGCCACGGCTGGAGGCAATGATGACGGTCTTGCCCTTGGCCAGACCTTCAGGGCCGCTGGCGGTATAGCGGAAGGTACGGCCGGGTTGGGCCAGGCGGTCAATCCAAGCCTTGAGTTGGGTAGGAATGCTGAAGTTGTAAAACGGCGCACCAATCACCACCACATCGGCGGCCAGGAACTGGCTGACCAACTGTTCGGAAACTGCGTTCTCGGCCAATTGCTCGGCGCTCAAACCTTCAGTCTGGCCGGTGCGCGGCGTCATGGCCGCCATCGTGAAGTGGTTGGGGGCATCCGTCACCAGGTCCAGATATTCCACCTGGGTATCGGTGTGCTTGGCAGTCCAAGCGGTCACGATTTGCTGGGTCAGCTTGCGCGAAGCAGAGTTGTCACCAGTGATGGACGAGTCAATGTGCAGCAGTTTCAAAAGAGGCTCCAAAGGTTTGTTCGATGGGAAGAAGTATGGATTACACACGCAACTTTGATAAGTCTGCAGTAGTGCGATAGATTGTTCTATTTTCGGAACAATGAGTCATCAACACTCAAGGAGTGCGAGAGATGCAAGACCTTAACGACATGTTGTACTTTGCCGAGGTGGTGGAGCGCGGCGGTTTTGCCGCTGCGGGGCGGGCCCTGAACATTCCCAAGTCGCGGCTGTCGCGCCGTGTGGCTGAACTGGAAGAGCGGCTGGGTGTGCGTTTGTTGCAACGCACCACACGCAAGTTGTCGCTGACCGAAGTGGGTTCGGCCTACTTGCGCCACTGCCAGGCCATGCGCGACGCTGCGCAGGCCGCGCAAGACACGGTAGAGCAAGTGCAGAGCGAACCGCGCGGCACCGTGCGTGTGAGTTGTCCGGTAACGTTGTCGCAAACGGTGTTGGCACCGTTGATGCCGCGATTTTTGGAGCGTTACCCTGAAGTGCGGGTGGAGATGCTGATCGTGAACCGCCCAGTCAATGTGGTGGAGGAGGGCATCGATGTGGCGCTGCGCGTGCGTCCCTCGCTGGAAGACAGCGCCAGCATGGTCGTCAAACGACTGGATACCACAGCCTCCATCTTATTGGCCAGCCCTGACTATCTGGCACGCGCAGGCACGCCGCAGACACCGCAAGATTTAATGGAGCACCAGGTGTTGTCCATGTCTTCCTTTGAAGGCGTTGCGCATTGGCGTCTGCGCAGCGAGACGGGGGCCGAAGTGCAATTGCAGCCTCAGGTACGTTACATGGCAGATGATTTGATGTCGCTCAAGCTGGCGGTGCTGGGGGGTGCCGGTGTTTGCTATTTGCCAGACTATATGTGTCAGCCCGAGATAGAGCGCGGTGAGCTGGTACAGGTATTGGCGCATTGGCGCTTTCCGCCAGGCATCGTGCACGCCGTGTTTAGTTCGCGCCGCGGCCTGACGCCTGCTGTGCGCAGCTTTCTGGATTTTTTGGGTGAATTCATACCGGGCCGCAATCACCGCTAAGAAGCTCAGGCGGAAGGCCTTGTGTGAAGCTTGCGTAAAGAATGTGCTTTCAAAGCGACATGCAGATTCGTAGTCAGATTAAGCTGCATTAGAATTTGGAAATAGGAATGGTTCTTATTGGTTTTCGGCTTTAGCCTTTTCCCCGCAGGGCTTCCTATTCAAATTTGCATGCAGTGTGTGGCGATGCCACTGGTGTAGCGTGATTTATCTGACTGAAAGCTTTTCAAAATGAAACTTTGGAAGACAGCTCTGTGCATGGGCTTGGTAGGTGCTGCAACTTTGGCGCAAGCGGCGCAGCCGCAAGCCGTGACCGTGTACTCCTCGCGCATTGAAGCCTTGCTCAAACCGACCCTGGACGAATACACCAAGCAAACCGGCGTAAAAATCAATCTGCTGACAGACCGCGGTGGCTCTTTGGCGGAGCGTTTGGCGGCTGAGGGCGCCAGTTCACCGGCTGACGTGCTGATTACGGTTGACGTTGGTAATTTGTGGAACGCTGCGGAGCGCGGCTTGTTGCAAAAGGTGGATTCCCCCATCCTGAATGCCAACGTGCCAGCCAACTTCCGTGATGAGGGTAACCGCTGGTGGGGCCTGTCGCAGCGCGAACGCACCATTTTTTACGCCACAGACCGCGTCAAGCCTGAACAGCTGAGCACCTACGAAGATCTGGCCGACCCCAAGTGGACGGGCAAGCTGTGCCTGCGCACTTCCAAGCAGGCTTACACCCAGTCGCTGGTTGCCATGCTGATTGCCAAGCACGGTGTGGAAAAGGCCGAAGCCATCACCAAGGGCTGGGTCAACAACCTCGCTGGTGACGTGTTTACCAACGACGCCAGCTTGCTCAAGGCGGTAGCGGCTGGTCAGTGCGATGTGGGCATCTCTAATACCTACTACTTTGGCCGCATCCTGGCCAAAGAGCCTGAGTTCAACAAAACAGTCAAACTGTTCTGGGCCAACCAAGGCGCTAACGAAGGTGGCACACACGTGAACCTGTCGGGCGCTGGTGTAACCAAGCACGCCAAGAATCCTGAAGGCGCACGCAAACTGCTGGAGTGGTTGTCGTCCGAAGGGGTGCAAACTGCGTATACCCACGGCACTTATGAGAGCCCGATCAACAAGAAGGCTGAAGCTGATCCCATCGTTAAAGCATGGGGCAAATTTGTACCGAGCCCCTTGAACGCGGGTGACATTGGTTCGCACCAAGCTGAGGCGATCAAGCTGCTGGATCGTGTAGGCTATCGTTAATCGGTTTTCTTTATTAGGTTAGTGACTTGTCTTCTGTAGACCCTACCGCGCCAGCTCACCGCTGGCGCGGTTTTGCTTTTGCGCTTTCTATTGCCTTGCTCACCATCGTGCCTTTGCTGGCGGTGGTGTGGATGGCGGTCACGCCGCAACCTGAAATTTGGCAGCATTTGTGGAATTACGTGCTGTCGCGCGTCTTGGGCAATACCTTGTTGCTCATGGCGCTGGTCAGCGTGGCAGTACTGGTGGTGGGCGTGCCTTTGGCGTGGCTGACTGCCATGTGCGATTTTCCAGGCCGCAAGTTTTTTGCATGGGCGCTGGTGTTGCCACTCGCTATTCCGGCCTATGTGCTGGCCTTTGTGCAAATGGGCTTGTTTGAATATGCAGGGCCGGTGCAGAGCGTGTTGCGTGATCTGTTGGGCAGCAGCCGCTGGTTCCCGGACATTCGCGGCAGCCTGTGGGGCTTGGTCATGGTGCTGGTCATGGCGTTTTACCCCTATGTGTATTTGATGGCGCGCAGTGCTTTTCTCACGCAAGGCCATCGCAGCATGGAAGCGGCGCAAGCGCTGGGATTAAATCCTGTGAAAGCCTTCTTTAAAGTGGCTTTGCCACTGGCACGCCCCTGGATTGGTGCGGGTCTGGCATTGGTGGTGATGGAAGTGCTGGCTGACTTTGGTGCCATTGCCGTCTTTAACTTTGATACCTTCACCACGGCCCTCTACAAGTCCTGGTTTGACCTGCACAACATTGGCGCGGCAGCACAACTGGCCGCCATGCTGGTGCTGGTAGTGTTGCTGCTGCTGGCTGCGGAACAACGCTCCCGCAGCGCCCAGCGCTTTCATGTCAGCCATCCGCAGCCGCACCGTGTGGTGCTCAAAGGCGCAGCGGGTTGGAGCACCACAGCGATTTGCTCACTGGTGTTGGCCACTTCTTTTGCGGTACCCATGGTGCAAATGGTGCAGTGGGCGTGGTCTGTATGGAAGACCGATCTCAACAGCGATTACTGGGGTTATGCGTGGAATACGCTATCTCTGGCGCTGATGACCGCATTGATCGCCACCGTTTTGGCGCTGTTGCTGTCATGGATTCGCCGTCGCCACACTGATCCGCTGACCAGCTGGGCGGTGCGTCTGGCCGTGATTGGCTACGCCATGCCGGGCGTGGTGCTGGCGGTCGGTGTTTTTATGCCTATCGCCTGGCTGGATGCATGGCTGATGGCGTTGGTGCAGCCCTTTGGAATTGAGACGCTGGGCATCATCAAAGGCAGTCTGGCAGGCATGCTCCTGGCGTTGGCCGCACGCTTTTTGGCCGTGGCCTATAACGCCACGGATGCCGCCATGCAGCGCATCACGCGCAGCCAGGAAGAGGCCTGTGCATCTTTGGGTCTGGGGCCGTGGCAAACACTGCGCCGATTGCATTTGCCGCTGCTGCGCACCGGTTTGCTGTCTGCCTTTTTGATGGTGGTGGTGGACGTGATGAAGGAAATGCCCATCACGCTCATGATGCGCCAGTTTGGCTGGGACACTTTGGCGGTGCGTGTGTTCCAGCTGACGTCAGAGTCCATGTGGCAAGAAGCCGCTTTACCCGCTTTGGCGATTGTGCTGGTGGGCTTGCTGCCGGTGATTTTGCTGGTGCTGCAAACTGAAAAGACGCCGTCTTCAGCGGGTTGAACATTGCCAAAAACATGGCCGAAATTTAGTGATGCTTGAAGTTAAAAACGTTTCCCTGGGTTATGGCGCCACCATCGTGGTGCAAAACGTCAGCATGCATTTGGCGCAAGGTGAGATTGGCTGCCTGCTCGGGCCCTCCGGCTGTGGCAAAACCACGTTGCTGCGTTCCATTGCTGGTTTTGAACCTGTGCGTGCAGGGCAGATTGGGCTGCAAGGCCAGGTGGTGGCTGCTGTGGCGCAGAGTGTGGCACCACAACTGCGCGACATTGGCATGGTGTTTCAAGACCATGCCTTGTTCCCGCACCTGAATGTGGGCGACAACATTGGGTTTGGTCTGCACGGCAGATCCAAAACTGAGCGGGTTGCACGGGTGCAGGAGATGCTGGCATTGGTAGGCTTGGAAGGCATGGGCCAACGCTGGCCGCATGCGCTTTCCGGTGGCCAGCAGCAGCGTGTGGCGCTGGCAAGGGCTTTGGCGCCTCAGCCTAGCTTGCTGCTGATGGATGAACCTTTTTCCAGCCTGGATACCAGCATGCGCGAGAGCATTGCGCGTGAAGTGCGTGCCATCTTGAAAAGGGCCAAAGCTACGGCCTTGATGGTGACGCACGACCAAAACGAAGCCTTTGCCATGGCCGACAATGTGGGTGTCATGGCCCATGGTCAGCTCATGCAATGGGGTACGGCGGTACAGGTGTATTGCCAGCCGGCTACGCGTGAGGTGGCGCAGTTTGTAGGGGAAGGTGCTCTGGTACAGGCGCAAGCAACTGCTGGTGGACAGTGGCAGACCGCGCTCGGTTTACTGGCCGCCGGGCATCCGCACTACCCGTATGCAAAAGGTGTTCAGGTGCTATTGCGCCCTGAGCATGTCTGTTTGGCGGAAACAGGGGCCAGCGCCAAAGTGCTGGAGCGAACCTTTCGCGGTAGCCATTTTGTCTTTGAGCTGGAGTTGCAAGATGGTCAGCGCTTGATGGCCAAGGCTTCATTGAATGCCCTCTACAGCAGTTGCCAGGAGGTAAAGCTGCGTTTAGCGCCGGGGCTGTAAGTTTTTGAAGTTGCCCATCTCCATAGCCATCTCCATCTCCATCTCCATCTCCATCTCCATCTCCATCTCCATCTCTGCACATGCTTATGCGTATAAAGAAACAACGAATCGTTCGTTGGATTTGCCGCGAAGGGGTTTGACAATCTGTGCCCTTAAGGAGAGCACGGCATGGCACATACCCAACCCCGCATCGTTATCGTCCCGGGCTGGAGAGATTCCGGCCCCGAGCACTGGCAAAGTCGGTGGGCGCAGGAGCTGCCCGGCGCAGAGCGGGTGGTGCAAGATGACTGGATTGCGCCCAAGCGCCATGCCTGGGTAGCAGCGCTGGAAGCGCTCATCCTCTCCAAGCCTGACCCCGTGGTCATCGTGGCCCACAGCCTGGGGTGTATCACCACCGCGCATTTGGGCGATATCGCTGCCGCACGCATTCAGAACGCATTGCTGGTTGCCCCAGCAGACCCGGAGCGGCGGGCACAACTGGCCGACTTTGCGCCCGTGCCGTATCAACCATTGCCTTACCGCAGCGTGCTGGTGGCCAGCAGCACCGATCCGTATTGCCCCATCCGTTTGGCCGGAGCCTATGCGCGCGCTTGGGGCAGTGAGTTTGTGCGCTTGCCCAATGCCGGGCACGTGAATGTCGAATCAGGCCATGGCGACTGGCCGCTGGGCTGGGCATTACTGCAATCTTTGCTGCAAAACATGGCTTGGGGTGCGGGTAAGGCGGCAGTCCCCGCCTGATATTTGTATCAAATATGCGTCTAGCCCTTTATCTATAAGGGATTGTAGCTCACTTATTTAATATTCCAAAAATTGATTAATTTAAAAGAATATATTCTTTTGAGTTTTAAAGGCTAGTGCGCACAATGCGAGTCATCTCTTAAAAAAACGCAATTGCGTAAGGCACCACACCATGACATCTTTGAAGCTCAAGACTCTATTGGCAACGATTGCGCTGGCTGCCGGTGGCATGGCCAGTGCACAAGACCAGTTGCTCAACGTTTCCTACGACGTAGCCCGCGAGTTCTACAAGGACTACAACCCAGCTTTTGTGGCCCACTACAAAAAGACCACCGGCAAAGATATCAAGATCGACCAAGCCCACGGCGGCTCCAGCGCGCAGGCGCGTGCGGTCAACGATGGTCTGCCCGCCGACGTGGTGACGTTCAACACCACCACCGACATCGAATTCTTGGCCAGCAACGGCGTGGTGGCCAAAGACTGGGCCAAGCAGTTTCCGCATGATGCATCGCCCACGACATCCACCATGCTGTTCCTGGTGCGTGATGGCAATCCCAAAAACATCAAGGACTGGAAAGATTTGACGCGCCCGGATGTGAAGGTGGTCGTCGTCAATCCGAAGACCGGCGGCAATGGCCGTTATGCCTATCTGGCAGCCTGGGGTTCGGTGCGAGAAGCCGGCGGCACGGACGAGCAAGCCCAGGCATTCGTAAAAGATCTGTACAAAAACGTGCCCGTGCTGGGCAAGGGTGGCCGTGATGCTACCGCGATCTTCTTGCAACGCAACATTGGTGACGTGCTGATTACGTTTGAATCTGAAGTGATTTCAGTCGACCGCGAGTTTGGCAAGGGCAAGGTACAGGCCGTGTACCCATCGAGCTCCATCATTGCGGAGAATCCGGTTGCCGTGGTGCAGCGCACGGCTGAGAAGAAGGGCTCGGGCGCATTGGCCAAGGCATATCTGGATTACCTGTACACCGATGAAGCGCAAGAAATTGCTGCCAACCACGCGCTGCGCCCACGCTCTGAAGCAGTGCTGAAAAAGCATGCGGATATCTTCAAGCCATTGAAGCAATTTACGGTTGGCAAGTACTTTGGTTCACTGGGCGAAGCACAAAAAGTGCATTTCAACGATGGCGGCAAGTTCGACGACATCTACGCCCCCGGCAAGTAAGCAACGCAGCCGCGCTGCGGCGAATCCATAACAACAATCACAGGCTGACAGGGACACCATGGCTTTTGCACCTCCCGCCAGCCCAAGTCTTGGCGCTACTGCCCCGGCCCGCCGTGGGCGTGGCGCCAAGCGCGTTCTGCCCGGTTTCGGGCTGACCTTGGGCTACACACTTTTTTATCTCAGCATCATTGTGCTGATCCCGCTTTCAGCGCTGATCTTCAAGACGTTTGAGCTGTCTTGGCTGCAGTTCTGGGAGGCAGTGTCTTCACCGCGCGTTGTCGCTTCCTACAAGCTGACCTTCGGCACCTCGTTTTTTGCAGCATGCGTGAACCTGGTGTTTGGCCTGCTGATTGCCTGGGTGCTGGTGCGCTACAAGTTTCCAGGCAAAAAAATCGTCGATGCACTGGTGGATTTGCCGTTTGCTTTGCCTACCGCCGTGGCCGGCATCTCGCTGACCGCTTTGCTGGCCGGGAATGGCTGGGTGGGGCAGTATCTGGAGCCATTGGGTATTCAGTTGGCGTTTAACCGCAACGGCATCGTGATTGCGCTGATTTTTATTGGCTTGCCATTTGTGGTGCGTACCGTGCAGCCCGTGCTGGAAGATTCGGAAAAAGAACTCGAAGAAGCCGCCACCAGCTTGGGCGCATCGCGTTGGCAGATTTTCTACAAAGTGATCTTGCCCAGCATCTTGCCCGCGCTGATGACAGGTTTTGCCATGGCTTTTGCGCGCGCCGTGGGTGAATACGGTTCGGTGATCTTTATTGCCGGCAACATGCCCATGGTGTCTGAAATTACACCGCTGATCATCATTGGCAAGTTGGAGCAATACGACTATGCAGGAGCGACTGCGGTGGCCGTGGTGATGCTGGTGATCTCTTTTGTGCTGCTGCTGGTGATTAACGCCTTGCAAGCTTGGCAGCGCCGCCATACCGGAGCACCTGCATGAACGAGCAACATTACTTTTTGTTGAAGGTGCTGCTGGCGATCTTGGTGCTGGTAGTCATCGCCTACAAGGTGACAGCACCGCCCAAGGGCAGCAAGCCCGAGAAGCTCTCCGTCACCGAGCCGCGCTGGGTGCGCTGGGTACTGATTGGCATTGCACTGACGTTCATCGGCCTGTTCCTGGTGCTGCCACTGGCTGCAGTGTTTACCGAGGCACTGCGCAAAGGCTTGGAGGCGTACTGGGAGGGCTTGAATGATCCCGATGCCTGGTCTGCCATCCAACTGACGTTGATTACCGCCGCCATTGCGGTGCCATTGAATCTGGTGTTTGGCGTGGCAGCTGCTTGGTGTATCGCCAAGTACGAGTTCAAAGGCAAGGCGTTTTTGACCACGCTGATTGACCTGCCGTTCTCCATCTCCCCCGTAGTTGCTGGTTTGATGTACGTGCTGGTCTTTGGCGCACATGGCTGGATGGGGCCTTGGCTGGCTGAACACGACATCAAGATCATCTTTGCCGTGCCCGGTATTGTGCTGGCTACGGTATTTGTGACCTTCCCCTTTATTGCCCGTGAGCTGATTCCACTGATGCAGTCCCAAGGCAATGATGAAGAGCAGGCAGCGATTGTGCTGGGTGCCAGCGGTTGGCAGACCTTCTGGCATGTGACCCTGCCCAACATCAAGTGGGGTCTGCTGTATGGCGTGATTCTGTGCAATGCCCGCGCCATGGGTGAGTTTGGTGCGGTGTCGGTGGTGTCGGGCCATATCCGTGGTCAGACCAACACCATCCCGCTGCACGTAGAGATTTTGTACAACGAATACCAATCCGTCGCGGCCTTTGCCGCAGCGTCTTTGCTGGCACTGCTGGCGCTGGTGACTCTGGTCATCAAGACGATTGCGGAATGGAAGCACGAACAACAGATCAAGGCGGCGGCCAGCTTGCCTCCCGAGCGCCCCACGCCAAGTCCCACCGCTTGATGCGGTGCGCATGAAAGAAGACAGACCATGAGCATTGAAATTCGCAATGTCAGCAAGCAGTTTGGCGATTTCCAGGCCCTGCGTGATGTGAGCCTGGACATCAAATCCGGAGAGTTAATCGCACTACTGGGCCCCTCGGGCTGCGGCAAGACCACGTTGTTGCGCATCATCGCGGGCTTGGAGACCGCCGATGTCGGCACCATTCACTTCAGCGGGGAAGACACGACCGATGTGCACGTGCGCGAGCGCAACGTGGGCTTTGTGTTCCAGCACTACGCCTTGTTTCGCCACATGACGGTGTTTGAGAACGTCGCTTTTGGCCTGCGCATGAAGCCCCGGCGCGAGCGCCCCAGCGAGGCGCAGATCAAAGAAAAGGTGATGAGTCTTTTGAAATTGGTGCAGCTCGACTGGATTGCGGATCGCTTTCCCTCGCAGCTGTCCGGTGGCCAGCGCCAGCGCATTGCCTTGGCACGTGCCTTGGCGGTAGAGCCCAAGGTGTTGCTGCTGGACGAGCCTTTTGGCGCACTGGATGCCAAGGTGCGCAAAGAACTGCGCCGCTGGTTGCGTCGCCTGCACGATGAGCTGCACGTCACCTCGATTTTTGTGACACACGATCAGGAAGAAGCGCTGGAAGTAGCCGACCGCGTGGTGGTCATCAACCAGGGCAAGATTGAGCAGGAAGGCTCGCCCCAGCAGGTGTGGGACAACCCGGCCAGCCCATTTGTGTATGGCTTTTTGGGCGACGTGAATCTGTTTAAAGGTCGTGCCAAAGATGGGCAGGTGTATCTGGACGACGGCATGCAGCTGGAAAGCAGTGAAGCCAATGGTGCGGTAGACAAAAGTGCCTTTGCCTATGTGCGCCCGCACGAGCTGGATGTGGAGCGCTACTCGCCCGGCCAAAACACCGATGGCAACGGTCGCACCACCGGCTTGGTCGTACAGCTGAGCCGTGCGATTGTGGTGGGCCCGATTGCGCGCCTGGAACTAATTGCTTCGGAAGATACCCAAGCGAAGGACAATGCAGATCCAGAACACCTGATTGAGGCGCAAATCCCTGCGCAGCAGTTCCACGCAATGGGACTGCGCGAAGGCGAGACTCTGGTGGTGACACCACGCCGCGCCAAGGTATTCTTGGACGAAGCAGCGGGCATCTGACACCGTTTCTTGCACAGAGCAGGGCGGCGCAGGCCGCCCTTTTTTTGGCCCTTATTACGAGCACCACATGCAGGTTTTGAACTGGTTAACTACCGCCCCGCGTCGCACTTTGGCGCTAATTGCCGTTGCCTGCGTGGGCTTGCTGGCTTTTGGCATGTATTTGCAGCATGTGCAAGGGCTAGAGCCTTGCCCCATGTGCATCGTGCAGCGCTATGCCTTGGTACTGGTCGCTATGTTTGCGGGCTTGGGCGCCATCAAGGGCAATGCGGGCTGGTGGAAGTCGTTCAGCGTGCTGGGCTTGGCCGCATCGGGTTTTGGGGCTTTCGTCGCAGCCCGTCAAAGCTGGCTGCAATGGAATCCGCCAGAGTTCGCCAGCTGTGGCCGTGACTTTTACGGAATGATCGAGAACTACTCCATCAGTCGCGCCATTCCCATGATTTTTCGCGGTTCAGGCGATTGCTCGGCGGTCGACTGGACATTCCTGGGCGGCACGATTGCCAATTGGTCGTTCGTCTGCTTTGCCGGTTTTGCTGCCTTGCTGCTGATACTGCTGTTCAAGGGTGGCAAACGCGCTTAAAGCATTGGAGGCAGCGCCAAAGCCCCGACGTGCTTGCCATGCCGGGGCTTTTTGTTTGCCCGACAATGGCGGCCTTTGCCAATCCTTGCCTTCGGTATGCCCCAGTACATCCTCTTTCACAAGCCATTTGGCGTTTTGTCCCAGTTCACGCCGGAGGATGGCGCGCGGTCACTGGCCGAGTTTGATTTGCCCAAGGGCGTATATCCAGCAGGGCGCTTGGACAAAGACTCTGAAGGCTTGCTGCTGCTCACCGATGACGGCCCGTTGATTGAGCAACTGCTCAATCCGCGCAACCAAAAGCCCAAAACCTATTGGGCACTGGTCGAGCGTGTGCCCGACGAAGCAGCCTTGCAGCGCCTGCGCGAAGGCTTGCAGATTGAGGACTACACCACGCTGCCGTGCCAAGCGCAGTTGCTTAATCCGCAGCCCGAGGTGGCGCTGCGCGAGCCGCCCGTGCGCGTGCGCAAAAGCGTGCAAGACGTGTGGATCAGCATTGAAGTGGTGGAAGGTAAGAACCGCCAGGTGCGCAAAATGACGGCGGCGATTGGGCACCCCACGCTGCGCCTGATTCGCCGCAGCATTGCCAATTTAGAACTGGGCGATTTGCCGCTGGGCCAATGGAAGGCGATTGAGCGCCAAGACATTCAATGGGGCAGCGAAGCCACCACCGCCAGTGGCGTGCCGGTGAGCTATGGCCAGAGTGCGCAGCCTGCAAACCCGCTGCGGAAAAGCAAAAGCCCCGTGGTGTCTGCACGCAGACCGGGGGCTTGGTTCAAAGGCCGTTAACGGCGAGTTTGAATAAAAAGAGAGCTATAGCCCCTAGTGTTTTCTTGATTTCAGATGCTTTTTAACTTGAAGTTAAGCAAACACAACGGCTGGTAGCTCTCTTTTTTTATGTGTCTTTAGCTGTGGCTGTGCGCTTGCAAGCGGGCGTACAGGCCATTCAAGGCCAGCAATTCCTGGTGGCTGCCTTGCTCGGCAATGCGGCCGCGCTCCATCACCACCACACGGTCAGCATGCTCAATGGTGGAGAGGCGGTGGGCAATCACCAGCGTAGTGCGGCCTTGCATCAAGGTCTGCAGGGCTTGCTGCACCAGGCGCTCCGACTCGGTATCGAGTGCCGAGGTGGCCTCGTCCAGAATCAGCACCGGCGCATCTTTGTACAGCGCGCGCGCAATGGCCAGGCGCTGGCGCTGGCCGCCCGAAAGCTGCGCTGCGTTGTGGCCCACTTCGGTGTGGATGCCTTGCGGCATCTGGCGCACATGGTCAGCCAGATTGGCTGCTTCCAGCGCGTCCCAGACGCGGCCTTCATCCAGATCACCACCCAGCGTCACGTTGGCGGCCACGGTGTCGTTGAACATGACCACGTCCTGACTGACCATGGCAAACTGCTGGCGCAAATACGGAAGGTCCCAGGCACCCAGGGCCACGCCGTCCATCAGCACCTCGCCCGAGGTCGCGTCCAGGAATCGGGGTAGCAAATTGACCAGGGTAGTCTTACCTGCGCCAGAGGGGCCCACCAGGGCCACCACTTCGCCAGGCCGCACTTGCAGGTCGACGCTTTGCAGGGCAGGCGCTTTGTCGTCAGCAAAAGAGACGCTGACATTGCGCAACGCAATAGAACCTCGCACAGGCGCAGGCTGCTGGCTGCCGCTTTGTTCGGACTTGCTGTCATCCATCAAGGCCAGGCCGCGCTCCAGCGCAGCCACGCCGCGCGTGATGGGATTGGCCACGTCGGCCATGCGGCGCAGCGGTGCGATCAGCATCAGCATGGCGCTGATAAAGGCCACAAAACTGCCCACGCTCACGTCTTCGCTGCGGCCTTGCCACAGTGCAATACAGATCACCGCAGACAGCGCCACGGCAGCCATGAGCTGGGTCGTGGGCGTCATGGCGGCAGAAGCAATGGTCGATTTGATGTTGAGCTTGCGCAGCTCACGGCTTAAGCCCAGGAAACGCTGCGCTTGAGACGCCTGTGCCCCATGCAAACGCACCATGCGGTGTGCCAGCACGTTCTCTTCAACCACATAGGCCAGCGCATCCGTAGCTTGCTGGCTGCTTTTGGTGATGCGGTACAAACGCTTGGACAGGGTTTTCATGATCCAGCCCACAGCAGGAACAATGAACGCGACTGCCAGAGTCAATTGCCAGTTCAGGTACAGCAAATAGGCCAGCAAAGCGATCAGCGTAAAACCATCGCGTGAGATCGCCAGAAAGGCTTGAACCAGTTGGGTCGCGCCGGTTTGCACTTCATAGACCACGGTGTTGGACAGCGCACTGGCAGATTGTTTGGCAAACAAGCCCATCTGCGCCACTTGCACGCGTTCAAACAAATCTTTACGCAATCGCAGCATGCCTTCATTGGCAATGCGTGACAAAGCGTACTGCCCCGCAAATTGCGCCACACCGCGAATAAAGAACAGGCCAATGATGAAGACCGGCACCATCCAGAGGTTGAGCGTGCCCTTGGTGAAACCGCTGTCGAGCAGCGGCTGCAGCAGGGCGGGAATCAAGGGCTCGGTTGCTGCGCCCACGAGGGTGGCTACGATTGCCAGGGTCCACGCCATGCGCTGGTTTCCAAAATAGGGGGCAACGCGCATCAAGCGTTCACGCAGGGTCAGCTCGGTGGTGGCTGACGCTGTCATTCGGAGATTTTTATCGGTGGATTGCATGTGCTGCGCATTTTACGTGGTGGGTTACAGGTACATGATCGAACACATTGACACATCCGCTTTGTGCTGAGACCTACATAAGTATGTGTAACATGCTGGGGGCACCGGTAGCCTATTCCGGCACATGATGGCTGCGCATGAATACTGAACAAAACTCCTTGATTTCCTCTCTCAAAGCGGCAAGCCCGCTGGCTTCGCGTCGTTCCCTGCTGGCGGCTATGGCTGCCACTCCCATGCTGCCCGCGATGGCGCAGTTTCGGGTGGAGGTAACGGGCGTTGGCTTGACCCAATTGCCCATTGCGCTTCCTGCATTTCGGGGCGAAGACGGGGCTCCTCAAAAGATCTCGCAAATTGTCCGCGCTGACTTGGAGCGCAGTGGCCAGTTTCGCAATATCGATGCTGCGGGGCAGCTGTTGGACGAAACCACGCGCCCAGATCTGGCCGCATGGCGGCAACGCACGGCCGATGCTTTACTGACTGGCAGCATCACCCGATTGGCTGATGGGCGCTATGACGTGCGATTCCGTCTGTGGGACGTCGTGAAAGAGCAGGACTTGGGTGGTCAAGGCTATGCTGTCACTCAAGCTGATCTGCGTTTGGTCGCGCACCGTATCGCAGACTTTGTGTACGAGAAGCTGACCGGCGAACGCGGCATTTTCTCTACCCGTATTGCCTATGTCACCAAGGCGGGCAAGCGCTATGTGCTGTGGGTAGCAGATGCTGATGGTGAGAATGCACAGTCAGCCCTGTCAAGTTCTGAGCCCATCATTTCGCCAGCGTGGTCACCTAATGGCGGTGAGCTGGCCTATGTCTCTTTTGAGTCGCGCAAGCCGGTGGTCTATATCCACGATGTGGCCAGTGGCCGCCGCCGTCTGGTAGCTAACTTCCGCGGTTCTAACAGCGCACCCGCTTGGTCCCCGGATGGCGCAACGCTGGCTGTGACCCTCACACGCGATGGTTCTTCGCAGCTCTACCGCATCAGCTCTCAAGGGGGGCAGCCCACGCGTTTGATGCAGAGTAACGGTATTGATACCGAACCCTGCTTTTCCAGCGATGGGAAAACCATTTATTTTGTGAGTGACCGTGGCGGCTCACCACAGATCTACAAAGTTGCGGCCTCTGGAGGCGCGGCACAACGTGTGACCTTCACAGGAAATTACAACATCTCTCCTGCTGTCAGTCCTGATGGTCGGTGGTTGGCCTACATCTCCCGGGTAAGTGGTGCTTTTAAGCTGCAAGTGATGGAATTGGCAGGCGGCACTGCAGTCAGCGTGACAGATACGGTCGAAGACGAGAGCCCCAGCTTTGCACCGAACAGTCGACTGATTGTCTATGGAACTAAGCAAGGTGGCCGTGAAGCCCTGATGACTACGACCTTGGATGGCAAGATCAAGGCACGCTTGGCTGGCCAAAGTGGTGATATTCGCGAACCCGATTGGGGGCCTTATCAAAAAAATTAAATAGACGTAAACCTTTGTGACTCGGGTGCGTTACAGGATTTATCTAGTGTTTTCTAGTTAAGGAGAATTTGCATGTTTACTTTTAAGCGACTTTCTATGGCTATTTCTGTAGCCGCCCTGATGGCCGGCTGCTCTTCAGGCGTCAAGCTGGATGACGCAGCAGCGGTTGAAGACCGCAACGCAGCCAACACCACCAATACTGCTCAAAGCGGTGTTTCCGGTGTAGATCTGACCGGTTCGCAAGTCGATGCTGACGGCGGCCCACGTGGTGTCAGCCGTGTGGTGTACTTTGACTTTGACAGCTTCGTGATCAAGCCTGAGGCACAAGGTCAAGTCGACGCCCACGCTCGTTTCATCAAGGCTGATCCTGCTCGCAAAGTTTCCATTGAAGGTCACACAGATGATCGCGGCGGTCGTGAATACAACTTGGCATTGGGCCAAAAACGTGCCGAAGCCGTGCGTCGTTCCTTGGGACTGTTGGGTGTCAACGACAGTCAAGTGGAAGCAGTGAGCTTTGGTGAAGAGAAGCCTGCAGCCCCTGGCAGCTCTGAAGACGCTTACTCGCAAAATCGTCGTGCTGAAATCTCCTACCGTTAAAGCATGAGCATTCGCAATGGACCTTTGCGGATGACAGTCCGTGCACTGGCTGCTTTCAGCCTGTGTACGGTTTTTGTTGCTCCCGCACACGCTTTTTTGGAAGACGCAGAAGCGCGCCGTGCCATTTTGGAACTACGCCAGCGTTTTGACACCAGCACCGAAGAATCTGCGCAAATGCGCCGAAGCATGCTGGCGTTGCAATCGCAGATTGAGTCCATGCGTAGCGAAATGGCCAAACTGCATGGTCAAAACGAGCAACTAACCCGTGAAGTTTCGGAGTTGCAGCGCCGCCAGAAAGACTTGGCAACTGGTATCGATGACCGATTGCGAAAGTTTGAGCCCACACAAGTTCAAATCGACGGACTGGAATTTTCGGCAGATCCCGCTGAAAAGCGTGATTTTGAGAGCGCGTTGCAGCAATTTCGTGCGGGTGAATTTGCACAAGCACGCAAAGCCTTTGCAAGTTTCATCAATACTTACCCTGGCAGTGGCTACATACCATCTGCACGTTTTTGGCTAGGCAATACGCAATACGCAGGTCGGGATTACAAGGAAGCCATTGCGAATTTCCGCTCCATGCTCAGCGCAGCCCCACAGCACGTACGTGCTGCAGATGCTGCTTTGTCAATTGCCAATTGCCAGCTAGAACTTAAAGACACCAAGGGCGCAGTCAAAACGCTGCAAGATTTGGTGAAAGATTATCCGGGCACTGAAGCCGCAACTACGGCGGCTGAGCGCCTGCAACGTTTGAAGTGATGACCTCCTCTGAGAATGTCAGTATGACCATCGCCGGCACTGCCGGCGATGGTCTTTTTGGGGATGCTGACTTGCAGCGTCGCTTTGGTGGTCTTGAGCGCTTGTATGGCGTAAAAGGTGCTGCTTCCATTCGTGGTGCACACATTGCAGTTGTCGGAATAGGTGGTGTTGGTTCCTGGTCTGTGGAAGCCCTGGCTCGTAGCGGCGTTGGCACTTTGACACTCATCGATCTAGACAATGTGGCTGAATCGAATATCAACCGTCAAATTCACGCGCTGACTGACACCGTTGGCAAAGCCAAAGTGGATGCCATGCGTGAACGGATTGCACAAATCAACCCTGCTTGTGTTGTGTATTGCATTGAAGAGTTCGTGGAGCCTGCGAACTGGCCTGACATTCTTCCTGCTGGAGTCGATGCAGTCATAGATGCTTGCGACCAAGTCAAAGCTAAAACTGCAATGGCGCAATGGGCTCGCCGCCATAAACGCTTGTTTATTACGGTAGGTGCTGCGGGTGGCAAACGCCTTGCACACAAGGTAGAGGTCGATGACTTATCTAAAGTCACCCACGACCCCTTGCTGGCGCAGTTGCGTTATCGCTTGCGTAAAGAGTACAACGCGCCAAAAGACGGCAAGAAAATGTCGGTCGTCACAGTCTTTAGCCGTGAATCCGTAGCGCAGCCTGATGCTTCTTGCGCGGTTGAAGGTGCAGACGGCAGTCTGAATTGCAGTGGCTATGGTTCGGTAGTCGCTGTGACTGCCACGTTCGGCCAATGTGCTGCGGGGTGGGTTTTGGAAGAAATTTCCAGAAACTTCAAAAAATAGCACGCTTTCGGAAAAACGCCAAAAAATCGCTGCTACAATTCATTCATTCGCTAGTTAAACAGCTTGTTTGACGAAGCGGTAGGGCCTTTAGCTCAGTCGGTAGAGCAGCGGACTTTTAATCCGTTGGTCGCGAGTTCGAATCTCGCAGGGCCCACCAAGAATACAAAGCGCTACAGCTATTATAGTTGTAGCGCTTTTTTCGTTTTATTCCCACGGTGGGAATATTCGCTAGCGCAAAGAAGACCGCTTTGATACCTTGGAGCGGTCGTAAATCCTTGCTGTTGTCGCTGCATTGGCATGCAGTTCTGGCAAGGTTCCGTGCGCTTCCTTGTACTGCGTCGTGTAGAACGCACGAAGGTCGTGGAAAGTGAAGCGCTTGCTGATCACCCCCTCTTTAACTGCCGCCACCATGGCGCGCTGCCAGCCAGACAGGAATGCAGATTCTGTCAACGGATTGCCTTTGGTGCTGTTGAATACATGCAGCGATGTTTCTGGACGGGGCAACGCCAGTAAGCGAAGCGCCAAACTCTCCATTGCTGGCCCCATCTGAATCGTCTCGGCCTTCATCATCCCTCGGTGCTGCTTGGCACGCATAAGCCTTATCTCCTTGGCCTTCATGTCGATTTGAGGGACTTGCAGGTCCAAGAACTCAACGCGCCTTGAACCGGCCAATGCTGCGAACTCAGCCATAAGAGCAATGGTTCTGTTGTGCGGCCCAGAGCGGAACAACCAATCCAAAAAGGCGCTTAGTTCGGCTGGCTCCGGTGCTTCGGTGCGTGGCCTTTCGCTATTCTTTTTGATTTGTTTGCAGGGGTTGGCATCGATTTCACCGCGCTCAATGGCAACATTCATCAAGTTAGACAGCAAGGCCACTTCACGATTGGCGCGAACTGGCGCATCGCCGCGCTCCACTCTCAAATACCTAGCTATATCAGTAGGCCTGACAAGCGCCGCAGGAACATCCCCCATTACTTCCAATAGCTTTACGCTGTAAATTCGATAGTCGTTCTGAGTTCGCGGCTTCAGATCCGTCCACTTGGGTGTCTTTTGGTACAGCTGCCAAAGCTCGCGCACAGTCCCTTGATGATGGGTTTCAGCATTCACCCCTAGGACTTGGCGTATTGCCTCGTCCCGATCTGTGCCCAAGTTAATGGGCTTGCCGCCAATTGGGTGGTAGCGATAAGTTACTTTTCCATCTTTGCGCGGGCGTGCCTCCATGCGCGGCAGGAGGCCAAAGCCAGAGGCGCGTTCGCGTCGTCTTCCCATTACTTACTCCATTTGAATCCATATTTCGGGCTTGGCGTGAGTGTCTGCTCATTGTTGAGCTTTTGCGCCACTGCGGTTCTTCCTACAAGTGGTAGGCCGTCAGGACGTTTTCCGGTCACTTTGATGCCAAGTACTACTTCAATGAATCGTGCTTGTGCTGCCCGCTGCTTGAGTGGGGCGCACAGCTCATTGACTTCTTGCTCAGTGAGGTGAAGGCTCATATTCATTCAGGCGTAAAAAAGCCCCGACTTAGCGGGGCTGGGGTTCATCAAAATCAGGGAGTGGGGCGCGCTTGTCGCGGCGTTGACGGGCGCGGCGGCTCATGCTTACGCTCCCTGCTTTGCTTGGGCTGCAAGGGCTGCAGCACGAATGTTTGCTGCATCCTCGCCAGCTTGACCGCTTGCATTGCAGTGATTTCGGCGCGCAATGACTGCAGAAACCTCAGCTTCTGCAAGCACGATCCGTGTCAGGTCAGTTGCAATGCTGTCCATCGCATTCCCGGGTGCATCAATGTGTTCACTTACGGTCAGGTACTCGCGAAAAGATTTGCTCAGTGCCTGCGCATCCAGCCCCTGCTGGGTGGGGTTGGTGTAGAGCGGGGATGTGTAGTAGCTGCAGGGCTTCTTGCTCACCGGTAGCGCGCCGCAGTCAAAACGGCCTTGCGCGTTTTGATAGTTTTTTGCATCGCTGGGATTGAAATAAAACAAGGGCACTCCCTGCTGCACTGCTGCAAGCTGGGCTTCCAGTTCTGCAATGTGCGCAATCAGTGACTTTGCTGCATCGCGGCATTCGTTCCAGCCAAGAACCCAAAACGCGCGGTCGTTGTTGTTAAGGGTTTGAGGCGAGTTCAGCATGTCCTTGATTTCAGGCAGGCGCGACGCGTCTTGAATCTGCGCTACAGCCCCCACTGGCACATAGCCTTGCTGTACTGCGCAGCCTTGGCATTTGTCTTGGGTCATGTCTATCTCCAGAAAAAACAAAACCCGCACGGCATGCACCGGGCGGGCTGGGTTGGTCGGGATGGGTAAAACTTAGTTCAAATACTTGCCGAGTAATCGATAGGTGCTAGGGAACTAGGTAGCTTCCTTTGCTTTGCTTTGCTTTGCTTTGCTGGCAAGCAAGAGATAATAAAAAAGCCAGCATTTACTGGCTTGGGAATCTTTAGAAGATCTGTCTTCTATGAGCTTTCAAAGGCCGTAATCACAAGTAAGGAACGCCGTAGTGTTTGTAAACGCGGCGACCGTATTCGTCTGTGTAGTCCGGCCTAGTATTACTGTCATAGCGTGGCGCATTGTTCAGCTGCTCTTTGGTCACAAATACCAGATAGCCACCGTACTCGGTATCGTATTTCAGGCTGTTCCAGGGCAGGGGGTACAGGTCAGCGCCCATGCCCAGAAAACCGCCCAACTCCATCACAGCGTAGCGGACTTGGCCTGAGAATTTGTCGATCATCAGAGAGTCAATGCTTCCCAGCTTTACACCGCTTAAGTTGTAAACATTCGTGCCGTTTACTCGAGACGATGAGATGACTGAAGAATCAGTCTCAGATCTTTGCATTGCTTCTCCTTTCAACGAAAAAGGGCAGAATCAATGATCTGCCCTATTAGACGCCCAAGCAAATCAGTTAGCGCTGATTATTTTGCTGGTTGTTTTGACCCTGCTGGCCTTGGTTGTTTTGGCCAGGGTTTTGCTGTTGCTGCTGGCCTGAATTTTGGCCACCCTGTTCTTGCGGCTGGTTAGGATTTTGTTGCTGCTGCTGATCCTTTTGGCTGGGATTCTGTGCTTGATTGTGTTGCGACATCTCCATTACTCCTTGAGGTTGGCAGGCAAGCGTGATTGCTTAACCTGAATCCAAGGATCTTCGATGAACGACAGTCGCAATGTAGGAATCTTTTACGCTTACCCAATTTTTAAATATTGACAATTTTTTACTTTCTAGTTTCGGTCTAAAGGTAACTTGAAGTTCCTTACTTTGAAAGGAGCTTGTGATGCCTCGTGGTGACAAATCTGCTTATACAGACAAGCAAAAACGCCAAGCTGAGCACATTGAAGAAAGCTACGAAAAGCGTGGTGCTAGTGAAGACAAAGCGCAAGAAATTGCTTGGTCGACCGTGAACAAGCAAGACGGCGGTGGCAAAAAGTCTGGCTCAGGGCGGGCGGCGGATAAAAAGCACTGAGCTGAGCCATCCTTTAGTCATTAAAAAGCCCGTGCGGCTTGCCCCCGGCGGGCTAGATGGTTGAACAAATTAATAGCTAAGTGCCATAGTAAATGCTTGTTTTCAAATACTTTTCATTTGAAATGCAAGCTTTCACTACGGCATGCTGCTATTTAAGCTATAGCGCGTTTTGGTTAGTGTTGCGGCGGGCCTGGGATTCGGCGCGTTCGGCCATGCGGTGGGCACAGGCTGCGACTTTGCATGCCGGGCAAATACCGTGATGGAGTTGATAGGCTTTGTCAGCCGCTTCCCAAGGAGTCATCGCAGCATTGTGATGGCTCTTGGAAGTCATCGAAATCAAGGATCGGGGCGCGCTTTTCGCGGCGTTGACGTGCGCGGCGGCTGGTTTGGGCCATGCATCTCTCCTGAGAAAAAACAAAACCCGCATCAAGCGGGCCGGTCGTTGTAGTAGCTACTCATGGGCAGCGGCGGTGGTGCTGGGCGCGGGTCGCGCTCCCATGGTTTGCTGAGTTCTTCTG
>JADKLW010000159.1_pt1 | contig 36884 bp, 29 predicted proteins | sample 8641881 | NCBI WGS metagenome assembly JADKLW01 (sample SAMN16272185, study PRJNA661076) | feces metagenome | isolation source: fecal sample from diarrhoea affected cattle B | host: Bos taurus | place: South Africa: Lokaleng Village, Mahikeng | collected 2019-09 | reverse complement strand
CTAGGAGCTTTTGGCGTAAAGAAAAAACATAAATTCCTGTTGTTGCGTCGTGCTATTATCACGTAAGAAAAATATCTGGTGTTTGAAGCGAGCCACAAAAATTTCCTTATTCCCCTCAACATGAATGCGAGCAAGTTCAGATATTTCTAAAAGGAATTTATGTTTTTTTAGCAAAAAACGACGAAGGAGTTTCGCTCATTCCTTTAAAAAAAATAAAATCAGATGGGCAAAGATCCAGTCTTGAAACCTAACGAAGTGGTTCGCCGATTCCATTAAAAATAATAAAAACAGAGAGGCACCTTTTTGGTTAATTTTTGCGTCAAGGCACATCGTAGATGCATTGATTCTTTAAAAACAATAAATAAACACTGAGATAAATCGAAGATTCATCGATTCCATTAAAGATAATAAACAAGGAGAGAGATAAAAGTAACATATAAAAAAATTCAGAATCGCTTGCAAATCGCCGATTAACACACTCTATCCATAATCCTATAAACCTCCTTCTCAAATCTTATAAAACAAGCGTGGCTAAAATGCTTATTTTTGCTGAAACCCTATTGAAAGCCCACTGAAAAAGATACTAAAATACACGCTGATTGGCATTGCCTCTCTTCTGGTGCTCGTTGTTGGCCTGATTCTAAGCCTGCAGATTCCTGCTGTACAAAATTATGTGAAAGACCAACTCGTGGTGTATCTGGAGGAAAAAATCAAAACCGATGTGAGTCTGGAACGGGTGTACATTGATTTCCCGAACAGCCTCGTTATGGAAAACCTCCACCTAAAAGGCGAGAAACTGGATACTTTATTGTCTGTTAAAAAACTGGATGTGGGCCTTCACATCATGAAGCTTATCAATTCCACAGCCGATCTTACCTCCGTAGAAATGGAAGGCGTGCGCGCTCATGTGGTTCGCGATCAGGAAGGAAGATTCAATTTCGATTATATCCTGGACGCTTTTGCTACCGAAGATACAGAGGAAAGCCCTTCCAAACCCTTTATTATTTCGCTGGATAAAATCCACCTGAAAGACATCGGTGTCATTTTTACCGATCTTCAGGCGCAAAACGATATTCGTTTTCATTTTAATGAACTGAATACAAAAGTGAGAACTTTCGATCTGGAAAATAACGACTATGCCCTCAACAACATTGATCTCGACGGACTGAAACTGAAACTTCAGCAGGATCTCATAGAAGAAGTGGCGGAAGAAGTCGAAGAAACAATCGATTCCCTGAACAGGAAGAAACCGATGTCCATTGATCTGAACAGTGTAAAATTCACCAATTTCGATGTAGATTACGGTGACGACAATTCACGGACTTCTGCAAAAGTCATTTTTAAAGAACTGAGCACAAAGATCAACAAAATCGATATCGAAAATAATGCTTTCGATATCGAAAACCTGAAACTTGTCGGAGCAAGAATCCGTTCCGACCTTTATCTTCCCTCCAATAATAATTCCGAAACTCCGCAGGAAAATGCAAGTGAAGAAGCACAAAAACCGGCCTCGCTTTTATTAGGAAAACTGGTTCTGGACGACGTGCAGGCCGAGTACAACAATACCGCAGCCGCACCAGCCCGCCAGGGAACGGATTTCAATCACCTGAAGTTCAGTAACATCAGCCTGAATCTGGAAGATTTCAAAATGGAAAACGGAACCTTTGCAGGAAGGGTAAACAGTGCTGAAATCCGTGAAAACCGCGGACTGAACATTCAGAAATTCAGAACCGATTTTGCCTACCGGGAAAAGCAGGCGTTCCTGAGAAACCTGTATTTACAGACACCCAAAACCCTCCTTCGCGACGAGATTGTCCTGAATTACAATTCCATAGAACAGCTTTCAGAAAATCCGGGCGCCGTGAAGATTTCAGCGAATATCAGGAATTCTAAAATTGGTTTCTCAGACCTTCTTACTTTTGCGCCCGATCTCAGAAACACCGCTCCTTTCAGCCAATATCCCAACGCAATTCTGAATCTGCACACCCGCATGAGAGGAACGCTGAACGATCTGCATATCCAAACCCTTCAGCTTTCCGGCCTGGATCAAATGAAGGTGAACGCCTCGGGAAAGATCAGAAACGCGATGAATCCGGATCATTTGTCTTATGACCTTAATATCCGCGAACTTTCTTCGGCTTCAAAAACGATTTACAATCTGGTTCCAAAAGGAACAATTCCTTCCAACATTACCCTTCCCTCTTTTTTCACGCTATCCGGAAATGCGAAAGGAACCACAGAACAGGTGGACACCGAACTGAAGCTGATATCAACTTTGGGGAATGCTACCGTGGACGCTGTGGTCGATATGCGCCGCAAAAACCAGGAATTGTATGATGTGAAAGCCAACCTGCAGAACCTGCAGATCGGCAGAATAATTCAGAATAAAGACCTCGGAATAGTGACGGCTCAGATTGCGGCGAAAGGCCGGAGTTTTGATCTGAACCAAGCCAATGCCGATGTAAAAGGAATCGTAAAAGAAGCGGATTACAACGGTTACCGTTACCGGAATATGAATCTGGACGGAAACATCAAGCGCGCTGCGTACCGCCTGAACCTGAATTCCCACGATCCGAATGCCAACCTGAAACTCACCGCATCGGGAATATACAACGAAAATAATCCGTCCGTAAAAATAAACGGTGATATTGTCCGCCTAGATCTGAATAAACTCGGGTTTTATCAGGATCCGATGATAATTGCCGGAAAACTGGACGGGGATTTTACCAACCTGAACCCCGATTTCCTGAACGGTGAACTTCGCCTTCAGAATTTTGCCATTTCCGACACCAAAGATATTTTCCCGCTGCAGGAAGTGTACCTGAACGCCGTTTCTACCGACAGCCTGAATCAGCTTACACTCCAGTCCCAAGTTGCCGATATTGAACTTTCAGGGAAATACAAAATGACCCAGATTTTCGGCGCCTTGCAGGAAACATTGAATCAGTATTATCAGTTTCAAAAACCCGGAACCCTGCAAAAGACCGACCCAAATCAGCATTTCTCGTTCAATGCCAGCATCAAAAACGATGATCTGATCCGCAGGTTTGCCCCCGATCTCAAAAGTTTTGAAACCATAACTTTGAACGGAAATTTTGATGCCGATTCCCGCAGACTGGAAGTGAACGGAAGCATTCCCCAACTCTTATACGGAGAAAATACCGTGGAGGATGCCTCGTTGCTCATCACCAATGAAGACCAGGCTTTACAGCTGAGAGTGGACGTCGCAACTTTGCAGAGTGAAAGCTTTGCTCTGGATAAAATCAACATCAGCGGAGATGTTGCAGATAATATCATCCAATATTCCGTCACCACAAAAGACGAGAAAGACGTCACCCAATATTTAATCGCCGGAACAGCAGCTTCCGTCAATTCAGCTACAGAAATCGCTCTGAATCCCAACGGCCTGAAACTGAATTATAACGACTGGACGGTAGCGCCGGATAATAAAATCGTAATCGGTGACCAAGGAATCTTTGCGGACAATTTCCGGATTTCAAATGCGGGAAGTGAAATCCTTCTCCAGTCGGAATCTATGGCCAACAATAGTCCGCTGAATGTTTCGTTGAAAGATTTTAAAATTGAAACCCTCACCGAAATCATCAGAAAAGATTCTCTTTTAGCACAGGGTACCATCAACGGAACGGCACAGCTTCGCAACCTGAACACCAACATGACCTTTGTCTCCGATCTGGATATTACCAACCTCCTCGTGTATGGAAGCCCCGTTGGAAATCTGGATGTGAAAGTTAACAACACCACCGCCAATGTGCTGAATGCAGACATTACCCTTTCCGGAAACAGCAACGATGTAAAAATTCTGGGCGACTACAATACCACTTCAGAAACCTTTGATCTGGACATGAACATGCGCCAACTGCAAATGCAGACGGTTCAGGGGTTTTCGATGAATGCGGTCACGAATACCGAAGGTTATCTTTCCGGAAATATGAAAATCACGGGAACCGCGGAGAATCCTGACCTTAACGGAAGCCTGAAATTCAATAACGCCGGGCTGATGATTGCCCAAACCGGCAGCGACTTCCGGAATATTAATGATAAAATCGACTTCACCGGCCGTGGAATTGAATTCAACAGATTTAAAATCAATGATAAAGACGGAAACGCTCTGGTCATAGACGGAGAAATCCTGACAGACACTTACCGGGATTTTAATTTTAACCTCGATGTGAATGCACAGGATTTCAAAGTGGTGAATTCTGAAAAATCCAATGATGCGATGATGTATGGAATTCTGGCTGTGGATGCGTCATTACAGGTTCGCGGAAATATGGATCTTCCCAGGGTGGACGGGAGAATTGCAGTTGCCGACAATACCAATTTCACTTTTATTATTCCTCAGTCCACACCTTCTTTGCAGGAGCGTGCAGGTATTGTGGAGTTTATTGATCAGGATCAGATCGCACTTCAGGAAACCATCAAAGCCGATTCTCTGGTTGCCGAAACAAAGATTCAGGGAATGGACGTGAATGTGAATATCGAAGTGGACAAAGAGGCCAAACTCTCCATTATTATCGATAAAGCCAACGGAGATTTCGTGGAACTTCAGGGCGAAGCGCAACTCACGGGCGGCATTGATCCTTCGGGAAAAACCACATTGGTCGGTGTTTATGTTGTGGAAGAAGGAGCCTATGAACTTTCTGTCAGCATGCTGAAACGCCGGTTCGATATTGAAAAAGGAAGTACCATCACCTGGACGGGTGAACCAACCGCAGCGGACCTCGACATCACCGCTGTATACAAAACCAATGCGGCGCCCATCGATTTGCTGGAGCAGCAGCTTTCCGGCAGGTCGGCAGAAGAAATGAATCAGTACAAACAGAGAATTCCGTTCAATACTTTGCTGAAACTCAACGGTGAACTCTTGAAACCTGTCATTACTTTCGACATTACGACCGATGAGGATAATGTGTCGGTATCCACTCAGGTGCTGGATGATACCAAAGCAAAACTGGCACAGCTAAAAAATGACGAAGCAGAAATGAACAAGCAGGTTTTTGCGTTATTATTGCTGAACCGCTTTATCGGCGAGAATCCTTTCCAGAGCGAAGCCGGCCTTTCGGCAGGAACCATGGTGCGGCAGAGTGTCAGTAAAATTCTGTCTCAGCAATTGAATAATCTGGCTTCAGATCTTATTGAAGGAGTAGATCTGACCTTTGATCTGGAATCTTCAGAAGATTACACAAGCGGGGCCAGAAATACAAGAACAGACCTCGGTGTGGACATCAGCAAAAAACTGCTTGATGACAGATTGAAAGTTTCAGTAGGAAGCAATTTCGGACTGGAAGGAGATGCACGCCAAAATGAAAACACCACCAACATTGCCGGCGATGTAACAGTGGATTATAGCCTCTCCAAAGACGGAAGGTATATGCTGAGAGCGTATCGAAAAAATGAATATCAGGTTGCCTTGCAGGGACAGATCATTGAAACCGGAGTAGGATTTATCATCACGTTGGATTACAATAAATTCCGGGATATTTTCAGGAAAAAAGAAAGAAATAAAAACCGCCGGAATCATAATAAGGACAGTGTAGAATTTAAATAATGAAAAGAAATACTTTTACATTCAGCAAATATTTTCTTACTGCAGCTCTTGCAGGAATTTTCCTTTCGTGCAATACCAAATATCTCGCGGAAGGCGAAATGCTGTACACCGGAGCGGAAATCAATATCGTCAGCGATACAATAAAAAAGAAAGATAAAAAGGAACTGAAAGCTGCTCTGGAAGACAACCTGGTTCCGAAACCCAATACTTCTTTTCTGGGGCTCCGGCCTAAACTTTTCTTTTACAATATCACCAAGGAACCTGAAAAAGACAAAGGTTTCCGTTATTGGATGAAATACAAATTGGGCGAACCACCCGTGCTCATCAGTGATGTAGACCGGGAATTCAACAAAGATATTATTGAAAACTATTCCGAGAACAAAGGGTATTTCAACGTGAGAGCCAGCTATGATACCGTATCCAAAAACAAAAAAGCCAAAGTGATTTACACGGTACATCCCGGCACAAGATACCTCATCAGCAACGTAAGTTTTCCCGCAGATTCTTCAGTCATCAATCAGGAAATTCAGAATACAACAGACAAAACATTCCTGAAAAAAGGCGACCCGTTCGATCTGGACGTCATTAAAGCCGAAAGAGAAAGAATCGATAACAGCCTGAAAGAAAAAGGTTTTTATTACTTCCATCCGGACAACATCATCGTTCAGGCAGACAGTACCGTGAGCAAAAATCAGGAAGTGGAATTGATGGTTAAACTGAAAGACAACACTCCTCCGCTGGCCACAGAACAGTTCAGAATCAATAATGTGATCGTTTTTTCTGACTATGATATCAGAAGAAGAGTCAACAGAACCTATGAAATTCCGATGCACTCCGATTCGCTGACGGCTCATACCTATAATGACATTTATGTGCTGGACCCTGATAAGAAATTCAAACCCATTATTTTCGACCGCGCTTTATATTTTAAAAAAGGAGATTTGTACAACAGAGCGGATCATAACCTCACGCTGAACCGCCTCATCAGTCTTGGGGTTTTTAAATTTGTCAAGAATGAATTTGTGGTTTCAGACTCACTCAATCATCAATTTGATGCCTATTATCTTTTGACTCCGAGAGAATTGCAGTCACTTCGCCTGGAAGCTTTGGGTAGAACCAATTCTGCGAATTATGCCGGAAGCGAAGTGAACCTCAACTGGACTCATCGCAATATCTTCCGCGGTGCTGAGCAGTTGAAAATCTCAACCTACGGCGCATTTGATGTTCAAATTGGCGGCCCGAAAGACGCGAACAACCTTTTTCGTGCCGGAGCTAACGCACAGCTTTCCATTCCGAGAATTGTGGCACCTTTCCGCTTTCCGTCCTCCAGTGCGTTCGTCCCCAGAACCAATATCACGCTGGGTTACGAATTTCAGAACCGAACCAAATATTACACGCTTAATAATTTCAACACTTCCTTCGGGTATGTCTGGAAAGAAAATGTTCGAAAAGAGCATGATTTAAAACTGATTGATATTACTTTGGTACAACCGGCCAATGTCACACCGCTGTACGATTCTATTGCAGTAACACCTGCGCTGCGCCGGGTTGTGGAAAAGCAACTTATTTTCGGGCCGGTGTATACGTACACGTACACCAACACCATGCTTCCCAGAACCAATACCATTTATTACCGGGGAATGCTGGATCTTGCGGGGAACCTCGCAGGTTTGCTGTCGGGAGCCAATGCGAAAAACGGAAATCAGAAAGAAATTTTTGAAATCCCTTTCAGCCAGTTTGCCAAGATGGAAAACGACTTCCGCTTCTATCATAAGTTCACCGAAAAGACGTCCTTTGCCTCCAGAATTATTGCGGGAATTGCCTATCCTTATGGAAATTCGGAATATATTCCTTTCTCCAGGCAGTTTTTTGCAGGCGGAAGCAACAGCATCCGAGCATTTCGGGCACGGACTTTAGGGCCGGGAAGTTATGATCCGCGAAACAATAACGGTTTTTACTTTGACCAGTCGGGAGATATTAAACTGGAATTAAATGCAGAATACCGTGCCAATATTGTTAGTTTTCTCAACGTTGCTGCTTTTGCCGATGCCGGAAATATCTGGCTGGTGAATGAAGATTCTTCACGGCCGGGAGCAAAATTCTCTAAAGACTGGATGAGTGAAATCGCTGTGGGAGCCGGCGTCGGGCTTCGTCTGGACTTTTCTATTCTTATTTTGCGTCTGGATCTTGCTATGCCGCTTCGTGTTCCGTACTATGAAAAAGGCGACCGCTGGACTTTTGATAAAATAAATTTCGGAAGCAGCGAGTGGCGCCGGGACAATCTCATCCTGAATATTGCCATCGGGTATCCGTTTTAATGTTGCTGAAGGAACGAAAATTGTAACATGATCACAATGAAAAAGATCAAGTTTTTATGGCCTGTTATTAAAGATACTTTTAAAGAGTGGAATAATTCCAACGCTTCCAAAGATGCTGCTGCATTGGCTTATTATGCTATATTTTCCATTCCTGGACTGTTGATTATTATCATCTGGATTGCCGGCGGTTTTTTTGGAGAAGAAGCCATTCGGGGCGAAATCAGCAAACAGATCAGCGGGTTGATGGGAAGTGAAGTTTCTAAAAGTATAGAGGGCATGATTGCGGGAGCACTCATAGACAAGGAAAATATTTTTATGAAAATTGTCGGGATCGGTTCTCTGGTTTTTGGTGCCACCACTTTATTCTTCCAGTTGCAACGCTCACTGAACGAACTTTGGGATGTGGAGCCTGCGCCGAAGAAAGCAGTGATAAAATTTCTTCTCGACCGCGCGAATTCTTTAGGAATGATCCTCATCTTAGGATTTCTGCTGATGATTACCATGGTTCTATCTTCATTAATCAGTATTTTCAATAACTGGATTACACAATATTTTGGGCTCGAAACCTATCTGCTGGCAGAATTTATTAATTTCGCTATTGCTTTCGGAGTCGTCACTTTTCTTTTTGCCCTGATGTTCAAAGTGTTGCCCGATGTCGAACTCAGCTGGAAACCGGTTTGGAGAGGCGCACTCATGACTGCCGTTTTATTTACATTCGGTAAATTTCTCCTGAGTCTTTATTTCTCAGAATTCAAACCTACCTCAGCTTTCGGGACTGCCGGAACGGTAATCCTTATTATGATGTGGATTAATTATTCCTGCATGCTGGTCTTCTTCGGAGCGGAATTTACCAAAGTATATTCTCTGAGAAAAGGCTATCGCATCATCCCCTCACAGCATGCCAAATGGAGCAAATTGAAAGAGTATAAAGAAGAATTGAAAGAAGAGGAAGTAGAATCCTGATCTTTTCTGACTATTTTCGGAACTTTGATGCGTAATTTCAACGAATGAAAAAAAGAATCATTGTAGTCGGCGGCGGAGCGGCCGGATTTTTCTGTGCTACGAATCTGGATGAAAATAAATTTGAGGTGAAAATTCTGGAGCAGAATTCCGATGTCCTTCAGAAAGTAAAAATCTCCGGTGGCGGAAGATGCAATGTCACACACGCCTGTTTCGATCCCCGGGATCTGGTAAAATTCTATCCGCGTGGCAATAAAGAATTGCTTAGCGTGTTCAGCAAATTCCAACCTAGCGACACGATGGAATGGTTCACAAACCGTAATCTGCCGTTAAAAATCGAAGGCGACAACCGAATATTTCCCGAAAGCAATTCTTCACAAAGCATTATCAATTGTTTAAAAAAAGAAATTCAGGACAAAAACTTTGAAATTCTAACCAAAACATCCGTGCGGGAAATTCAGAGAACCGACAATCAGTATCTTATCAAAACCAATAACGGTGATTTCATCGTTGATTATGTAATCTATACCACCGGAAGTTCACCGAAATCCCTGAAAATTCTGGAGAATCTCGGCCATAAAACCGTGCCTGCAGTTCCTTCGTTATTTACTTTTAATATTAAAGATGAGCTGTTGAATGAACTGCCAGGAACGAGTTTCGAATCGGCGGAAGTCTCGATTCCGAAACTGAAAATTGAGGAAATCGGCCCGCTACTAATTACCCATTGGGGGCTTTCTGGGCCGGCAATTCTTAAAATCTCTGCATGGAAAGCCCGTGAACTTTTTGACCTGAATTATCAGTTTGAAATAAAAGTGAACTTCATTGCAGAAACCATAGAAGATGCTGAAATAATCTTCGCAGAATTTAAACAGCACCATCCCAAAAAGACCATCGCGCAAAGTAAAATATTCAATGTAACCCAACGTTTCTGGAATCAGCTTTTGGCAGTTTCACGGATAAATCCTGAGAAACAGGTGGCTCAGATTTCACAAAAAGAAATGAGAAGTTTGTTGGACCAACTCTGTCGGAAAACTTTTAAAGTAGAGGGGAAATCGACTTTTAAAGATGAATTTGTAACGGCAGGAGGCGTTGAACTGAAAGAAATTAATTTCAAAAACATGTCGTCCAAAATTCTGGAAAACTTCTATATCGCCGGAGAGGTCCTGAATATTGATGCCGTAACCGGCGGTTTCAACTTTCAGGCGTGCTGGAGCGAAGCATGGCTGATTGCTGAGGATTTGAATGGAAAGTAGGGATCAAAAAGTTGCACTTCCACCTCAGCACTATCTCCCAATCATTTTTTTTATCGCATTCAGTTTCATCAACGCTTCGATAGGAGTAAGGGTATTGATGTCGATTTTGGTAAGTTCCTCGCGGATATTTTCCAGAACGGGATCATCGAGTTGAAAGAACGAAAGTTGCAGGTTTTCCTCTGTGATCTTTTTAATGTTTTCTTTGGAACTCCCTTGAGTACGGCTTTCTTCTAGTGTTTTCAGGATCTCATTTGCACGGTTCACCACTTTTGCCGGCATTCCTGCCAGTTTGGCAACGTGAATTCCGAAACTGTGCTCGCTCCCGCCCTGAACGAGTTTTCTTAAAAAAATGATGTTTCCTTTGTTCTCCTGAATAGAAACATGAAAATTCTTGATTCTTTCGAAATTCAGCATCATTTCGTTCAGTTCATGATAATGTGTAGCGAAAAGGGTTTTCGCCTGCGTAGGATGCTGATGCAGATATTCGGCAATGGCCCACGCAATGGAAACACCGTCGTAGGTTGAAGTTCCGCGTCCAATTTCATCCAGCAGAATAAGGCTTCGTTCCGAAATATTATTGAGAATATTGGCCGCTTCATTCATTTCTACCATAAAGGTTGATTCGCCCGCTGAAATATTATCCGATGCTCCAACCCGAGTGAAGATCTTATCCAAAACCCCGATTTCTGCATGTTTTGCCGGAACAAAACTTCCTACCTGCGCCAGCAGACAAACCAATGCAGTCTGACGAAGAATTGCAGATTTACCCGCCATATTCGGGCCTGTCACCATAATGATTTGCTGCGAATCCCTGTCCAGATAAATATCATTCGGAATGTATTTTTCTCCTAAAGGCAGGGCATTTTCAATAATCGGATGCCGGGCTTCCCTCAAATCTATTGCAAAACCATCATTCAGAATTGGCTTTGTATAACTTTCTGAAACTGCCAGTTCGCTGAAACCAACCGCGACGTCCAGCTGCGCAATAATATGGGCATTTTCCTGAATCTGATCAATATAATTCATCACATTTTCGCAAATGCTGCGATAAAGCTGATGCTCCAGAACAGAAATCTTCTCTTCAGCACCTAAAATCTGGGTTTCGTATTCTTTTAGTTCCTCAGTAATATAGCGTTCGGCATTCACCAATGTCTGCTTGCGGATCCAATCCGTAGGAACTTTGTCTTTGTGAGCGTTTCTGACTTCAATATAGTATCCGAATACATTGTTAAAATCGATTTTAAGAGAAGAAATTCCGGTGCGTTCTACTTCTCGTTGGCACATTTCCTCCAGAAACCCTTTGCCTTTCCTCTGAAGGTTTCGCAAACGGTCGAGTTCCTCATCCACTCCTTCTTTGATAACGTTTCCTTTAGATAGGCTTACCGGAAGTTCATCATTGAGATGAGAACTCAAAAAACCAATGACTTCCGAAATATCGTTTAAAGGCTGCAGCCAGGCCAAAACATCATGATGAGGTTTCAGTTTTTCCTTGATTTCCTTGATAGCCATCATGCTTTGCCGCAGATAACCTAATTCTTTCGGTGAAAGTTTCTCCGCAGCTAGTTTTCCCATCAGTCGGTCCAGATCCGATATAGATTTCAGCAGATTATGAATTTCAAACTTCAGGAAATCTTCATTGTTGAAAAACTCAATCAGCGAAAGCCTCCTGTTAATTTCATCTACATTTTTCAGCGGGAGAATCATTCTTCTTCTCAAAAGCCTTCCGCCCATCGGAGTTGCGGTTTTATCCACAATATCAAGCAGGCTTTTCCCGTCTTTGCTGGATGGATGAACGATTTCAAGATTGCGCAGCGTAAAATTATCCATCATCAGGAAATCATCCTGAGGAATCCGCTGAATCTTGGTGATATGCGACAGCAATTTGTGGTGTGTATCTTCCACCAGATAAGCGAAAATAGCTCCGGCGGCAGTAATACCCAGTTGCATTTCTTCAATTCCAAATCCTTTTAATGAATTGGTTTTAAAATGGCCGGTGAGTTTTTCAGATGCATACTGGTGCTGAAAAGCCCAGTCTTCCAGCTTGAAGGAATTCTTGTTTTTCAACTGTGAAGGCAATTCTTTTGTTCTCTGATAAATGATTTCGCTGGGGTCGAAAGAGTGTACTACATGAAGCAGTTTTTCCAGATTTCCTTCTGAAACTAAAAATTCACCGGTTGAAATGTCAATTAATGCAAAACCGTATTTTTCTTTTTCTTTATGAACGGAAAGCAAAAAGTTATTGGTTTTGGAATTTAAAACCTGATCATTGAAAGTCACACCCGGTGTCACCAGTTCCGTAACGCCTCTTTTCACAATACCTTTTACCGTTTTCGGATCTTCCAACTGATCGCAAATGGCTACGCGAAGCCCTGCCCGAACAAGTTTTGGCAAATAAGAATCAATGGAATGGTGCGGAAATCCAGCAAGTTCAATGTGAGAATCACCGTTGTTTCTTTTGGTCAAAACAATCCCCAGAATCTGTGAAGTTTTGATGGCATCTTTACCGAAGGTTTCATAGAAATCCCCAACTCTGAAGAGCAGCAAAGCATCAGGATATTTCGCCTTGATGGTGTTGTACTGCGTCATTAACGGGGTTTCTTTCTTTGCTTTTGCCATGGGGTTATTTCTCACAAATTTCAAAGATTTCACAAATGATATTATTGACTGCTTTGATTTTGATTCTCACAGATTGCACGGATTTTACCAGATGGATTTGATTAAATTTTTCTGTACGCGGTGACAAAACTTTGTGACTTGGGGTTTAAAAATTAATTTTGCCAAAAATACGAAAATGTCAACCACCAAAAAACTGAAACTCGAGGAACTGGGAAGAATCGATGTGGAAACCTTTAAACAAACGGAGAAAATCCCGCTGATTGTAGTTTTGGATAATGTTCGGAGTATGCATAATGTAGGTGCTGTTTTCCGGACTGCGGATGCCTTTATCATAGAGAAAATTGTTCTGTGTGGAATTACACCGGTTCCGCCGCACCGTGAAATTCATAAAGCTGCATTGGGAGCTACGGAAAGTGTAGACTGGAATTTTGAAAAGGAAATCTCAACAGCACTTCAGAATTTAAAAAAAGAAGATGTGGAAATTATCGGGATTGAACAAACCACCAACAGCCAAAATATTGACGATTTCAGTATTCAGAAAAATAAGAAATACGCCTTGGTGCTGGGAAATGAAGTGGAAGGATTATCCGATGAAGCTTTCAAGAGTTATGATGCTTTCCTCGAAATCCCTCAATTGGGAACCAAACATTCGCTGAATGTTTCGGTGTGTGCCGGAATCGCGATGTGGGAGTTTTTCAAAAAGCTGAAATAATACAAAACACGACCCATATTTAAAGAAAACATCAGTTTCTCTTGCAATATTTTACTATTTCTCAAAATGTTCTTTCTGTAATTTTTAGTATTTTAGCATAATGTTTATTAAAGATTATGTTTCGAAAGATTATCCGGCATTCAGTACTTCAGATTCGATAGAAGAAGCTTCGGAAATTGCCAAAGAATTTGGATATTCTCATATTTTCATAAAAAAGAAAGGAATTTACTGCGGTGCGCTGAGCCAGAGTTTTTTAGAAGAAAGCCCGGAAGGCAGCCTGAGCACGCTGGAACTCCATTATGATAAATTTGCCATTATGGAAGACGGAAGTATTCTGGATACTGTGAAACTCTTTCATATTTTTAATGCCAATGTAGTTCCTGTGATCGGTAAAACCGAAAAATATCTGGGATACATTTCCTGCGATGACATCTTTACTGAATTTTCCAAATATCCACTTTTCTCTGAAAACGGTGCAATACTGACGGTTCAAACGACTTCCAAGCACTACTCTTTCACGGAAATTGCAAAAATAGTAGAGGAAAATAATGCGAAAATTTACGGTTGTTTTGTGAGCGCCATTCATGAAGATAATTTCTGGTTAACATTGAAAATAAGCGGTGATTCCCTGAGTTCTGTGGATGAAACTTTCGAAAGATATGGCTACAATGTCGTTCATAAACATTATATTGACGAAAAAGAAGACCTGCTGAAAGACCGGTTTGATTTTTTCCAAAAATACCTCGAATTTTAATTCCGATTTTTATGAAAGTTGCTATCTATACGCAGAAAACTGATTTGGATACTTTCTTCTACCTCAGCAAATTCATTTCAGAGTTGGACAAAAGAAAGGTGACACCCGTGCTTCATGCGGAAATTGCAATGCAGTTTTCAAAAGATATAGAAACCTTTTCCTCCAAAGAAGATTTACTGGATAAAAAAGTAGATCTTTTTTTCACTTTTGGTGGGGACGGAACCTTGGTCACTTCACTTTTATTTATTCAGGATACCGAAATTCCGATTGTAGGTGTGAACACGGGAAGGTTAGGTTTTCTGGCAAGTTTTACAAAAGAACAGGTTTTCTTGGAACTGGACAGCCTGCTGAAAGGAAAATATAAAATTTCCAAAAGATCCGTCATCGAAATTGTATCTCCCAAAATACCTTCTTTTTTTCCGTTTGCGCTGAATGATATCACGATTTCCAGAAAAGAAACCACTTCTATGATAACGGTGGAGAGTTATATTAATGATGAATTCCTGAACGTTTTCTGGGGTGATGGCGTCATTATTTCTACGCCGACAGGCTCTACAGCGTATTCCCTGAGTTGTGGCGGCCCTATTATCTCTCCGGAAAATGAAAATTTTGTCATCACGCCTATTGCGCCTCACAATCTGAACGTACGGCCTCTTATTGTAAATGATCATTCAGAATTTCGTCTTCTGGTGGACAGCCGGGTATCGCAGTTTTCACTTTCATTAGATTCCCGTTTGGTACATGTAAATACCGAAACCGAGCTCATTATCAGAAAAGCACAGTTCAAGATTTTGCTGATCCAGCCCGACAACCTCAGTTTTTATGAAACCATTCGCCAAAAACTGCTTTGGGGAAAAGATAAAAGGAACTAAGAGCCCGTTTCTTTTGTTTCAAATTCATTAACTTTACGGAATATTTAATAACCCAAAAATTTCAACATTAAAAAGTAAAAATTATGAGCAGAATGTTTCCGGCAGGTGTTGCCACAGGACAAATGGTTTCCGACATTTTTGAGTATGCTAAAGAAAATAAATTTGCGCTTCCCGCTGTGAATGTCATTGGTTCCAGCAACGTGAATGCCACTATGGAAACAGCAGCCAAACTGAATTCGCCTGTTATTATTCAGTTTTCAAATGGCGGCGCTGCTTTCAACGCTGGCAAAGGCCTGAGTAGCGATGGACAAAAAGCTGCCATTCTGGGCGGAATTGCTGGTGCGAAACATATTCACACCCTTGCAGAAGCATACGGAGCAACCGTAATTCTTCATACTGATCATTGTGCTAAAAAACTTCTTCCGTGGATTGACGGATTGATGGATGCCAACGAAGAATTCTACAAACAAACCGGAAAATCTCTTTATTCCTCTCACATGTTGGATCTTTCCGAAGAAAGCATCGAAGAAAACATGGATATTTCCTGTAAATATTTCGAGAGAATGGCGAAAATGCAGATGACTCTGGAAATAGAACTCGGCGTAACCGGCGGCGAAGAAGACGGTGTGGACAATACAGGCGTTGATTCATCAAAACTGTACACACAACCCGATGAAGTAGCCTACGCTTATGAAAGGCTGAAAGCCATTTCTCCTCATTTCACTGTAGCTGCTGCTTTCGGAAACGTGCACGGTGTTTATAAGCCCGGAAACGTAAAACTAACCCCTGAAATTCTTCATAATTCACAAAAATTTGTTCAGGAAAAATTCGGAACCGGCGAAAAGCCAATCAACTTTGTGTTCCACGGAGGATCTGGGTCTTCACTGGAAGAAATACGCGAAGCAATTGATTATGGTGTGATCAAAATGAATATTGATACTGATTTGCAGTTTGCTTACACTGAAGGAATCCGCGATTATATGGGTGAAAAAGGAGAATATCTGAAATCACAGATCGGTAATCCCGAAGGCGACGATAAGCCGAATAAGAAGTTTTACGACCCGAGAGTCTGGATCCGAAAAGGTGAAGAAACTTTCAATACAAGACTTGTACAGGCGTTTGAAGATCTGAACAACATCAATACACTCAAGTAATTTTAGATTAAAGATTATAAAATCTGATTTATTGCAGGAAATTTGACTTTAACCGTTAAATTTGCAGTCTCAAAAATATATAGTCTACGATTTTCAATGTAAAATTTCAAAAGATGGCATTTGACTGGTTTAAAAGAAAAGCAAAAAATATCACTACATCCACCGAAGACAAAAAAGATGTTCCGAAAGGGCTTTGGCATCAGACTCCTTCAGGAAAAATTGTGGAGCACGAGGAACTGAAACGCAACAATTATGTTTCGCCGGAAGACGGATTTCACGTTAGAATTGGCAGTAATGAATTTTTTGATATGCTGTTTGATAACCAAAAATTTACGGAGCTGGATGCAGGAGTTGAAAGTGTGGATATGCTGTCTTTCAAAGACACAAAATCTTACACAGACCGGCTGAAAGAAGTAAAAGCAAAAACTAAACTTACCGATTCCATCAGAAATGCAACCGGAAAAGTGAACGGCACCGAAATGGTGATTTCCTGTATGGATTTCTCTTTCATCGGTGGCTCTTTAGGTTCTGTGATGGGCGAGAAAATCCGAAGAGCTGTAGATTATTGTATGAAGCACAAACTTCCGTACATGATTATCTGCCAGTCCGGAGGTGCCAGAATGCAGGAAGCAACATATTCGTTGATGCAATTGGCTAAAGTTCAGAGTAAGTTGGCGCAGCTTTCAGAAGCAGGCTTGCCGTATATTGCATATCTCTGCGATCCTACTTTCGGAGGAATTACCGCTTCATTTGCCATGACTGCTGATATTATTATGGCGGAACCCGGTGCACTGATCGGTTTTGCTGGGCCAAGAGTGATTCGGGAAACCATAGGGCGCGATTTGCCGGAAGGTTTTCAAACTTCAGAATTTATCCAGGATAAAGGTTTTGTAGATTTCATTGTGAAAAGAACAGAAATAAAAGAAACTGTCTCCAAAACAGTGAATTTGCTGTACGGAACCTGAAAATAACCAATAAATAAGTCATCTCTCCTCTCATCAAGGAGAGATTTCTTTTATGAGAAAAATAGCAAAAATAATATTCAACACGCTGAGCACCCTGAGTTTGAAGAAAATAATCAAGCTTCTGACCTTAGTGCTCCCACATCCTATTTTTGCTTTGCTCAGTTTTTATGCTACGATAAAAAGCTTCACACTGGCTCAGAAACATTTCCCCAAAACCAATTCTAATGATGGTATTGGCAACGCGTTCCGGCACGCGCTGTGGTGTTGTTTGATCATCATGTATTGCAGCAAAATCTCTTCGCCCGAAAAATCCTTGAAATGGTGTAAAAAAATGACGGATCTTCACGAAGAACTGTTTCCGAACGAACCGCTGCAAACCCAGATGGATCTGCATAATAATAAAGTAGGAATGAATCTTTTTATGGAACTGCTTCCCGGGATTCACCGGCAATTTTTTGAAACCGGATTTTTTATAGACGTTTTGCTGAAAAAAACAAAGACTGCGGTAGTATTAAGACATCCAAACGAAAATCACGGCAATGAACTGGTGTATCTGGAATAAAAAAGTAAGTTTAATATCCCTGATTTTTAGCATCTATAAAATAATAGTTTTTTCCGTCTTTGGTGACTTCGAATAATCTGGCAAGTTTCCAACTGTAATTTCGTTTAATATCCTGATACTCAAACGGAATAACGATATTATTATTGATATCAATAACGCCAAAATAGTCATTAAAAGAGGCAATCATCATCGGATTATCCAAATCGTCACCTTCCATTACATGTAGATAATGGTATTGCGGATAGATTTTATATTGGCGAAAATCTTCCGGATCATAAAATTTGCTTTCTTCAATAATTCCGTAAAATCCGTTCTTAACATAGGCATAAAACCTCTGTTTTTTAAATTCTGACGGACATTTTCCCAGATCGGAATCTTTAAATTGATAAGCGCGTTTACCCGACCTGTCGATTCTGAAATCAATTCCATTCCGGCGAACGGAAGCATAAGAGGCGGTTCCGAATTTCTGTACTTTTTCATTCGGGGAATTCAAAAGATTACAATCTTCGGTGAAAAATCCCACATTGCTGTATTCAGGCTGAATGACCATCTTTCCCTGCTGATTTACAAAGCCGAATTTGCCGTTTCTTTTTTGGGGAATCAAAGAAGGAATGGAATCGTTACTGTTTTTAATTTCAGCTTTAATTTCAGGAACCGAATGATCTACGTGACTTTCCTGTGCCTTTAAAAAATTCAAAAGAAATACTAATGCAACAGCCAAAGCCTTCATCATATTTTTTTTATTCATCGTTGTGGTTTATTTTCATTCTATAATAAAAAAGAGGAACAATCAACAGCAATACCAAAGGCTGAATGACAAATCTTCTCATATAAAAAGAAAAAACATATCCTATTTCAAATTGTGTGTAAATGCAATAGAGATAGACGGCAAAGGTAATAACAAAAAAAATAAGCATCAACAAAGCTGCCTGTGCTGTCCACATTTTATTTTTGAAGAGAAACTGAATAATGATCAACGAAAAAAGAACATTCAGACTCCAGCGTAAAATATGATGCAAAACCAAAGGTAACCATTCAAAATCCGGAAAGGGAATGCTGGGATTGGCTTCTTTAAAGAATGAAAGAAAAGGATCGTAAAACAACGCACCTTCCACCACACGAACGGATATTAACCCGCAGATTCCTACAAAAACCAAAAGCCAGTTAACTATTTTCATCTTTTCTTTACTGCAAAAAACTGAATCCAGACGAGCCAAAGAACGACGACCATTCCGTAAATAAATCCGGGAAACAGATAATCGTGGGTTAATTTTCCATATTGTGGATATTCGTACAACACAATATTCAGTCCCATGATTCTGAAAATATTCATCAAATGGAGAAAAATAATGCCGCCTAAAACAAACCACACCGTTTGAAAACCTTTGTAGAATGCCAGTACAAAGGAAGCAAAGAGGATCATCACCGACAGTGCATTACAACCTTCCACCATTCGGGAAACAAACTTTCCGTTGATGGCAAATCTTTCTGTCCGTAGCTCCTGAACGTGGTGAAGCGTTGTCGGATATCCCGCAAATTCCTGTATTTTTTTCACTTGTTGCGCTACCGAACGCGAAAAGGGATCCAAACCTTGTGGTTCGGTCCGGTTCAGATACGTCTGATACACCAAAAAAAGCAGAAGATAAATTCCCGCGAATCTTAAAAGTACGATCAATGACGGTTGAAATTCCCTGAACATCCTGCAAATATAGAAATAAGAACGCAAAATGGTTATCTTTGTGCTTTACGGAAACCATTGGAAAAAGCCCGGTATTTTTTTGAGCAGTATATTCAAGGGAAGGCTTCTCGATTCACAGCCCTTCCACAGAGCGGATCTTCACGGAAAAATTTCTTTGGAGCCATTGCCGATAGCCAGTACATCATAACTTTTAATGAAAATCTGGCTGAAAATGAAAGCTTTTTTTATTTTTCAAAAGTCTTTTCGAAGTTAAATCTCAACACCCCGAAAGTTCTCGCCATCTCTGAAGACCGTAAAATTTACATTCAGGAATATCTCGCAGATCAAACGCTTAGCGAAATCATTGAAAAGGAAGGATTAAGTAACAATGTAAAAAATCTGGTGAAAGTTTCGTTGCTGACGCTTTTTGAAATGCAACAAGCTACATTACACCAGATTGATTATTCCAAAACGTTTGAATATTCAATTTACGACTCGATTCCTATCTCCAATGACTTGAATTATTTTAAATTTCTTTTCGTCGATATTCTTGAAGTTCCCTATCACAAAGCGACATTGATTACTGAATTCAGACGCCTTGAAGAAGAAATAGCCAACTTGGAACCGAAAAGCATTATGATTCGTGATTTCCAGGCAAGAAATATCATGGCGGCAAAAAACGAAGTTTATTTCATCGACTATCAATCCGCAATGCAAGGGCCGAGAATGTACGATGTGATTTCCTTTCTTTATCAGGCGAAAGCCAATTTCCCGGAATCCTTCCGTCAGGAAATGTTGGAATATTTTATTTCACTTTTTAAAGATGAAAAGAAAAAGGAACAGTTACGGAATTCCGTTATGCCATTACGCCTGATCCGATCGCTACAGGTTTTAGGAGCCTACGGTTTCCGCGGTTTGGTTCAGAAAAAATCGCATTTCCGACAAAGTATCGGACAGGGTTTGAAAAATCTGAAAACGATCGAAAAAACATGGCCGGAAATTAACCATTATCCGGAATTGCAAAAGCTAATTCGCTACTTAAATTCCGATTCTATTTTAGAAAAAATACACCACTTTAACAACGATATAAACCCATAATTTTGACATGAGCTTAACCATCGAAATTCATAGCTTTTCATACAAAAAAGGAGGTATCCCAAAAGATCTTAGCGGAAATGGCGGCGGATTCACCTTCGATTGCCGTGGAATTTTAAATCCGGGAAGGCAGGAAGAATATAAATCATTAACCGGAAAAGACCTTTCTGTACAGGATTTTCTGACATCTCAAACTAGAATGCCGGAATTTCTGGGGCACATTAAAAACCTCATTTCCATTACTATAGAAAATTATCTAGATCGGAATTTCGAGCATCTTCAGATTAATTTTGGATGTACCGGCGGACAGCACCGCTCGGTATTTTGTGCTGAAGAAACCGCTGCATTTATCCGTGAGAAATATCCTGAAGCCAATGTGTTTATCCATCATGACGAGCAACCGCAGCTCAATGTTTCCATTTCATGAAAGCCATGATATTTGCTGCCGGAAAAGGAACGCGGCTTCGTCCTTTCACGGATCATCATCCGAAAGCCATGATGGAAGTAAACGGAATTCCGCTTCTTGAAAGAAATATCCGTTATCTGCAATCGTTCGGAATCAATGAATTTGTGATCAATCTTCACCATTTCGCGGAACAAATTGTGGATTTTCTGAAAGAAAAAAACCATTTCGGTGCACAAATAGAATTTTCTCATGAGAAAGATCAACTTCTGGAAACTGGCGGTGGTTTAATTTTTGCAAAAAAGCTTTTGGATCAGGAGGAGGATTTCCTCATTATGAATGCAGATATTCTGACGGATATGAATATCACCGATTTCGTGAACTTCCATCGGAAACAAAATAGCCTCGCTACTTTGGCCGTTTCCGACCGAAAAAGTTCAAGAAAACTGCTTTTCGATAATGAAATGATTCTCAAAGGCTGGATGAATACGGATACCGGGGAACAACGGCTTGCTGGATTCAACAATAATTATAAAACCCTGGCATTCAGCGGAATTCATTGTGTTGATTCCCAATTTTTTAACCATATCACAAGAACCGGAAAATTCTCCATTATGGAAGAGTATCTGGATCTGATGAAGACGGTAGAAATTTATGGTTATGAACACAACGCCAGATTGGTAGATGTAGGCCGTCCGAAATCTGTTCTGGAAGCGGAACAGCATTTTAAATAAGAATTTTATGAGCAAAAAAATACAAAGAGGAAAAGGATTAACAAAAGTAATTGCTGGTCCTGAATTGGAAATAGATCAAAGGGTACAAAGCCATTTTAAAGAAAAGACCTGGGACGAAACCATTACCAAAGACAGCTGGATGGTGTTCAAAGTAATGGCCGAATTTGTAGACGGTTACGAAAAACTGGCGAAAATTGGTCCTTGTGTTTCTATTTTCGGTTCAGCACGCTTAAAGCCTGAAGACAAATATTATGAAGTAGCGGTTGAAATCGCCGAAAAAATAACGCAATTGGGTTTTGGAATCATCACCGGAGGCGGTCCCGGAATTATGGAAGCCGGAAACCGCGGTGCCAAAAATGCGGGCGGAAAGTCTATCGGACTGAACATAGAATTGCCTTTTGAACAGCATTTCAATCCGTATATTGACAAGAATTATTCGATGGATTTTAATTACTTTTTTGTAAGAAAGGTGATGTTTGTGAAATATTCGCAAGGATTTATCGTCATGCCGGGTGGTTTCGGCACTCTGGATGAATTATCGGAAGCTTTGACTCTGATTCAAACCGCAAAAATTGCCCGATTTCCCATCGTTTTGGTAGGTTCTAAATTTTGGAGCGGTTTGTTGGATTGGTTTAAGGAGACGTTACTTTCGCAAGGAATGATTTCTGAAGATGATCTTCTCCTTTATAGAGTTGTGGATACAGCGGATGAAGCCGTGGCTCATATTAAAGCGTTTTATGAAAAATACTCCATTACGGTTAATTTTTAATTGGCATATCTTTTGTCAAATATTAAAACAATTATATTTGTACTTTAAATAATATAACACTTAGATGAAAAATTTTTTACATATTATAGGCTTTTTAACATTATTTATGATGCTAAGCTTTTCGGATGCCGATTTTTATTCATCAATGACGAAAGCGGATTACATTGAAGGAAGCAAAACACTAAAGTTTACTACTAAGCTGAATACCAAACATATATCAGACGCTATTAAAATAAATCCTAATACGGCGGGTTTTGAAGCGGAAGTGAAAAAATACGTTAATAATAACTTCGATCTTTACATCAACGGATCTGCAAAAACCCTAACTTTCACAGGAAGCCAAGTGAGTGGAGAAACCGTTTGGGTCTATTTTGAAACCGGCGGAGTTACAGAAATCAATACTTTACGAATTAAAAATTCCATCCTTCTCGGAACTTTCCCAAGACAACTCAACCTTGTGAATATCGCTTATAAAGGCAAACAACGCACAATGAATTTCCAACGAGGAAAAGAGACCAATGAAGTAAGTTTTTAATGTAGTGGTTGTTACTAACCATCATTTTGCAAATGATAAACCGGATTTCACTTTTTTTACTGGGATTTACTGTAGGATTTATTGTTTTTAAATTCGTTGCAAACTACAGCGTTTTAGAAGCGCTGATCATTTCTTTTTTTGCAAGTCTGCTTACATTTGCCATTTATAGAAAGAGAAAATAAGTGACTTTCTGAGTGAAATGAAAACATCCATCTATCAGTGAGAAATTCTTAAATTATTGTCTCTATTATTGCTTCGTTCTTAAGATATTTCAACACAAAAAAGACTGCCCTTTTCAGAGCAGTCTTTATTCTTATTTAGATCAAATTTAGTTCACCATAATGTCATCCAGTTGAATGGTAGTGGTAGCTCCCGGATTTGCTCCGGTGTATTCAAAAATTACAAAACCATTACCCTGCAATGCTGGATTGAAAGTATGTGCTCCTGCATTGGTAAGCACACCATATCCAGAAGCCGGAGTTGTAGGAATCGTAAAACTGGAAGTAATATCTGTCATGGTAGCTGCAGAAATATCTCCTAAAGGAACGTAATCAGTAGAAGTGTACACTTTCAGTACATTCCCATTATGGAAACCAACATTCACTCTAAATGAAACCTGGTTAGCTGTTGTAAAGTCTACAGGAACTATAAAATAGGTCTTATAAGTTCCCTGTCCGGCATTAGCACTCAGTTGGATATATTTGTTTCCTCCGAATTCTTTCAGCTGCCAATATCTATTTCCTAACAAAGGATCATTGATATATCTTGGGAAAACTTCCTGATTTACCGGGCTGTAACTTTCGAAGTTTTCTGTAAAATTCCCTAAGTACTGAATATCTGTACCTCCTTTTGCCGGGGTAGCATCAAATCTCGGTTGTGTAAAATCAACATCTTCCGTACCTCTGATCAGCATTTGAAAGTTAGTATTGTAACGGCTCACCACGAAAGTAAGAGTACCACTTTCTTTTGGTAACAATGTTTTTCCATAAGTTACAAAAGAAGAATTTCTAATGATAGTAGAACCTCCTGTTGCATCTTCTACAGCTCTGTCGGTATCTGCAGCGATTCCATTAGCATATTCCAAGTACGTTTTACGGTCAGCTTCCGGAACTAACAATCCGATTGGAAACTGAACGTTCGGTACAGAAACCAGCATATTCAGATATTTCTCATCTTTGGCTTCACTAAGGCTCCCTAATGGAAGCGGCGTGATTTCCTGAATGTCCAGCGTGTTTCCATTACAAAGTCCTGAAATATATTTAGAAACTAAAACACCCGGAATTCTACCGATGGCAAAATTAGGATCTACACCACCCAGTTTCACAGTTCCTCTATCGAGGCCCAATACCAAACCGTTTACTCTGATTCGGATATGAGTTCCCACAGGATAATCTGCAAAATTTCCGGATTTGTCTACTTCAATCTGCATTCCTGCTGTCGGATTCGACGGAGCATCCTGGAAAGAAATTGTTTTGTAGAAATTACCGTGTTCGTCCGAAGAAACTACGTAACCGTCAATAATAATGTCGGTAGCGCCATCACCGTCAGGGAATTTTATTGTCCCAGAAGCCGGAGCCATCGCAATAAAATCCTTCAGAGAGATGGTGGGCGCAGCAAATTTGTTTTCACAATTGATCGGCGGGGTATCCCAGTCGTCATTGTGTACGCAGGAAGCTAATGTAGCCGTAGCAAATACAATACTTAATGCTGTTTTTAAAAGATTTTTGATATTCATTGTTGATTATTTTAGTATGAATGTAAAAAGTAAATTAGAATCTAAGTTGTAAATTAATAAAGTAAGAACGCCCTTGAGTGTACCAGTATTTTGGTCCAAACTGCGTAAATTCTCTGTCCTGATCCTGCATAAAACCAGGGAATGCAACATTTCTTGTTTGTTCGAAACCGCCGGTAATATAATCGGTATTATCCAAAATATTATTTACAGAAGCGGTAATGAGAACATAGTATTTCCCTAACAACCATGATTTTCCAACATTTGCATTGAAGAAGAAAGCAGACGGCAGTTTGTGTGGCTGAAGCAATCTTCTAAGTTCACTTTCGGTGATTCCTGCAAACGGTGTTGAAGTTTCAGGGTTCTGTACAAATCTTTCAGATCTGATAATCGCAGACGGATCTAAATAATTGTCATCAAGGTAATTCCAGTTGGCTCCGATCCACCAATATTTAGGTGAATTGTAACGAACTCCTAAGGAATATCCCTGCTGTGGCGTTCCTCCTTGTCTGTAACCGTCGAGGTAAGCTTTTCCTAACTCAAGGAATGAATTTCCATCGGCAAAAACTCCAGCAGCATCAGAAGCGAAATACGTTTCAGGATTATTTTTATAAATATATTGTCCGTAGCTTGCCAATCCCTGAAGTTCCCAGGAAGGTGTCAGCTTATAGGAAAGTCCGAGTTCTACACCCATATTTCTTTTTTCTACGTTGGACATCACCTGAGTTACGAAAGCACTCTGCAATGGAGTTACATTCCCTTGGTCATCGGTAGTTTCCAACTGAATTCCGTCTGCAAAGAAACGCTGTACATTGGTTTCGTTTTCGCTGTCCACTATAAATCCTGTAAGTCTCATTTTAACAAACGGAGAATTCAAGACATAGCTAAGGTCATTTGCATAATACACAGTACTCTTTACATTAGGTGCAACCGAGGAATTCACTCTTGGATTGATGAAAAGATCTTCCAAAAACGGTGCCTGATTGAAAGCGGCTCCGTTATAAACGAGGAAGTTTCTACCGTCAATTCTGTAAATCGCCTGACCTTTCAAACCGAAATTCCAAAAATCATAATCCTTGCTTTTCCCGAATGAATCATTATATAAATAATGTCTGAACATTCCTTCTCTGCTGGAACTGGAGTATCCTGCCATTGCAGAAACAAAAATATCCCATTTAGATGTAGAAAATTTCAGACCGGGATTTATTTTTGCTTCCTGCCTTCTGAAAGTATAATCGTATCCAATTTTATCACCTTCTCTTTTAGCGATATTGGTTTCGCCTTCATTTAATAAACCTGATTTCCCCGGTTGATTTCTGCTGGCAAAAGGATCAATATTAAAGGCAAAATCGCCACCTAAAAGGTCTTTGATTTCTCTGTATTGATCTGCTCTGTAATTCTGATAAGATAGATTAAGGATAAAACGGGTAACATCATTAAAGTTGTGTACGAAATGTGTACCTGCATTCCAGATTTTATCATCGGAAACATCATTTACCTGGTAAACAACGGATCTTCTTCCCGTTACACCATATTTTGAAATAACAGGCTGAGCTGCGTTGTTCTTATAGATTTGATCCCAGTCTATCTGTGTGAAAGCTGGATTTCCGCTCGCCCACGCTTCTTGGGCTGTTTTCAATGCAGTTTCAAGCCCTGAAACATCAGCTGCCGGATTTGCTGCCAAGGCATCCTGAATTTGGTTTGCATAGAAACTTGGTAAATCTCTGTAATACGTGGGCGATGGATTGGGAACATTTTGCCAGTCTAAACGCGAAGCTTTGTCTTTTCCAAACTGGTAAGAAACGGTAGTCCACAAGCTGGATTTATCGCTTAATTTAAGGAAATCCTGCAACTGGAAAATGGGCTGGAAGCCTTGCTTTACCCTTTCGCTTCTTTTTTCCCCATCCTGGTAACCCCAATAGGAATTGTAATGAACTCCTCTGTAATTGTAGACTTCCTGTGTGCTCGGGCTGGAAGTAGATCTTTTGTAAGGCGCACCGATAGCGTTGAAAGTAATGGTATGTTTGTCATTAATTTTCTTTTCAACCCCAATAAAACCGCCGTAAGCATCATAGAAAGTTCCTTCCTGGATTCCTTCCTGAGCCCATCTTCTGGCACCCATCACCGTGAAAGCCCAGCCTTTGCTGTTCATCCCGGAACTGTATCTTAATGAAGTACGGTTTCTATAATTTCTGTTGGTAAGAGATTGGGTAAACTGAAAACCTTTTCGGTATTCGCTGGCTTTTGTGTTTTTATAAATCACGGAACTCACTCCGCCAAAGGCATACTCTGAAGGAGAATGATTGGCAGCGATTTCCGGATAACGGGTAATTTCGTTGAGTCCTCCCCAATTTCCGAAATCTACATTTCCATTGTCAGATTTTACCATGGAAACACCATTCATCATCACTTCACCGTTTCTTCCGTCGATTCCTCTTGGTCTGAACCAATACGCTCCCAAGTCGAAAGCTGCAATTCTACTGAAAACATCCTGAGAAGACTGCAAAAGCCCGACTGTTGATGCCTGGCTGGAGTTCTCTTCATCTCCGGTGCTTTCAATAAAGGCAAGGCCTTGCTCGGCACCTGTCAACGCAGAATACATCGTAATGACTCCCAAATCCCTTCTTTTCTCATCGGCTACTACATCAAACTCTAAGATTTTAGTCTCAAAATTCGGCTTTGTAATAACAACCTGATAGTGGCCTGGCATAAGATCTACAAACTGAAAGTACCCGATTTTGTCTGCCGAAACATCTCCTTCAGTTCCTTTCAGGTCAATTTCAGCATTTTCTACAGGTTTCGCATCAGCATCTTTCAGGTAGCCATACACTGTGGTCTGCGCAAAGTAGTACGATGCGGGTAGCAGTGTAAACATGGTGATAAATGATAACCTTTTAAACATAAGTTTTATAATTTAGTTGCTTTTATATGCTAATTTCCAGCTATTTAAAGGTGGGGCACAAATTTACGCCTTATTTCTAAATATTTTATCTTTTTGAGTTAATTATTTTTAACATGTGATATTGATCAGCATCTAAGACCAGATTGATTATATTTTCTGTCCTATAAAATTACTAATTATTAAAATTGCGCTTATTTAAATTTGAATTACTTTTGCAAAAGAATATTTAATGAAAATGAAAAAATTATTTATTGTACTATCGCTTTCTGTTTTTTTCATGGGTTTTTCCCAAGACCGTCAACTGCGGAAAGTAGCCACTATCGGCTTTATGAATGTTGAAAATCTTTGGGACACTATACAGTCTGCGGATTATATAGACGGCACCAAAAGCATCACTAATTCTGCATTTCACCGAAGCATCCCTGTGGATTCTATTCCTTTTTTAGAAGTTACGGAAGAATATTTCGGGCCATGGAATAATGAAGCTCTGATTGGCAAAAAAGTGGTCAGACGCCAAGGCCAGTCTGAAGAGTTTACTCCCAAAAGCGCAAAAAATTACAACACGAGTGTTTATAAGAAAAAACTCGAGAATTCTGCCCGCGTTATTTCAGAATTAGGAGTACAATATACCAATACTGCTCCGGCCGTTGTAGGACTTCTTGAAGTGGAAAACCGCCAGGTGATTGAAGACCTTATCAAGCAACCGTCTCTTGCAAGACACGATTACGGTATTATTCATTACAATTCTTACGATTACCGTGGCGTAGATGTCGGGCTTATTTACCAGAAAAGAAGATTCACCCCAACCTCATCTTATAAAAAGGAAGTTCCTATTTTTAATTCCGACGGAAAAAGATCCTACACACGAGATATTCTGGTGGTGATCGGCTATCTGGATAATGAAAGAGTGGCATTTTTTGTAAACCACTGGCCTTCCAGAAGTGGTGGTGAAGCAGCTTCTGCACCGAAAAGAAATGCAGCAGCCGTTGTTCTGAAAAAAGAAATGGATGAAATTCTTTCTAAAAACCCAAATACAAAACTGTTTGCCATGGGAGATTTCAACGATGATCCGGTGAGCGGCAGTTTGAAAGATCACCTGCAAGCGGCTTACACTCCAAAAGATTTAAGCCCGGAAAAACCTTATCTTAATTTAATGTATCCACTTTATAAAAGAGGCGTTGCTTCTCTGGCTTATCGGGATGCCCCGAATTTATTTGATCAGATTATTGTCTCTCAAAATTTGATTTCCGATACTGTTGGAAAAGAATATTCTGTATACAAAACAGAAGTGTATGCGCCACGCTACCTGATTACTAAACAAGGAAATTTCAAAGGATATCCTTTCCGCTCTTGGAGCGGCGATACCTTTACAGGTGGATATAGCGACCACTTTCCTGCGTTTGTCATTGTACAACGACAAGCCCAATAATAGATTAAATCATAACATAAAAATGCCTCCGATATCGAGGCATTTTTTTTCATTAAAACAGAAATAAATCTGGAGTTATTTTTAAACGACACCTTGTGCCAGCATCGCTTCAGCTACTTTTACAAATCCGGCGATGTTAGCTCCTTTTACGTAATTCACATAGCCATCTTCTTCTTTGCCATAATTTCTGCAAGCCTTGTGAATTCCTACCATGATTTCTTTTAATCTGGCATCCACTTCCTCGGAAGTCCAGTTTAAACGAATAGAATTCTGAGTCATTTCAAGGCCGGAAGTGGCTACACCGCCTGCGTTAGAAGCTTTACCAGGACTGAAAAGAACTTTATTTTCAAGGAAATAATTGATCGCATCTAAATTCGACGGCATATTTGCTGCTTCGGTAATGCAAATCAATCCATTTTTAACAAGTTTTTCGGCATCTTCAAGGTCGAGTTCATTTTGCGTAGCTGCAGGAATGGCCACGTCGCATTTTATTTCCCAAGGCCTTCTGCCGGCAAAAAATTTTGCTTCAGGATATTTTTTGATATAATCTTCAGCTCTATTGTTGCCAGAAGATCTAAGTTCCAATAAATAATCTACTTTTTCGCCGCTAATTCCTGTTTCATCATAAATAAAACCATCAGGCCCGGAAATGGTAACCACTTTCCCGCCCAATTCGTTTACTTTTTTAATAACTCCCCACGCTACATTCCCAAAACCGGAAACAGCGAACACTTTACCTTCTATTTTTTCGTTGATTGTGCTCAGCATTTGTTCACAAAAATAAACTACGCCATAGCCGGTTGCTTCAGGACGAATTAATGATCCGCCATAAGCAAGCCCTTTGCCTGTGAGTACTCCGGAGAATTCATTTCTTACTTTTTTGTATTGTCCGAATAAATAGCCGATTTCTCTTGCACCTACTCCAATGTCTCCAGCCGGAACGTCTGTTTCCGGGCCTATATGCTTACATAGTTCCGTCATAAATGCCTGACAAAACCTCATAACTTCCATATCCGATTTTCCTTGAGGATCAAAATCCGAACCTCCTTTTCCACCTCCCATCGGAAGTGTCGTAAGAGAGTTTTTAAAAACCTGCTCAAAAGCTAAAAATTTCAAAACGGAAAGATTCACCGTAGGATGAAAACGGATTCCCCCTTTATAAGGCCCGATTGCAGAATTCATCTGAATTCTGAAACCGCGGTTGACATGAATCTCGCCTTTGTCATCTACCCATGGAACACGGAAAATTATTATCCTTTCTGCTTCCGCCATTCTTTCTAGGAGCTTCATGCCCTGATAGTCTTTTCGGCTTTCTATGAACGGAATCACGGTAATAGCGACTTCTTTTACAGCTTGTAGAAATTCAGGCTCGTTAGGATTTTTCGCTTCTACTTGGGCGATAAAATCCTGAATTTTTTGATCTATGTTATAATCTTCCATAGGTGGATGTTGTTGATTACAACAAATTTAGTTTTTTTTTCAAGACTTCCAAGGATTATTTTTCTTTTTATTGAATATTTAATAATTTTAGGGGGATTATTCGTATTTATTCACAAAAAAGTCGATAAGATTATTAAAAACAAAATATTCCTCACAAAACAGTGATTTATTATAAAACCATCACGAAATTTGAAACTGTTTCCCTGAAAAAGTTTTGATGAAACCGGAAAGTTCAAGTTCTAATAAAACAGGGAGTGCCTTGTGTGAAGGAAAACCGGATTGCTCAGCAATATCATCCAGAGCAACAGGTGAATCATATTTTTGCAAAATATCATAAATTTTCTGCTGCTTTTCCGAAAGCATTGCCTTGATATCTGAATAGGGAAAAAGCTCTCCGACTTTAGATTTTGGCTTATCAATATCTAACTCCTCAATCAGATCTTTGATAGATGAAATTGTTCTTGCTTTATTCTGAGCAATAAGCTGATTGCATCCCTGGCTATATTTGTCGGTAATTTTTCCTGGCAATGCGTACACTTCCCGGTTGTAATTGTTAGCAAAATTTGCTGTGCTGACTGAACCGCCTCCGAAAGCAGTTTCCACAACCACGGTAGCTTCCGAAAGACCGGCGATAATTCTGTTTCGTTGAATAAAATTTTCTCTATCCGGTTTCTGTGACGAATTAAATTCCGAAAGCAGAACGCCGTTTTGTTCCAGAATTTTTTCAGACATTTTCTTATTTCTCGAAGGATAAAGCGTATGAAAGCCATGTGCAAGTACCGCAATTGTAGGAATATTGTGCTTCAATGACTGCTGATGAACTTCTGTGTCTACACCCAAAGCAAGACCACTTATTGATGTGAGTTGGCTGTCTTTTATTTCTTCAAAGAAATCTTCAAGAAACTTCTTTCCATAATGGGTCACATTTCGTGTCCCTACGATGCTCAGCGGAGTAAGTTTTTTATTAAATTCTCCTTTCTGATATAAAATGGCAGGCGCATCTTCGCACTCATTAAGTAAATTTGGAAGATCTCCAAGATGCCGGAGATTGATTTTGATCTGCTGTTCTTCACAAAATTTAAGTTCGTTTTCTGCAAATTCGATAGATTCAGCATTTCCAATATCGTAGATCGTCTTAGCACCAATTCCTATAATAGCAGCAAGATCTTTTTTTGGGAATCCCCACACTTCCTTCGCAGAACCCACTGCACTCACGAGTTTATAAAAATTAATATCACCGATTTGGCTGCATTTTCTTAACGCAATGGAATAGAGATGTTCATCAGTAAACATGGAAAGCTAATTTATCCAAAGATAGAAAATTATTCGTCTTTTTTTCTCAGTTCTTCAAGACGTTCCCAAACTTCATCTTTCTTTCTGGGTGAAGAATCTTCAAAATCATCGGGATGTTTTTCGCGGTACTGCATCCACAATTCATCATCTTTTTCATTGTAATAATTGGGAAACTCCCAAATAAACTTCCTTTTCTTCTCGCCTTTGTTTTTAAAGAAAAATGCCAGAGCAGTACCGATAACGGCACCCGAAAGATGAGATTGCCAGGAAATTTTACTGGGTTCATCGAGTGTGGAAAATAACTCTTCCGGCAAAACTCCCCATATCAAACTCCCGTAATACATGGCTACCAAAAGGGAAACCGTGAGCAGTTTCATATTCCACTGAAATACGCCACTGAAAAAAAGAAAAAAAGCCAGAACGTACACCACGCCGCTGGCACCGATGGTACAGGTATACATATATTGCCCTGTAAAAATATCAATCGGCGGAAGCAGCCAAACCAGAAGGCCTGTGAACAACCACCCGAAAATAAAAATTCTGTTGGCAAAAACCGGATAAAACTGAAACAACAGGAACATCAGCACTGCGATTGGAAAAGAATTTGCCACCAAATGACCCATATCACCATGCAAAAAAGGGGAAAAAATGACACCCTTTAACCCTGCAGGAACCAGCGGAATAATCGCTCCGGCACAATTCCCAAAAAATCCATGAACCTGAAAGTAGTAGGTTGTCCACATCATAGCAATCATGAGAAGCGGATACAAGACGGCTTTCGGGGAAATCTGGTATTTCTGCATAGCGGTAGTTTTTCAAAACAGAAGCCAAACCATTAATAAGGTAAATTTGGCGAATAAATTTGAATTAAAAATGAGTTTCTCAGACAAAATGTTCGGTATTTGTATTTGGGGAAAATCATTTCAATCATAAGCCTTATTTTTGCAAAAGTTTTAGATCAGCATGATGAAAAGGATTTTTTTAGTATTATTTTCTGTAGTTTCAGTGTACATTTTTTCTCAAGATGAAAAAACAAACCGTGAGATTCTGGATTCCATTAATCACCAACGCTGGAAAGCCGTTTCACTAAACCTTGACAGTCTCGCCAAACCTGCAATAGAGGATGTTCCGACAAAATTTCAGGATACTATTTTTCTTCCTTCGACCATTCAGTTGCCGGAACCATCGCAGGAACTTCCCATTACGCCGTTCAGTCTCAATCATTTTAAGGAATCAAAAAAATGGTATTTCCACGGGCAGAATAATGTAGTGTTCAATCAGGCTTCTTTTTCCAATTGGTATTCCGGCGGAATTAATAATATTGGAGTTCTAGGCAAAATAAATTACAATTTGAGCTATCGGAATAAGAAACATTTTCTGGAAAATATTCTCGAATTGAAATACGGATGGATCGCTTCGGAAGGCCAGGCAAGCCGGAAAACGGAAGATTATATTAATCTCGCGCTGAACTACGGATACGACGTAGGAAAAAATTTCTATATTTCTTCAGGATTCAAATTCGTTTCGCAATTTGCTCCGGGATTCAATTATACCGAAACTCCCGAGCCTTCTTATTACGACAGAATTTCTAATTTTTTAGCGCCCGGTTATGTGAATGCGGGTGTCGGGCTTTCATACAATCCGAACGAAAATTTTCAGGTGATCTTCAGGCCTGTGAACGGAAAATTTACTTTTGTTATGGATCCTATGCTTCAGAAAGCAGGAAAATACGGTTTAGAGAGAGACGGCCAATCTTTCCGACAAGAACTGGGAGCGATGCTGAACGTTATTTACCGTTTGAAAATTTATAAAGATATTGTGTTTGACAATCAGGTGAATTTATTCAGCAATTATGTCGAACATGCTGAAAGAGTTGACATTGCTTACAAAGGTGCATTAACACTGAGATTCAATAAATTTATTTCCACACTGGTCACGTTGGATTTAAGTTACGATCATGATCAGATCCGGGCTTTGCAAAGAAAACAAACACTCGGTATTGGATTCTCATATAATCTGGGTGTGAAAAAAGAAGCCGAAAGTAAGAAAAAAGCAATAAAACCTTATGTTGTCCCGTAAAAAAACCCGCTTCAATGCTGAAACGGGCGTTCTTATTATTTTAAAATTCCATACTGACTTCCAGTTTTTCTGCAAGAAGTTTGGAGATTTTTATTCGCAGCGGCTCAATATCAATATTCTGCATCGCATCATTGGCGAAAGCGTATAGCAACAAAGCCTGCGCTTCCTTTTCGGAAATTCCTCTTGTCCGGAAATAAAACATTGCTTCTTTATTCAGTTGTCCCACCGTACAACCGTGGGAACATTTCACATCATCTGCGAAAATTTCAAGTTGAGGTTTGGTATCAATGCTGGCTCCTTCATTGAGAAGAATGTTGTTATTCTGCTGATAAGCATTGGTTTTCTGGGCAATTTTATTTACAAATATTTTCCCATTGAAAACCCCTTTCGAAGAATCTTTGAAAATTCCTTTATAGTTCTGATAGCTCTCACAATGAGGCTGATTATGATGAACAGCCGTGTGATGATCCACCAATTGCTGATTTCCAATAATCGTAATTCCGTTCATGAAGGAATTGATATTGGAACCATTCTGGATAAAATCGAGGTTGTTTCTTACCAGTTTTCCGCCGAAAGAAAAAGTATTAACCGTAGTAAGGCTGTCTTTTTCCTGATGCGCAAAAGTATGATCTACAAGAAAAGAAGTATCGCTGTCGTTCTGCACTTTATGCCAGTCTGATTTAGCATTTGGATAAGTGAAAATTTCAGTAACAGAATTGGTGAATACGAAACTTTCATCAAAATTATGATGGCTTTCAATGATTTCCACCTTAGCACCTTCTTCTACAATAAGCAGATTTCGGGTGTTGTAAATTGTATTTCCGTCCTGATTCTGAGAAATATAAAAAATGTGAATCGGTTTTTCGATCACTACATTTTTTGGTACTTTCATGAAAAATCCGGTGTTGGCGTACGCCATGTTCAACTGTGTGAAAGCGAGATCTTTTTGAGAAATTTTATTATAATATTGATCAAAAACTTCTCTGTGAACAGGGCTGTTCAGCGCATGCCGAAAAGAAAGCAGTTCCACATTTTCTATAGAAATATTGGACAAATCCTTGCGCAATTTTCCGTTAACAAACGTGATCCATTCAAAGTTTTCCTCTCCCAGATGCAGTTCGTCCAGTTGTTCCTGCGTTATGGTATGTTCTTCAGAAGGAAAGAAATTATATTGTTTTTCGGTAATTTCTTTCAGGGAAGTGTATTTATATTCTTCATCTTTTTTGGTAGGAAAACCCATTTCCGCAAATTTTTGGAGGGCAGATATTCTTTCGCCGTCCAGGAAACTGTGTTCCAGGGTTTTCAAAAAAGTATGATGATTGTTTATAATTTGTTCGTTCAACATTTCGTTATATCCTCTTTTTAATATTTAAGCCAACTTTATTTTGAAATAATTCAAGTTGCCATTAATTCAAAAGCCAATCGTACCCTTTTTCTTCCAGTTCCAGAGCCAGAGATTTATCTCCCGTTTTGATGATTTTCCCATCTGCCAGCACGTGTACATAATCGGGCTTAATATAATCCAGAAGTCTTTGATAATGGGTGATGAGCAACACGGCGTTTCCTTCATTCCGGAAAGAATTTACACCATCGGCTACAATTCTTAATGCATCAATGTCCAGTCCGGAATCCGTTTCATCCAACATCGCCAATTTGGGATTCAGCATTAGCATTTGAAAGATTTCATTTCTCTTTTTTTCACCTCCTGAAAATCCTTCATTGAGGGAACGTCCTAGAAAATCTTTTCTGATACTCAATTTTTCAGCATTTTCTCGCACCAATGCCAAAAGCTCTTTCGCAGGCATATCGGAAAGGCCTTTTGCTTTTCTGTTTTCGTTAATGGCGGCTTTTATAAAATTGGTAACAGTAACGCCCGGAATTTCCACGGGATACTGAAACGAAAGAAAAAGCCCTTTATGTGCCCTTTCTTCCGGAGCATCTTCCACAATGTTTTCGCCTTCAAAAATAATTTCTCCTTGGGTAACTTCGTAATCTTCTTTCCCTGCAATCACAGAAGAAAGCGTGGATTTTCCGGCACCGTTCGGGCCCATGATGGCGTGTACTTCGCCGGGTTTTATTTCAAGATTAATTCCTTTTAAAATTTCTACGCCTTCTTCGATTTGAGCGTGTAGGTTGTTGATTTTAAGCATTGTTTTTATTTTTTATCTCAAGGATAAACAAAGGGTTTTTAAAATTTCGTGTTGTTTTCAGGGAACACAAAGCCGCTTCGCTTATCAAAGTAATACCGTTTTTACGTATTTAAATTTATCCTACTGAACCTTCCAGAGAAATTTCCAGCAATTTTTGAGCTTCGATGGCAAACTCCATTGGCAGTTTATTCAGAACTTCTTTACTAAAGCCATTTACAATAAGTGCGATGGCTTTTTCGGTATCAATTCCGCGTTGGTTGCAATAGAAAATCTGGTCTTCACCAATTTTAGATGTGGTGGCTTCATGTTCCAACTGTGCTGTCGGATCTTTTATTTCGATATAAGGAAAAGTGTGTGCACCACATTCATTTCCCATCAGAAGCGAGTCGCATTGTGAAAAATTTCTTGCACCTTTCGCCGTCGGCATTACTTTTACCAATCCGCGGTAAGAATTATTGGATTTTCCGGCAGAAATTCCTTTGGAAATAATGGTGGAACGGGTATTTTTCCCGATGTGAATCATTTTGGTTCCGGTGTCTGCATACTGATGATTATTGGTTACCGCGATGGAATAAAATTCTCCAATTGAATTATCGCCTTTCAGAATACAACTTGGATATTTCCAGGTTACCGCAGATCCTGTTTCCACTTGAGTCCAGGAAATTTTTGCGTTTCTTTCACATATACCTCTTTTGGTCACGAAGTTATAAACCCCGCCTTTCCCTTCGCTGTCGCCGGGAAACCAGTTCTGAACTGTAGAATATTTTATTTCGGCACCGTCCATTGCAATCAGTTCCACAACGGCTGCGTGCAGTTGGTTTTCGTCTCTTGCAGGTGCTGTACAACCTTCCAGATAGGAAACGTAACTTCCTTCATCGGCAATTACCAATGTTCTTTCAAACTGTCCGGT
>JADKLW010000157.1_pt1 | contig 37606 bp, 27 predicted proteins | sample 8641881 | NCBI WGS metagenome assembly JADKLW01 (sample SAMN16272185, study PRJNA661076) | feces metagenome | isolation source: fecal sample from diarrhoea affected cattle B | host: Bos taurus | place: South Africa: Lokaleng Village, Mahikeng | collected 2019-09 | reverse complement strand
CCAGAGCCGAGCCAGGCGGACAAGACGCTGACCCGAAAGCTCAAGGACGCGCTGGAGCTGATTGACGTGCGCACACTCGATCACATCATCGTGGCGGGTCAGGAGCAGGTGTCGTTTGCCGAGCTCGGGCTGTTATAGGCCAGAGGGGGGCTTCGGCCCCCTTTTCTTTTTTTGCGCGCCCACCAGAACGACAAGCGATGTCACAGCCGTCTGATCGAGCGCGAAGCTGAGGGCGACAATCTGCTCCCCGTTGCGCTGGTGGTGTGTCGGCATGCCGCTACAGCGTCATATCGAGCACGATGCGGCCCTCAATCTCACCCTTGTGCATGCGCGCGAAGATCGCATTGATGTTTTCCAGGCGATCCGTGGCGACAGTGGCGCCAACTTTGCCTTGCGCTGCGAACTCAAGTGACTCCTGCAGATCCAGCCGGGTGCCAACGATCGAACCACGCACGGTGATGCCATTGAGCACCATGCCGAAGATGTCCAGCGGGAAGTCCCCTGGCGGCAGCCCAACCAACGACATCGTGCCGCCACGACGCAGCATGCCGGCGGCCTGGGCGAAGGCTTTCGGTGACACCGCAGTGACCAGCGCACCGTGTGCACCGCCGATTTCTTTCTTGATGAAGGCAGCCGGGTCTGTAGTGAGCGCATTGACCGTGAGGGTCGCCCCGAGGCGTTCGGCCAGGCGCAGCTTGCTGTCGTCGATATCGACGGCGGCGACGTTCAGGCCCATGGCCTTGGCATACTGCACCGCCATGTGGCCGAGCCCACCGATGCCGGAGATCACCACCCAGTCGCCTGGCTTGGTGTCGGTGACCTTCAGACCCTTGTAGACAGTCACGCCGGCGCACAGCACCGGCGCGATCTCAACGAAACCGATGTTCTGGGGCAGCAGACCGACATAGTTGGCATCGGCCACCACGTACTGGGCGAAGCTGCCGTTGACCGAATAGCCGGTGTTCTGCTGCGTTTCGCACAGTGTTTCCCAGCCGCCGAGACAATGCACACAGTGGCCGCAGGCCGAATACAGCCACGGTACGCCGATACGGTCGCCTTCGCGTACATGCGTGACGCCCGCGCCCACCGCCACCACGTGGCCGACGCCCTCGTGGCCAGGGATGAAGGGCGGCTCAGGTTTTACCGGCCAATCGCCCTCGGCGGCGTGCAGGTCGGTGTGGCAGACCCCACAGGCTTCGACCTTCATCAGCACCTGCCCCGGCCCCGGTCGTGGCACCGCGACCTCCTCGATCACCAGCGGTTGTCCGAAGGCACGTACCACGGCGGCTTTCATGGTTGTATCCATTGTCTGCTCCGTTTCGAGTGGGAAAACCTCAGCCTGCGCCTGCAAGGCAACAGACTGATTGACCCGGGTCAACGTCACCAGGCCGACCCGATGAACGGCGACGGGCGGCGACCCGACCTAGAGCGGATCTCCGACCAGGTAAGCGTGCCCCGGATCGACTTCGCACTCTCCGATACCACTCCAGGATTGACGAGCGCCCTGCTCACCTAGACGGATTTCCAAGCGGTTCTGTGCGCAATCAGCTGACGTGGTGAGTTGTGCGGCCTCGACAATGTGCTCGCTCCAGGCCGTGATCTGGTAGAGCCGGGCCTCGGCCATCAAGTCCTCGCCCTCGGTGTGCTGAAGCAGGTTGGCCTGCGCTTCTACACACAGCCCTGCGTGCCTGAAACAGCGGATTTCAACGGCGCCCGTGCCGGGTGGCACGTATCCGGCCAGCACATCCCAGGCGCCCCAGACACGTACTTCATCAGCATCCGCCATGATGTCCAGCGGTGGACGAATGACGTCTGGCACCTGTGGTGCCGCCCCCAGATAGAACCCGCCAAGGGCCGTACCCGCGCCCAGGGCGATCAGCACGAACGCCGCCTGTAACCCAAAATGCCGCATGTGCACCTCCTTGTGGCAGCCCGTCGATGGGTGCTGTCTCGACACATTAACCCAGCCCAGCATAGCCAAGTCTGGCGTGATTCACGGACATCGAGAAAAGCTCAGAGTCATTCGTTAAGGTGCACAGTACGGCGGAGATTGCCGGCAAAACGGCCATTCTGATAATCAAGAAGACAGTTAGCGGGTGCATTGACCTAGCCGGCACGCCTGAGACGCGGCTCTCTGACAGTATTCGACCAGCCTGCTAACCTCGCGCCTTTTAACCGCACGGATGCCCATGCTGCGCTATTTCTTGACCGCTCTACTCTTCACGGCCCTTCCCGTCGCCGCCGAGTCGATTGACTGCCGTGTCATTGGTATCGCCGATGGGGATACCTTCAGTTGCCTTACTGTCCACAAGGATCAGGTGCGGGTACGACTGGGTGAAATCGACGCACCGGAATTGAAGCAGCCGTACGGCAATCGTGCACGGCAGGCCCTGTCAGGCTTGGTGTTTGGCAAGGACGTCACCCTCCACATCCAGGACCTCGACCGTTACGGCCGCACCGTAGCGCGCGTGACAGTCGGCAATACCGACGTGAACGCCGAGATGGTCAGAACCGGAGCCGCCTGGGTGTATCGCGACTACCTGAAGGACCGCAGCCTGCTGAATCTCGAAGCGGTGGCGAAGGAGTTCAAACGAGGCATCTGGTCGTTGCCGAAATCGGAGCAGGTAGCGCCATCCGAATGGCGGCAGGCACAGCGAAGCGGCTCCACGTCGCAGCGCGCATCGATGCGGCCTGCCCCGACGTCCATGTCGCAGAGCGGCTTCAGCTGCTCGATGATCAAGTCCTGCCGGCAGATGAGCAGTTGCGCAGAGGCCAGGTTTCAGCTTCGGACGTGCCGCAACCCCCGCATTGATGGTGATGGGGACGGGATTCCATGCGAGGCGATCTGTCGCTAACTGCTCGCTACGTCTCGATTGATATCAACGCAGCCAGTGGGTAGATGCGGTTTTCGTGGCTCAAAGGCAAGGACTCTAGGGCGGGCCTCATACATGTCAGCAGATCATCTCGTCTCGCATTGAGCATGTCGACGAAGCATTCGTTCCGGGCGAATAAACGGGCATCTTTCGGCCAGAAGCGAACGTTCAGGGCGGCCTGATTATTCGGCTTGGAGGTTTCTAGGAGGCCCGGGACTGTTCAAACCGAGAGAAGGCTGAAACTGCGAAGCCGCCTCGTCGTTTCACCTTGAAAATTAATTTAGTACTGGCATATTGAAATCAGCGGAAGCGACCTCATTTTATTGTCAAAGAGCCACTAAAATGGGGTGCTCCATGCTGGCACATAGCGGTGACATCAAAATTCTCAGCCTAAATGGTGGGGGGGCTAGAGGTCTGTTTACCATCAATGTGCTCGCGGAGATCGAGCGCATCGTTGAACAACAGACCGGGCAGTCGAACGTAAAAGCCGGAGATTACTTCGACCTGATTACTGGCACCTCAATTGGTGGAATTCTGGCGTTAGGACTCGCATCCGGAAAAAGTGCCAGGGAGTTGGAGGCAGTCTTCCGCGTCCAGGCCCCCCTAATCTTTCCGCACAGCAGGTCTTGGCGGAAAAAATGGAAGGCTGCTTTTAGTGCCCGATACAGTAGCAAACCACTCTTTGACGCCGTCGCCAGCATGGTTGGGACCGAAGCTACATTTGGTGACTTGACACGTCGAGTCATGATTCCGACTGTGAACCTCTCGACCGGCAAGCCCCAGTTTTTCAAAACGCCTCATAATCCGGCGTTCAATCGTGATAGTCGCCTCAAGCTGATAGATGCGGCAATGGCTACATCGGCTGCTCCTACCTATTTTGCGCCTCATCATTGCGTGGATTTGGATGCGTACTTCGCTGATGGGGGCTTGGTTGCTAACAATCCCAGCTTCATCGGACTACATGAAGTTTTCCGGGACATGACCAGCGACTTTCCGGACGCCACGGTTGCCGATGTCAAGATATTGAATATCGGCACACTGGGTGAGGAGTACACGGTGAGCCCAGCCGCGCTGGAGTCGAAGCGCAACAACGGCTATCTCGGGTTGTGGGGCATTGGCGAGCGGTTGGTGCTGACCACCATGACCGCGAATCAGCAGCTTCATAAAGCAATGTTGGAGCGGGAGCTCAGAACCTATAACGCATCAGAAAACTACGTCTATCTGGATGATATCGTTCCTAACGAAGCGGCGTCCGACATCACCTTGGATAACGCAAGCGAAAGTAGCTTGCGCAATCTTGCTAGCCGAGGAAAACAGCTGGCGACTAACGAATTTACCAAGAACCTTCGATTGCAAGCTTTCTTCAACCAACCAGCAGCCCCCTTCACTATACGTGGCCCCGTCCAAAAGGAGCAAAAGTGATGACTTGGAACTTTCACCGTTACTACAGCGACAGGTCCGACGGGCTCATTGGTAAGTTGAGGTTAGCAGAGCCTCGTGTCGTGAAGCTCAAAAGATTGCGTGATCTCGTCCGAGGCCGCACAAAAGAGGTTTTCAACGAGGCGAAAGAACTCGTCAAGACATCCAACGTGACCATCTCTCTCGAAAGTATCACGGCTCGAGTTGCGAACACCCGACTCAAATACCTTAGCCCGCAAGCTCAGGCTGAGGCGGCGAAACTTCTCAGAGACATGGATGATGAAGCGCGGAAAGCCTTCCTGGCTCTTACACCGCGCTTCTGGACGCAGGGCAGTTTTCAGTACGATACGCTCAACAACCCGTACGCCACCCCGCCTCAGGAAATGGACATCGATGATGGCACATATCTCCCGATGGCCATCTTTGAAGATCGCCCTGTCATTGGCCACCAACTGCTCCTGCTTCTTGTGGACTCATCCCTGAAGTCGTTGGTGCATGAAAACGTCGGCTGGCAATTTGAGGCCAAGCGAACCTGTGCTCGAATCAAAATTCCCGCAGAGCACACTCATATTGATGTTCCTATGTATGCAATTCCTGAAGATCAATTTTTGCTCAAAGAAGCGGCTCTGGCGAAAAGCCGCGGAATGGGCATGGAGGCCATGGACTCGATAAGCGGGTCGCTTACATTCAATCGTGCCGACTTTGAGCTTGACGAAGACTGCGTGAACCTGGCGTTGCGCGAAGGTGATCAGAAGTGGATGAAGAGTGATCCTAAAATTGTCGAAGACTGGTTCAACGACAGCTGTCGGCGCATCGGCCCCCACCTGCGCAGTATTTGCCGCTTTATGAAATCGTGGCGGGATGTTCAATGGGAAAAAGGTGGTGGCCCTTCGTCCATCTCTCTTATGGCCGCTACCGTCAGTATTCTCGATCGGATTGCACACGATAAGAATGATCTTGGGGCAACGATGCGAATTCTCGCAAAGTACCTTCCTGATGAGTTCTCAAAGGGGGTGGAAAGCCCAGACCACACTGACGAGAAACCGCTCTTCCCACCGCGAATTGAGCATGGGGAGCGTGAGTTGGAAATCATGGCGAGACTCTCTGAACTGCACGGTATCTTGATAGATGCTCAGCAGTGCTCATCCAAAGAACTCGCTCTCGAATCTATCAATCGTGCTTTCGGCCAGCGGGTACGCAGAAGCGACCTTATCGTTAGCGAGAAGTCTGCCCCTGCATTTGCCAATGAGCCTGCTCGTGGCGCCCAAGCTGCTACCATCAGCAGCACCATGGCGAGCGGTTAATACTAAGTGCTTAGTGAGCTTCATCAGGTATTGCTGGGGTGCGGGTATAAATACACCAAGGCCCAGCAAATCCCTGAAGGCACGCCTTTGTGTCTCCTTGACCCCGCCAAAGGGTTTTACGTCAAATCTTACGGAACTACGGGTGGCGAGTTCAGCATTGCTTTGAGTCTTCCAATAGACCCCCATATCACTTTACCTAGTGCGTACATTCTCAAAAAACCTGACCAGTACAAGAATCGATTGCTGCCACACGTCAATCTGGGGTGGTACCTGTGCTATGTCCGAGAGATGGAAGCTGACTGGGATGCGAATAATTTGCAGGAACTCTATCTGCAGGTCGATTGCCAAATCCAAAGAACGCTAAATGCCGCAGTCACCTCAGCGAAACAAGGCTCGCCCGATGACCGGGAAATGGAGGGCGAGTTCTCATCCTATTGGCTGCCCCGGAAGAGCCTATATCTTCTCTCAGATGCATCAGAAAAAATAGAAATGCAATGCTACGTGACTCTCAATGAGAGCGGCCTAGGAAATCTAGGACAGGCCTCCGGCGAGGAGTGGGTTGCTTATGAAAAGGAGGACGAAAGCGAGTTCAATGAGTGGTTACGGCATAGACGCCTTACGAAGCAAGACGGAAGGACAATTCTCACCAGCTATTTCAAAATCAATCCGTCCCGTCTGGCTGGTATGGAGTGGCCGCCACAAAATCTACGAGCACTACTCCAGTGGCTTACCGAGGTAGATCTTAGCGCTCGTAGCCGCCTACTGGATCACTTTGTTAACAATCCGGTGAAACGACATGTACTTCTTTTCGATGTTCGTCATCAGGACTTGGTTGGGCTATTTGTTGAGCTCGATATTGCTGCGACTGGATTGAACACCTATCCCCAGAAAAATAATCGGAGGAAACACACGGGACGTGTAGTCAAATCGAAGACGCTGATCACATGTCTTTCCGCCAAGCGCTCGGTTCATAAATTCTTTCGACTTGGGGTTACCAAAGCGGACAGAAAAACGATTCTGAGCCGCAATCGCCGTCGATCAGCAACCGGCGACTTGAGCACTAAACGCATTGCGCTCATAGGCTGTGGAACCATAGGTGGATATCTATGTGGGTTGCTGCTTCGCTCTGGCGCAGGTTGCGGAAACGCTAGATTTGACCTCTACGACGGCGACTCATTTGGTCCCCAAAATTTCGGTCGCCATCCACTCTCAACCGTGGATTTTGGGCAGAACAAAGCGACGGCATTAGCAGCCACACTTAAATCCTCTACACATTTGAATTGTAAGGTAGAGGGAAAACCTTCTCAGTTTTCAATTAACTCTGAACTGTTGAGCCAGTACGACATTGTCATTGATGCTACTGGCCGGCCTCCAGTGGCAAAACGCTTGGCTCATATAGTCCGCACAATACCAAACAACAAGCGACCCAAAATTGTTCACGGTTTTAACGACGGCAACGGCCGCTCCTCAAAAGTCATAATTGACGACGGTAGTTGCTGCTACGGATGCATGCTTGCAGACCCCGCCTTTTACAAAAATGGCGTGGACCTACGGTTCAGCAAAATCGATACGGGCAAGGAACGCTTCGTCAGTTGCGGAAATACCTTCACACCCTATGACGCGGCGGTCAGCGTGATCACAGCAGCCATGATGCAGGAAGCTGTACTTTCGATTTTGGAACCAAGTCTTAGCTGGACGTACAGCGAACATATGCTGGACGGCAGCCGTTCCAAGCAAGCTCGACTCTTATCTCGACAACGCAATTGTCCCATTTGCCATGACTGACACTGAGCTGACATTTACAGATAAGCATGGTGGGTTACTTGTGATCACGCCTTCTCCTTTAAAAAGAATGCTGGCCTACCGCCAACTAGGTTGGTTTAGCACCGAGGCTGCTGGAGTACTCATTGGGGAACGTCGAGGATCGCACTTGGTGGTCCATCAGATATCCGAACCTGGACCTGGCGATATCAGGCGTCGATGTTTTGTGGATCGAAGAGGAGCGCATCATCAAATTGCTGTAGATGAAGCCTTCATCAGCTCGTCAGGGATGCTTCAATATGTTGGGGAATGGCACACCCACCCAGAGGACTCTCCATCTCCTTCATCTACAGATTTAGGTACATGGCAGCGGCATCTTATCGCCGACGACGAGCAAATGATCTTATTGATAATAGGTCGCAAGGAAGTATGGGCAGCCAAAAAGGACGCTGGGATAATCATCCCTCTTCTTAAACTTGAATAAAGTTTCGCTGCTAAAGCTGCTAAAGCTGCTTGAGCACACGAGCACAGGAACTGGAAAGAAATGTCGTTTTTTAGTTACTAAATGACGATCACTCGTGCCCACATTCATGCTCTGGTTGCAATACGAACCAATAGCTCAAATATCGCGCGCATCGTTCGCAACGCCTGCGTTCTGAATGGCTAGGCATATAAGGCCCGCTTCTGGTCGGGAAACGCCGGGTGGATGGGGAAGCAGTTACTCTGCTAGAGATGATCGGTAGGCTTAGGTTTTTTCACATGATCCTATGGTTCAAAAAATTCAGTTTCTTGAAGCGAAACAGAGCGCCTACTAGCTCTTGGCCGGACGCGTTATTGAGACCCCTGCATTACGAAAAGTGCAGAGCTGATCGGCAGTACGCAGGGGTGTTGATGGACCGGTCTCAACCTATCTTTATTGCTGCGTCCGATCTCGAGCCGGCAGATGTTCTTTTCTGCGCTGTCGGTGAGGGGGACTTGTGGAGAAGCCTGATATCCTACGGATCGTCTGGGGACTATGTGCATGTGGCGGTCTACACAGGCGATGGGAAGTTAGTCGAGGCAATTCAGGATGGGGTAGTAGAGAGCCCACTGGATCAAGTGGTTGCCTGCTATCCTTACATAGCCGTTGGCAGGTGCTTTGGTGCTAAGCCAGATGGTTTGCCGGAACTAAGTAAAAAGGTTGTGGAGTTTTGCAAACGGCATGTTCATGCCAAGACGCCATACAACGGCGTAGGCGCGGTAAAATCTCCCTTACTTGAGCTGAGAGAGCTTCGACATCAGAATCGACTGAAACGCACCTCGCCCCCTACAGTGCGTAGTAGTCACAAGAAATCGCTTTTCTGCTCAGAGCTTGTCATCGAAGCCTTCATTTATGGGGGGTATATTCAAGAAGGGACAATGAATTCGGCTGGATATTCGCCAAGCGCTCTTTCAGAACACGCAATTTTTGGGCTGATAGGCTACTTGGGTAGCCCCGACATGGCTGAGCATATCCGTAACCACGACTACTTTTTGACTGGCGGAATCTCCTACAGGTAAGCCATCCGGAGGTTTTTGCTATCTGAAGAATAAATCGCCCTGCTTTTATAGGCACGTGATGTCCATGTCCGCTACTGGCCCAAAGCAGTCGCCGGAAGACTGCTTTGGGCCTAGGCCCATACAACCAGTCCGTATTCGATGCCGTGCGATAACCTGTCGAATAGGGGGCATGGCCCGCTACTGGTCTTTAGATTTCCTATAATTCTCAAAGGCTAACCCTGCTAAAGTAATCACAGAAAATAACGCACCTATCTTTATGCCAACCTCTAAACTTTTCAAAAAGTCCGCGAGGAAATCTAATCGCAAAACACCTTCTTCAAAATAAAAATAAACCCTTGCGATAAGCGCAGAAGCAAAACCCACCGCGAACACAATAGAAGTGTATGACGCAAAGACATACAAGCATGCTCTCCAGCCAGTTCGCTTACTCACTTGCCCTCCGCCAAATCTTCTGTCACAGCCGAGATATTCTTTGATGCATAGCTTCCCAGCAAAGAGCTTAAAGATGCCCTCACACTATCGGGGACACCTTTGCCTAGACCATCATATATCTTCGAAGATGCTTTCCAACCTGCCGCACTACCAAGCGTGGCACCTATCAATGAGGCACCAATCTCTTCGTTTTTAACCGTTTTGTAAGCGTACTCGCCACCGACGTTTACCATAACTGTAACCGGCAAGTTTTTTCCTTGAGACAAAGCACCGATCAACGAAGCTTTACCGACGTCCATCAAAACCACTGACCCTGTATCAATATTGTATTGATAATAATATTCAACTCCACCCGAAGCTATTGCCCCCACGGCCACGCTTCCCAGAGTTACCGGCGCACTTAAGACAACACCGAGGCCAGCTGGAACAAAAAAACCACCAGCTTTAAGCAACTCAGTCGCAGGGTCTGGACCTTCAAAACCAAGGCCTCTTGCGTGATCCCTCAGGGCCGCAGATATTGCATCCGGGGACACTCCCTGTTCTTGCATGTGCTGGGCCAGCGAAGTAGCCGACTGGCCATATTGCGTTAGCCCAGCCGGTAGCTCAAAGTGATTATATTTTGTTGCATTCCCTGCCACCCACGCTCCAAGTGTATCCGAGCCAGGACAGGGCCTGGCCGGACAGTGGGATTGTATCTGCGGAGGCCATGGCTGCCTGCTGCCCCTGTTAAAGCCGCTCAGCTAACGCAATACCTGGGTATTCAAATGCGTTTCCACCAGGTCCGCCAGGCGCTCGATCTCTCGCTCGCGCAGGGCGTGATAGTCCATTGTCTCGACGTCTTCGAGACCCGCCCAACGCAAGATCGCATTACACGTCCCAGGTGTCTCAAACAGCCCGTGCAGGTAGGTGGCCAGTACTTGCTGGTCGGCGCTGACGGCGCCATGCTGCCCTGTGCTAAGGCGATGTCGAGCCAGGCAGACAGGACAATGACGCAGAAGCCCAAGGTCTCACCGGCACGGGTGATAAGAACGCTTCAGCCTGCGCGCGCAGGCCCCGAACTAGCTTGACCATTGAGCAGTGGCTGCAGCCCAGCCCGATAAACGGCGCGGCACGGGGTAACGGCCTAGAGCGGATCTCCGACCAGACGTGCGTGCCCCGGATCGGCTTCGCACGCTCCGATGCCCCTCCATGATCGACGCGCACCCTGCTCACCTAAACGAATCTCCAAGCGGCTCTGTGCGCAATCGGCTTGCGTCGTGAGTTGCGCGGCCTCGACAACACCATCGCTCCACGCCGTGACCTGGTAGAGCCGTGCCTCGGCCATCAGGTCCTCGCCCTCGGTATGCTGAAGCAGGTTGGCCTCCGCTTCTACACACAGTCCTGCCTGCCTGAAACACCGGATTTCAACCGCACCCGTGCCGGGCGGGACGTATCCGGCCAGCACCTCCCAGGCGCCCCAGACACGTACCTCGTCGGCATCCGCCGAAACGTCCAGTGGTGGACGAATGACATCGGGCACGTGTGGCGCCGCTCCCAGATAGAACCCGCCAACGGCGGTACCTGCCCCTAGTGCAATCAGCATCATCGCTGCCTGTAATCCGAAACGCCGCATGTGCACCTCCTTGTGGCTGCACGCTGATCGGTGCTGTATCGATACATTAACCCAGCCCCGTATAGCCAGGGCTGGCGTGGTTCACGGAGATTGAGAAAAGCTCAGGGCCGGGCAGTAAGGGGCAATCCAAGCCGCATCTGCCGCGTGCCGAGCGGCGACGATCAAGCGTTGCGGCCCGTGCCGGTGTTTTAAGTTTCACGTAAGGATCGCGGCCTAGCATTCGCTCATTACCCACATGCGGAGTAGGTGAAATGAGCGATGACCTGAAACCGGCACGCTATGCGCGGCTATCCATTGGTTTGCACTGGCTGATGCTGCTCCTGATTGCAGCGGTTTACGCGACGATCGAACTGAAGGGCAATTTCGCCAAGGGCAGCGAGCCGCGTGAACTGCTCAAGCACTGGCACTTCATGCTGGGCCTGGCGGTCTTCGCGCTGGTCTGGCTACGCCTGTTGGCGCGCAGGTTTAGCCCGGCGCCCAAGGTTGCTGGCGCCGCTTGGAAAAAGGCCCTGGCGAGGGCAATGCACTTGGCGTTGTACGGCCTGATGATCAGCCTGCCGTTGTTGGGCTGGCTGACCCTGTGTGCAGCGGGCAAGCCCATTCCGTTCTTTGGTCTGAACCTGCCGGGGCTGGTTGCACCGAACCCGGATCTGGCCAGCCAGTTCAAGGAGCTGCACGAGACGCTGGGCCAGGTGGGCTACTGGCTGATCGGCCTGCACGCCGCTGCCGCACTGTTTCACCAGTACGTGCACCACGACGACACGTTACAGCGGATGCTGCCGGCAAAGCGGCGGCTCTGATGATCAAGGAGACAGCTGACAGGTGCGTTGACACAGCCGGCACGCATGAGACGTGACGCTCTGACAGTGTGCGACGCTGCTGCTAACCTCGCGCCTTTTAACCGCACGGATGCCCATGCTGCGCTATTTCTTGACCGCTCTACTCTTCACGGCCCTTCCCGTCGCCGCCGAGTCGATTGACTGCCGTGTCATTGGTATCGCCGATGGGGATACCTTCAGTTGCCTTACTGTCCACAAGGATCAGGTGCGGGTACGACTGGGTGAAATCGACGCACCGGAATTGAAGCAGCCGTACGGCAATCGTGCACGGCAGGCCCTGTCAGGCTTGGTGTTTGGCAAGGACGTCACCCTCCACATCCAGGACCTCGACCGTTACGGCCGCACCGTAGCGCGCGTGACAGTCGGCAATACCGACGTGAACGCCGAGATGGTCAGAACCGGAGCCGCCTGGGTGTATCGCGACTACCTGAAGGACCGCAGCCTGCTGAATCTCGAAGCGGTGGCGAAGGAGTTCAAACGAGGCATCTGGTCGTTGCCGAAATCGGAGCAGGTAGCGCCATCCGAATGGCGGAAGGCACAGCGAAGCGGCTCCACGTCGCAGCGTGCATCGATACGGCCTCCCTCGACGTCACCTCAGCAGAGCGGCTTCAACTGCTCGGTGATCAAGTCCTGCCGGCAGATGAGCAGTTGCGCCGAGGCCAGGTTTCAGCTTCGGACGTGCCGTAATCCGCGAATTGATGGGGATGGGGACGGGATTCCGTGCGAGGCGATTTGTCGGTAACCGTGAGGTTAGGTCTCGATCAATAAAAGCGCCGGCAGCAGGAAGAAGATGGAGACGGTGTCTGGGCTTAAGGGCGAGGTGTCGTGTGCAAGGCGTCACCCGCCAAGGCGGGCCGTGGCGTGCGGTGCATCGAGCCGGCAGGCCGTCTCGGCCCTGGGGCGCTCATCGCTGACGCTGGGATCTATGGCGATGGCTGGTTTCGGCCAGAAGTAGCCTCTTGAATGTGTCTACGAAGCCGGTGGCGATTCACTTATCGTTTTTCGCTCTATAATAGCGCTTGGCTTTTCTATATGAGTTGGGGTGGATGAATTGATTTTTAGAAAAGAGTACAAACTTTCAGAGCTAAATGGCATTGAAGACGTAGGGAGCCGGGATCGTGGAAAAGTCCCTATACTTTGCATTGACGACGAAGGCCTCGAATATGAAGGAATAATTAGGCATCACGGCTTCAATATACGCGTTGTTCCTGACGTCAATGATATAAAAGCAGTAAGTGAATACCCCATTATCATATGTGACATTCAAGGAGTCGGAAAGGCTTTTAAGTCACAGTTCCAAGGGGCTCACATAATCGAAGAGATCAAGAAGCAATATCCGAATAAGGTCGTCATAGCGTATACCGGACAAAAACATGACGCCCGATATAATAAATATTTTTTGATGGCTGACGCTATGTACTCTAAGGATATAGATTCTGATCAATGGGTGGAGAATTTAGATCAGGCAGTCAGGAAGGTTATCGATCCGGTAGCGCAATGGAAGCGAATGCGTGAATATCTGTTTAGCAAGGATGTTTCAACAAGAAATGTGTACTTGCTCGAGTTGGATTACATTGAGTCAATGCTAAAGAAAAACAAGAACATTCTCGCCAACTCTAAAGTCCTGAAAGTAGTAAACCCTGATGTACGTGGGGTGATGCAGGGGTTTGTAGCCAGCTTGCTATTTAGCATGGTAGTGGGCGGATGAAAAATAATATTCTCCCTTTTCCGTCTTGGTCCACAAATGATTTGTCAGTCCTCGATGGTACCTTTTTCGAAGCACCTCAAATTTGCCATAAGGCAAAAACGCGACTGTGTAAAAGGCATTATGAGAGCATTGAGCTAGCACAGGGTTTTCATGAGTGCCCTATGGGCCTAAGTAGCTACAGTTCTGGTGAGAAAGGGCAACCGATTGTAACGGCGGTGCGGATAGCGGACACTTACGACAGAAGAAAGTTGAGGCAAGCAGAGGGTTTTTTACCAACCCTGCCTAAAAAAGTCGTCTTAGATAGTTTATTTAGAACTAGAAGCCTTATTTCTGAAGCGCATCCAAAAAGTCAAATTAAAAGGCCTTTAGATTCAAATGGTGCCGCTGACACAGATGCCACAGAAGATAAGGTACTTGTGGATTTTTCACTCCATGAAATTAGGAAATTTAATACTCAAATTAAAAGATATGCAGAAGAGCTTATGATCAGCTCTGCAAACCCTGATGCTAAATTTGTAGCTTTCGTAGACCTAAAATCTAAGAGCATATTTGCATCTAGCTCCATGTTATCAACCAGGCTAAGTGTCTATGACTTCGAAGCGAACCCTGAAGTAATAACTTCAAGCTCTCAGCGCGCTAGTCTTTATAAGAAATTCGATAAAGCACGTCGAGTCTTGGAAGTATATGCAAAGGATCAGCGTGTGAGAATTGATCAGTTTGATGGCGCCTCTTACTATGAAATGGATAGCTATCAAGTTCTTGACTTTCTTCCATTCGTGATACTTGAAAACGCCATTAAGTATTCACCAAAAGATCAAAATATCTCTGTCGCTTTTGATGATACCAGCACATCTTTAAAGGTCACCGTTTCTTCGTTGGGACCTAAGAATACCAAAGAGGATCTTCGCGAAGTTTTTGTCAAACGCGGCCGCGGTAGTGTTGCTAGGAGTCTTGACACCAGTGGAGGGGGCTATGGGCTGTATTTTGCGAAGCTCATATGTGAGCTTCATGACATTGATATATCTGTAAATTCTGGGGATGCAGTTTTAACCTTCAATGGTTTGGAATATTCAATATTTACTGTCGAATTAAGGCTACAGAAGTAACGGCTTTTTTACGGACAGGCGTTGGAGGTGATCAAGCTTGCTATGCTTCTGTTTTGGAAAAAAGGGGGTAGATTTATTTCTCTTCTCTAACGGTCCGCTTATGGCCCAGAGTGTGTAAAAACACCCGGACATACCCTTGCTATGATTTCTGAGAATTTCATCGCAAGGGAAGCCCATGAAACGGTTTATCCAGGGTGAGCACCGAGGGCAAAGCACCTTACTTCCCGAGAGCCTCGACGACTACGTCAGCGATACCAACCCGGTACGGGTGGTTGACGTCTTCGTCGATGAACTCGACTTGGCCACGCTGGGTTTTGATGGCGTCATTCCAGCCGAAACCGGCAGACCTGCGTACCACCCTGCGATCCTGCTGAAGATCTATATCTACGGCTATCTCAACCGCATCCAATCGAGCCGGCGCCTTGAGCGCGAAGCCCAACGCAATGTCGAGCTGATGTGGTTAACCGGGCGCTTGATGCCCGACTTCAAAACCATCGCCAACTTCCGAAAAGACAACAGCAAAGCCATTCCCGGCGTGTGCCGCCAGTTCGTTGTGCTGTGCCAGCAGTTGGGGTTGTTTAGCGAAAACCTGGTGGCCATCGACGGGAGCAAATTCAAGGCAGTGAACAACCGCGACCGCAATTTCACCAGCGCCAAACTGAAGCGGCGAATGGAAGAAATCGAGTCGAGCATCAACCGTTACCTGACTTCCCTTGATGCAGCTGATCGGCAAGTGCCAAGCGCCGCTGAGCCAGACGCTACGCGCCTGGAAGAGAAAATCGCCAAGCTCAAAGCTCAGATGAAAGAGCTTCAGGTGATCGAATCTCAGCTCAACGACTCTCCAGACAAACAGGTTTCACTGACCGACCCCGATGCCCGCTCGATGATGACGCGTGGCAATGGCATCGTCGGCTACAACGTACAGACGGCGGTCGATACCCAGCACCATTTGATCGTTGCTCACGAGGTCACCAATGTTGGCTCTGACCGCGACCAACTCAGCTCGATGGCGAAGCAGGCGCGGGAAGCCATTGGTTCAGAAACGCTGTCGGTCGTGGCTGATCGAGGCTACTTCAAAAGCGAGGAAGTCCTGGCCTGCCATGATGCAAAAATTACCGCCTATGTACCCAAGCCGATGACTTCAGGAGCTAAAGCGGACGGGCGTTTCAACAAAGATGCCTTCGTTTTTAACGCAGCTAAAAATGAATACGTTTGCCCAGCTGGTAAGGCATTGATTTGGCGTTTCTCCAGCGTCGAGAAAGGCCTGAACATGCACTGCTACTGGAGTTCGAACTGCCAGAGCTGCGCCCTGAAAACTCAGTGCACGCCGAGCAAGCAGCGACGAGTGCGGCGTTGGGAGCATGAAGCCGTGCTAGACGAAATGCAGAGCCGGCTGAACCACGCGCCGGACATGATGCGAATCCGAAAACGCACTGTTGAGCATCCCTTCGGGACGCTCAAACAATGGATGGGATCCACGCATTTCCTCACACGTAGGCTGGCCGGCGTCAGCGCGGAGATGAGTCTGAATGTGCTCGCCTACAACATGAAGCGGGTCATGAGAATCATCGGTGCCGAAGGCTTGTTGAAGGCAATGGCGGCGTAAAAGCCCCCGGCTTTTGCTGCTCCAGGTGGCGCTAAAACGCTTCATAAGCGCTCCGGAGCGTTACCGGTGCTGATCGTGGCAAATGCGTGGGCAATCGACTCGCCCAACTGCGCTGGGCTGAGGCATCCACGATACGAAAGTGTTTTTACACACTCTGGGCCGAATGCTGCCATTGACCCCACCAGACTCTGCTTTTACCCCACCACACTCCGAAAACTCGCCCGGTAGTCAGTAGGCTTGAGATGCACATGCTGGCTCAGATCGCCGGGTAGCGTGAACAGGCGCGGACCGTCTCGAAATTGGAACACGCGATACAGATGGAACTGATCGCCCGCCTCCTTGGAGAATTCGAGCTCGTTGTGGCTGACCAGGAAAGACGAACCCACCCCGCCATTGGTGGTTTTCACCTCGATGAAGCGCTCAAGGGCGTCCTCTTCGAACGACAGGATGTCGAAGCCTGCACCGTCTCCCTGGGTGTCGGACAACCAATCCAGTCGCTGAAAAAGCTCCGGGTGGCCGAGCTCGGTCAGGCGTTGCTGTTCGTAGCCAATCACCCACTGCTCCCCTGCCCGGCCCAGCTTGCGGTTGGCTTCATCGCGAGCGGCATAGTCGAGCTTTCGCGGTAGGCGTTGCCGTAGGGATGCCGGGGTACGCACAAGCACTTCACAGGCGGGTGGTTCTACCAAAGCCGCCCGGTAGGTTTTGTCACCCGGAAGTTTTACCTCCTCCAGGGCATCGACAAGGGCGCCGACCGTCTGCTGATGTTCCAGAACGTAGGCGTGTACGGATTTACGCAGCAGCAGTTGGCTGTTGCCGCGTGGCTTGTAGCCGTTGATATAGGGCAGGCCCAGGGCATCGAGCACAGCGCTGATATTCTGGTGCTTGAGCTCGACCGAGGACTTGCTGCGGCCGTTTAGCAGTTGGCGCAGTGCCTGGTTGTGCTCGGACTTGTTGTACGGCTCCCCAGCCGCCTCGGCGCGCAGCATGTCGAAATAGTCTTCGACCGTGGCCAGGACCTCTTCTTCGGACCAGTCTTCGCCGATGCGAATGATGCGAAACCCGAGCCGCGTCAGCGCCGGAACGACGGTCGCCTCGCCACCGGAGAAGCTGTCAGCAGTGAGCGGGCCCTGCTCGGGAAATTGCTTGCCGAAGGCAACACCGGCGATGGCCTTGGAATCGCAATCGGTGCCAGTTTTTGGGTCACGGACCAGGAAGTCGCGGGACTTGCCGTAGCCGTGGCGCGCCAGGAATTTCGTGCGGCCCAGTTGCACGAACTCATCGATGGCAGCCTGCACGGCGGCGGGGCTTCGAAGCTGGGAGAGCTGAGACACAGGGTCCTTCCTTTTTGTCATGGTGTGCCGGGGACCGCAGAGAGCCACGAGATTATGAGTAGCCCCTGAACAGAAACGTCACGATAAAAGCCGTGAACGCCACCAGGCCCATTAAATCCCTTGCGTATTTGCAGCCCGTGCTGTCCATGCTTGTACCAGGTCCGATCAACACGCTCCAACCATTGAGGTACGAAAACACCGCCTGGCCGAACAAAAAATGTGTGATGGCCGCCGCAGCCATGACGCCGGAATCGTCAGACAGGCTGTAGCTGTTGACCAAGACCGCAATCAGCATGAGCGCTAGGATCTTGTATCGAAACGGGTACAAATAAGTTTCGATTTTAGACTTCTTCATTTCGTCTTCTTCTCGGCCGTTAACTGCGTGTTCCTGGTCGCTGCTGCGCCTACCAGATCAAACACCCACAACCCTCGGCACAATCAACTCCCACTGCTCGCACTTGTGCCGCGCCCGGTACTGCTCCTCACAATGCCCGGACTGCCGAACCATGACGCCTGCGACCTCGCAGTGCTCCACCTCGAGCGGCAGCTTGAACGACTTGGCCGTGCGTCCCACGACCCGGCCGTCATTGTCAAAAATCAAATAACGCTCATCTTGGGCTCTCAGAGTGAGCGGATCGCCGGGTTCGAGACTCGCCAGCGCCTGGTGAATGGGCGCACTTAGCGGTTGCCGTCCTGCAAAGTCGAGGTCAATGTCCTTGAGCGAGAGCTGCAGGTAGCGTTTGTCCAGCGCGGGCAGCACCTCGCCTTCAAAGGCTCGCACCCTGATCCCGTCAAGCAGGTACCGGCTAAACGGATTGCCGCCTGGAAATTCACAGAGGGTCAGGGTCTGTTCGGCGCGGGTCATGCCCACGTAGTAGAGCCGGCGCTCATCGTTAAGCGCATCCGTACCGGTTGGCCAGCCGCCATCGAGCAGCACCACGTGCCGGAACTCCAGGCCCTTGGCCGAATGCACGGTGCCGATATACAGGCCCTGCTTGGGCTGCTGGCGCAGTTCGCGCGCGTAGTCGTAGAGCCAGTCGATTACTGCCTGGCTACTGAGCTGGCACTCGCCGAGCTCAACCAGGAGTTGCCCGAAGGCAACTTCGAAGAACGCGTGCCACTCCTCATCCAGCGATGCACCCTGAACTGCTCGCCAGTGGCCCTTCGCATCCAGGGACCCGTTCTGCGAGCGCAGGTGCTCGACCGCTGTTACAAAACCACGCTGGCCGGTGAGCGGTAGGGCCGCATCCTTGTCTGCAGCCAAACAGTAATGCACGCCGTTTTGCTCGCACCACGCCTGAACGGGGTATAGGTACTCGTGCCGACGAGACAGGATGGCGCAGCCGTTCCATTCACCGCTTTCCAGCTCCAGCAGGCGCTGAAGCTCCGCAACGGCGGCCTGAGCCTGCAGGTTGGGCCGGGTTCGCTCATCGCCATGTATGGCCAGGCGCATGACTTGCCCGCAGCGTTCGGCATCCATCTCTTCCCACTCGCCGCCTCGGGGGTGGTCCCGGCGAGCAGCGTTGATCTGAATGGGATGTTGCTGTTTTAGGCGATCGGGGTTGCGCTCGATAAGGCTGTTGGCGGCGGCGATGATACGGTGAGACGAGCGATAGTTATCGATGAGGTAACTGGTGGTAGCTTCGTAGTCTCCCTGAAACTGCAGAATGTAGCGGTTGTTGGTCTCGCGCCACTGGTAGATGTTCTGGTCATCGTCGCCGACCGCCAGGATGCACAGTCGCCCTTCTTCGTCCGCCTTTCGACCGGCCAGAGCGCTCACCATCCGATATTGAAGGTCATCGATGTCCTGGTACTCGTCCACCAAAATGTACCGGTAGCCACGCAGCAGCTGCTCGCGCAGATCATCGTCGCCTTCGGCCTGGCGCTTGCCTTCAAGCAGTTCGACTGCGTCCGACAACACCTGTTTGAGCGTGCCCTCCTCAACCGTTTCGCCACGCTCGAAGCGTGTGCCGGTCAGGCGCATGGCCATGCGGTGGTAGGTCATGACGTTGATCCCGAAGGCATCGGCGCCCACCAGACGCAGCAGGCGTTGCTTGATCTCGTTTGCGGCGTGGCGGTTGAAGGTGAGCGCGACGATGCTACTGGCCGGCACCCGGCGCACTCTGAGCAGGTAGGCAATGCGGTGCACGATCACCCGGGTTTTACCCGAGCCCGGGCCGGCAAGCACCAGACGGTTCATGTCATCGTCATCGGCCACGATCAGCCGCTGCGGTGCGCTCAGGGTTTCAATGATGCGGTTCCAGGACTCTTCGCTGGTGGCGAGCTTCAGCACCTCTTCGCGCCCCTCGAAGTAGCGCTTAATGAAGTCCTGTTTGGAATCGCTGAAGTAATGCATCACCAGGCTCAGTGCGGCCGCCATCTCGCCCAGTGCCACCTCGGCATACTCGCGCATCACATGAACCTGAATCCGCTTTTCCCGGTAGTGCTCGTCGAGTTTGAGGTAATCGTCTTTCCGGAATTTTCGGCGCCTGTCCGCGTCGACCTCGATGGTCATCGCCCGGCGCATCACGGTCATGCCGTGGTTGAGGGTCAGGATGTCCTGCTTATGCAGGTACAGCAGCACATACTCGATGGCGCGCCGGCGCTGTTCCAGCGGAATCAGGGTCGGCAGTTGCAGGTCCGCTTCAAGCGCGCGAGCCAGCTCCCCAAAGGTGGTTTCCACCAGCAGGTCCTTGCCACGAACGCCTGGCGGTAACTTGCTGATCAGAAACTGCAGCAGCACACCGGCGAGCGCGCGACGTTTTTCGCCAAAAGCCTGAATCTGGGCCCAGCTGTACCCGCCCTTTATCCGCAGCTTGAGGTAGTCCCGGCTGACCTGCCGCAGCTCCAGCGTGCCTCTGCGTTGGCTGTCGCTGTCAGGGTCCTGGGCGAGGCTGCGCAGCAGGCGCAGCACGTCCAGCGGGATGAGGTCCTTCTGGCCGGTGGCGTCTTTCAGCGCGGCGCTCAAGGGTGGAAGATTCAGGTCCTGCCAGGCACCACTCTCGGCATCCGGGGCCTGCTCGCACAAGGTGTTAAACAAGGCGTGTTCCAGCGCCAGCGCGTGCTTGAGCCTTTGCTGCGAGGGGTTGGGCGGCCCTTGGCGCAGGTAGCACGTGAGCTTGGAGTCATTCTCCAGCAGGCCCAGCGCCTCCATTTGCTTGAGGGTGGCGGTGACCTCCTCGGACGTGAGGCTGGTCAGGGCCATCAGCGCATCGGTGTTGATGCGCTCATCGGCGCCGGCGTCATAGAGAAAGCGCAAAATGGCTCGAAACTCCTCCAGGCGCCTGGCGGGGAGATCGGCTTTGGCGAGGCGCTGTTCGGCGTCTGCTTGGGACAGGCTGAGGGTGGCCGGGAAAATCTGTGTCTGGTTTTCTTCACGCTTCAAATACTGGCCACGTTCCAACCAGGCGACGGCGGTGACCACCTTGGTTTCGGCATCGCGGTCGTCGGCGTTGAAGCTGGTTTCAATGTCCTCATCGAGCAGGACCTCACCTGCGGTGATGACCAGCTTGGCGCCCTTGCGTCGATCGCTTTCCGTGCGCAGCTTGCTCAGGATCTGCTGAATGTCGCGCAGGCCGAGCTTGGAGCGCTCGCACATACCGAACTGGGTTTCGATGTCTTGCAAGTCATAGAGCAGCACGCACCGGGCTTCACCCTGGTCGCGCCCTGCCCGTCCGGCTTCCTGCAGGTAGTTCTCCAACGAGCCGGGAATGTCCGCATGCACCACCAGGCGAATGTCAGCCTTGTCCACGCCCATGCCAAAGGCGTTGGTGGCGACAATGACCCGCAGCTCCCCGGCCTTAAATGCGTCCTGAATGTCGGTTTTCTCGTGGGGCTCAAGCCCGGCATGGAAATGCTTGCACGGCCAGCCCTGACCAATCAGAAAGCCCGAGAGCTCCTCGGTGCCTTTGCGGCTGGAGACAAAGACCACGGCTCCACCGTGGTCGCGACCAATGTGGTCCTCGAGCAGTTGGTGGGTGCGTGCCCACTTCTCGGCACGGGTGCAGGGCAGAACCTCGAAACTAAGGTTGGTGCGCTCATGGGTGCCCAAAAAGGTCTCAAAACGGATGCCCAGTTGGTCGCTGAAGTGATCCTGAATATCCTGGAGTACATCGGGTTTGGCGGTGGCAGTAAAACAGCCGATCGGAGCCAGGGGGCTGTCACCGCTGTGCTCGCTGATAAAGCGCGACACGTAGTGGTAATCGGGCCGGAAGTCGTTGCCCCACTTGGACAGGCAGTGCGCTTCATCGAAGATCCAGGCGCCGATCTGGCGCTGCTTGATCGCCCGGCGGAAGGCCTTGTTGCGAAACTGCTCGGGCGAGACCAACAAGATACCCACGTCCCCCAGCTGAATCTTCTCCAGCACCTCGGCCCGCTCGGGCATGGTCAGGAGGCCATTGAGGGTGGCGGCGCATTGGACGTTGCGGGCCAGCAGGCCATCGACCTGATCCTTCATCAGCGACTGCAGCGGCGAGATGATCACCGTGAGGCTGCCGTTGCGGTGAAAACGGTTCAGGGCCGGAAGCTGGTAGCACAGCGATTTGCCACCCCCGGTCGCCAGGATGGCCAACACGTGCTTGCCCTGCATGCCCGCCAACACCACGTCGTGCTGCAGGGTGCGGCCGTCCGGTTCGGTGCGAAAGTCATCGAAGCCGAAGTAGCGCTTGAGTTCGTGGCGTGGGTCGTGGGTGGTGGTGCAATAGCCGCAGCTGTCCTGGCCGCAGGGGGTATCACGCAGCTCGGCGATCAGGCGGCCCACTTCTGGAAACTGGTGACGCACCCAGGGCGCCAGTACCGAGTTGCCGCCCGAGACGCGCAGCCAGGCCAGTGCATAGGCCAGGGGCCAGTGCAGGGACTCATCCATGAGGTCGGTTTCGAGCAACTGCTCCAGGCGGGTGCTGCATACCTTGAGGGGACGGCTCAGGGTTGGGTCGGTTTCTTTGAGCAGCTCGGGGATGAGGCTGCGCAGTTCGGTGAGGCGCTTGGGTGCCTGGCCGGTGATCGAGGCAAAGAGTGAGCCCAGGTCGCTTTTGAGCGTTGGGGCCAGCAGCGCCTGGTAGCACAGGAGTTCGGCCTGGTGGCTCGTGTTGAGCTCGGTAAAGGCCTGACGTTGGTCGTTGAACAGGGTGAGCGTAGACCGGCAGTCCGACAGCGGTGAGTTGAGGCTGTCACGAATGAGTTTGTAGTCCTTGACCAGGCGGTGATACGGGTTTTGCGGAAAGGCCAAGGGGGACAGACGCAGGGTGTCGATCACCGGGAGCTGGTGCAGGGCAAGCTGGGGCGCCTGTTGTTTGAGGATCCGCAGGTCATGGTCGATGACGTTATGGCCAAGCACGAAGCTTGCGCCCAGCCCCAGGGTGTCCAGGGCATCGAGGATGCTGGGTAGATTCTTGTCGACCTTGCGTTCGAGCTCCTCACCCGTGTCGGGGCGCAGGGCACCGACCATGAAGATGCGGTCGGGTTGGCCCGCTGTACCGGGTGCAACTTCCAGATCGAAGATCAGGCTTTTGGGTTGAGACGGTGAAGCCATCCGGACGGCGATCCTTGCAACAGACTACGGGGCTGTTGGCACTGTAGCGGTAAATGCCCGGTGTAGGTAGGTGCGTGAGGTCGCGGTGGGGGGTGGTTGTGGGGGTTTCAGATGGGCGTCGGTCCCCCCTAGACTGGAACAGAAAGCGGAAGAGAAAGAGCAAAAGAGCAAAAGAGCAAAAGAGCAAAAGAGCAAAAGAGCAAAGGATTGGGCGTCACCCGGCTGGGCCGGGTCGCGCTGGCGTGCTGCGCATCGAGCCGGACCGGGCCGTCTCGACCCGTAGGGCGCTCATCGCTGACGCGCAAGGCGGTGTCGAGGGCTGGTTTCGGCCCAGAGTGTGTAAAAACACCCGGACATACCCTTGCTATGATTTCTGAGAATTTCATCGCAAGGGAAGCCCATGAAACGGTTTATCCAGGGTGAGCACCGAGGGCAAAGCACCTTACTTCCCGAGAGCCTCGACGACTACGTCAGCGATACCAACCCGGTACGGGTGGTTGACGTCTTCGTCGATGAACTCGACTTGGCCACGCTGGGTTTTGATGGCGTCATTCCAGCCGAAACCGGCAGACCTGCGTACCACCCTGCGATCCTGCTGAAGATCTATATCTACGGCTATCTCAACCGCATCCAATCGAGCCGGCGCCTTGAGCGCGAAGCCCAACGCAATGTCGAGCTGATGTGGTTAACCGGGCGCTTGATGCCCGACTTCAAAACCATCGCCAACTTCCGAAAAGACAACAGCAAAGCCATTCCCGGCGTGTGCCGCCAGTTCGTTGTGCTGTGCCAGCAGTTGGGGTTGTTTAGCGAAAACCTGGTGGCCATCGACGGGAGCAAATTCAAGGCAGTGAACAACCGCGACCGCAATTTCACCAGCGCCAAACTGAAGCGGCGAATGGAAGAAATCGAGTCGAGCATCAACCGTTACCTGACTTCCCTTGATGCAGCTGATCGGCAAGTGCCAAGCGCCGCTGAGCCAGACGCTACGCGCCTGGAAGAGAAAATCGCCAAGCTCAAAGCTCAGATGAAAGAGCTTCAGGTGATCGAATCTCAGCTCAACGACTCTCCAGACAAACAGGTTTCACTGACCGACCCCGATGCCCGCTCGATGATGACGCGTGGCAATGGCATCGTCGGCTACAACGTACAGACGGCGGTCGATACCCAGCACCATTTGATCGTTGCTCACGAGGTCACCAATGTTGGCTCTGACCGCGACCAACTCAGCTCGATGGCGAAGCAGGCGCGGGAAGCCATTGGTTCAGAAACGCTGTCGGTCGTGGCTGATCGAGGCTACTTCAAAAGCGAGGAAGTCCTGGCCTGCCATGATGCAAAAATTACCGCCTATGTACCCAAGCCGATGACTTCAGGAGCTAAAGCGGACGGGCGTTTCAACAAAGATGCCTTCGTTTTTAACGCAGCTAAAAATGAATACGTTTGCCCAGCTGGTAAGGCATTGATTTGGCGTTTCTCCAGCGTCGAGAAAGGCCTGAACATGCACTGCTACTGGAGTTCGAACTGCCAGAGCTGCGCCCTGAAAACTCAGTGCACGCCGAGCAAGCAGCGACGAGTGCGGCGTTGGGAGCATGAAGCCGTGCTAGACGAAATGCAGAGCCGGCTGAACCACGCGCCGGACATGATGCGAATCCGAAAACGCACTGTTGAGCATCCCTTCGGGACGCTCAAACAATGGATGGGATCCACGCATTTCCTCACACGTAGGCTGGCCGGCGTCAGCGCGGAGATGAGTCTGAATGTGCTCGCCTACAACATGAAGCGGGTCATGAGAATCATCGGTGCCGAAGGCTTGTTGAAGGCAATGGCGGCGTAAAAGCCCCCGGCTTTTGCTGCTCCAGGTGGCGCTAAAACGCTTCATAAGCGCTCCGGAGCGTTACCGGTGCTGATCGTGGCAAATGCGTGGGCAATCGACTCGCCCAACTGCGCTGGGCTGAGGCATCCACGATACGAAAGTGTTTTTACACACTCTGGGCCAGAAGCAGACGCTGAGCCAATCGCTGGCTATATAGAGGCAGGAGCTGCTAGAACCTGATGCATCGGAATCAACCCAGTCTGAAATTTTCGTCTCAGTATTTATGTCGCGCTGTCGCTTCACTACATCTCCGGAGGGCTGTGCGGAAAAACAGAGAATGGAGGGGCCACAAGCCCTGAAGTGAGCCAGATTTTTCATGAGCCAATGCTGGCATTATGCTTGCAACCTGCATTGAAGCGTGGCTTTATACGGCTCTAGTCGGTTAGGGATGATCGTATGAAGCACCACACGCTCCCACCGGTCAGTTATGAAGTGATGGGGGCGAGTGAGTTAGATCGTGGCTAAAAAGAGCTTTACTGAGCAGACCAGCGCCGACACTACCGAGATCGGTTTCCATTATCAGTATTACTACTTTCTCTATCGCCTATTAAATTTAAAATCGGGCCAGTCTATCGGGCTTGAAGTCAAAGATGACGTTCACACCGATCTAGACAATGAAACGCAAATACTCTTTCAGCTCAAGCACACCGTGCAACAGAATGCTGCCGGAGATTCTATTGCCCTTACTGAATTAGACGGCGATCTCTGGAAAACGCTGCATAATTGGGCAAAGATTGCATCTGACGATAGTGTTGGTCGTGATCAACAGGCAAAGCAGCACGAATTCATCAATAAAACTGAATTCCATCTTATTTCAAACAAATCGGAAAGTAGTCGAAACGAGTTCTTAAGAAAGCTAGAAGCCTACAAGGTCGCAGAATTAAGCTTTGATGATTTGCACGCTCATATAAGCGCACTACACGAAAAAACCAAAGATAAAGATATTAAGATTTACATAGCCGAAGTGCTTGCCCTCGACAAAAATATTCTTGCAGCTTTTCTGAGAAAGATCCATCTCGAGCTTAACCTTGATGATTTGCATGCCCTTATCAAGACGGCTATTAAAGAGAAAATGGTTGAAAGCTCTAAAGTGGATGCGGTATTTGAAAGGCTTGACTCGAACATTAGAACTGACAACTACATCCGCATCAAGGAAGGCCAGAAAGTAGAGCTGGACTTCGACTCATTCTATAAGCGCTACCGAACCATTTTCTCCGCCTCTAGGGAGCCGCTGCAACTAGGCAGGCCATTTGTACCAGCATTTCCCGATGATATTTTTGCACAATGCTTCATCAAGCAACTTGTCGCAGTGAAAGCGATGAAAGTAGACGATGTCGAAAAAGCATTTGAGTACACCACAAATAAATTAAAAATTGCACGATTCCTAGACGACTGGCTCCAATCAGGGGAGTTGGTAGCCGATGAAATTGCTGATTTCCATAGGGATGTAAAAACCAAATGGGGCAATGCATTCGAACATTGGTGCGAAGACTGCCTCGATCGCGACGTCGTTGATAAGGCGAAGCAACTACTCTACGACCTTCGTAAAATTGAGTTCTCGATAGCCAACAACAAACTTAACACCGAGTTAAGCAATGGAGAGCTCTACCATCTTTCTGATGAACGACTTATTGGATGGCATAGAGATTGGAAAACTCTGTAATTCAACAACCAGAGACGACCAACAAGGGATTCTGGGACGGGTATAACAACGTTGGTATCGGCGTGGTAGCGATTGCGTCGGTTTTGAACCATATAGGCAGCCTTTCTGTTCCGAAGGCGCTGCTGATTATCCCAATGATAGTGCATCGCCCGACCCTTGCGTACATGGCAAGCAAAGTAACTTTGGAGCGAGGATCAGCCGCTCTAGCCTCAGGTCATCCGCAGCTCTTCGTTAACTTTAACGAGCGCTTCGAAAGCAACCTCCCATTATCGGTTAACTCTATTCAATTACTTGTTCATCTCGGGTACGCGAGACTGGGCGAAACTCTAGTCCGTAAACGCAGATTGACTATAGATCAAGGTCTTGGGCAGCGAGCCAAGAAGATCGATCTGGCTTCCGATAAAATCTCCGAGCTTCTTCTCGAGCCAGAAGAGGAGCTTTACTTGAATTTTAGGGTGCAACTGTGAACTTTGGTGTTGATGAAATAATTCTGTGGTCTGTAACTGGCGATATTCGCTCACTGAATTTTGAGCGAAATAAAGTAAACGTTATAACCGGCGAGAGCCAAACCGGGAAATCCACTATACTTAAGATATTCGATTATTGCTTCCTGGCCAGCGAGCATGATATTCCTCATGACGTTATCAATGATAATGTCAGCTGGTATGGAATAAAATTCTACATTAATGACAAGAGTTACTTTCTTGCAAGGCGCAGCCCTGTCGGCAATGCCGTTTCTACTGACTACCACTTCTCATCTATCGGTGAGACCCCGCAAACGCCAACAGCCAACATCAAGCAAGATGATCTGCGCGGGATACTCGAAGCTGAGTTTTCCATTGACGATAGAGTCAAAATGCCTTTCGGAGGCAGGGTTATAAAATCTGGCTCCCGAATATCATTTCGTTACTTCTTTCTTTTCAATACGATTTCTGATGATATCATCCTTAATAGCAAGAACTTTTTTGATAAACAAGAAGTGGATCGATATCGCGAGGCGCTACCTAGGATTTTTGACTTGGCACTTGGAATCGACGATCTAGAGAATATCGTTGCCCGAGAGCGCAAAGATTCGCTGAGCAAGGAGATTGCTAAGCTTGAGCGTAAGAATATTTCGCTAACAGAGAGTAAAAGCTCCTTTGGTGCCGAGATACGTGATATCGCAGCAAAAGCGGCCGAGTATGGATTAGCGCCCGAACTGGATAAAGATATCACCGCTTCAAGTCTACTGGACATGCTGGATAAGCCTAGTATCACGCCAAACTACGATGCATCAACAAAGCGCCGATCAGACATCAATTCACAACTTTTTTCCATAAACAGGCAGATCAGAAAATATTCTCAATTTAATGAAGAGTATAAGAGCTACAAATCGACAATTAAAAACTCCCAGGATAGCTTAAAGCCACTAAGAGTGCTCATGGAGCGCTCTAGCGAAATCGTAAAATCAGAAATTTTTGACGAGTTAATCAGTAGCCTTCAAGTCGATCTTCGTACGATTGATGAGACTATCAAGGCGAGGCGACCAGTTGAGAGCCAAGTAAATGGCGCAATACGACAGCTTGAGGATAAAAAGAAGAAACTACTGGAAGAGCTCCAGGTCCTGCCTGAAACACCCCGATCTTTTAAGGAGCTCCAAGATATGTGGGTGTTTTTGGGCGAGGCCCGAGGCAAGCTAAGCATCTATGCTCGTATGGACGAGAAGCGAGCTGGGAAACCTGAGGCGGCCGATCTAACGGGACTGATCGCCGAATACGACGCGGTTCAAGTAAAAGATGTTGAGGCGGAGCGAGCTGCAACCATTAGTTTGATCGACGAAGTTGCTGCGAGCCTGATGACTCAAGCTAAGGATGCGCTAGAGAACTATGCAACTTGGTATGCCAGCTTCAACTACAGTGAAAAGAAAATTCAGCTCAGAAAGCCGAAGTCAACCCTTATCGAAAATATCGGCAGCAGCTCCAACCACATGTTTTTGCACCTAATTCACTTCTTGTCTCTTCACGAAGTGGCCCTGAATAAAGATTCAAAATTCGTACCAAGTTTCCTGTTAGTTGACCAGCCAAGTCGTCCCTATTGGGGGGAAGAAGAGGAAGTAGATCCAGAAAATTTGATTCACAGCGATAGAGCGAAGATCAGAACTGCATTTGAAATGCTCAACAATTTTATAGAGTACATCAATCGTGAATACAGAAAACAATTTCAAATGATAATGTTCGAGCACGTACCAACATCAATGTTTGAAGGGCTAGGTAACATTCACCTTCTACCCACATTCCGAGACGGGAATGCCCTAATCCCAGCTAGTTGGCGACAAAAAGAGATCGACTTGTAAACAAGAGGCTGCACATCGATCCTAGTTTCATAGACGCAGCCAAGCGTTGGGTCGTTTCTAGCCCTTCCAGACTGACCGCTTCTGGCCAAAAGCGGCCCCGTCGCGTAAGTCCGCAACTTGAGCCAAGCCAATTACCCATGCGGGCAGTAGCCTAACGCCATCATTGCCGGTGTACCATTGCCCGCAATCAAGGGAAAGGACGCCGAAATGGAACTCTTACTGATCGTTGCCGTAGTCGCGGCATTCGTACTGCTGGTCAAGCACACCAAGGCCAAGGGCCGCATTTCCGAGCTGACGCTCAACCTCAAGGCTCGACAGAACGAGATCGCGGATCTCGAGCGAGAGGTGGTGCGCCTGCGCGGTGATCTACAGGTGCAGCTCCAGGCGCTGCAGCGATTCAAGCCCATCCAGGATGTCGAAGTTGAAGCCAAGCGCCTTCGCGTCGAAGCGGAGGCGCAGCGGGACGACCTGGTGCAGGGTGCCCGCAATCGGCTCGAAAAGGCCGAGGAAAAACTTCAGTCGGCGGTGGCGGAAGCCGACCGCATCGTGGCCACGGCCAACGAACGGGCGCAGGAGATCGCCGGCGATGCCTTTGCCGCGATGGGCAAAGCCAAGGAGCTGACCGAAGCCGCTCAAGCGATGAAGAACATCATCGAGGGGTACGGCGACGCCTATATCGTGCCGACCTACAACCTGCTCGACGATCTGGCCGAGGAGTTCGGTTTCACCGAGGCTGGCAAGGCGCTAAAGCAGGCGCGCGAATCTTCCCGCCTGATGGTCAAGCTGGGCCGTTCGGCCACCTGCGACTACGTCGAGGCAAACCGTCGCGAGATCGCCATTCGCTTTGTCACCGATGCCTTCAACGGCAAGATCGACTCCATCCTCTCGCGAACCAAGACGGACAACCACGGCAAGCTGGAGCAGGAAATCCGTGATGCCTTTGCCCTGGTGAATCTCAACGGCTCTTCTTTCCGCAATGCCCGTATCACCGAGGAATACCTCAAGGCCCGCCTGGAAGAATTAAAGTGGGCGGTGACTGCGCGCGCCTTGAAGGAACGCGAGCGCGAGGAGCAGCGTCAGCTGCGCGAGCAGATGCGCGAGGAAGAGAAGGCACGCCGCGAGTACGAGCGCGCCATCAAGGAAGCGGCCAAGGAAGAGAGCACCTTGCGCAAGGCTTTGGAGAAGGCGCAGCAGCAGGTTGCCGCGGCCAACGAAGCGCAGCGCGCGGAGTTCGAGGCGCGTCTGGCTGCGCTGCAGGAGCAGCTCAAAGCTGCCGAGGAAAAAAATCAGCGTGCGCTCTCCATGGCGCAGCAGACCCGGGCCGGCCACGTCTACGTCATATCCAACATCGGTTCCTTCGGTGAAGAGGTGTTCAAGATCGGCATGACGCGCCGGCTCGAGCCGCTCGACCGAATCCGCGAGCTGGGCGATGCAAGCGTGCCCTTTGAGTTCGATGTGCACGCCATGATCTTCAGCGACGACGCTCCGGGGCTGGAGAAGCAGTTGCACCGGCATTTCCTGCGTCAGCAGATCAACAAGGTCAATCCACGCAAGGAGTTCTTCCGCCTGGAGCTCGCAGAGATACGCCAGGAGCTAGATACGCTCGGCGTCGAAACTCACTGGACCATGAGCGCCCTCGCCCACGAGTTCCGTGAAACGCTGCGCATCGAGCAGCAGATCCGTGACAACCCGGCGATCGCGGCAGAATGGACGCGCCATCAGATCGAGGTGGAGGAAGCGCTTGATGTGATGGAAGAAGAGGAAGTGCTGAGTTAGGACTGGTCCATCAACCAGCTAGGGACTGCCCTGCCCTCACCCGCTCGACATAATCATGAAACGAGCCCCACAAAAGCAGACCCACCGACCATGGAGATGCGGTCGGGTTGGTCGGCTTTTCCGGCGCGACTTCCAGATTTGAAAATTAGGCTCTTAGGTCGAGACGGTGAAGCCCCCGGGACGGCGATCCTTTGTAACGGCCCCTCAGAAATTAGGTTCTCGCTGTGGATTATTGAGTCTTCTCGAGATCCCACCCATCCTCTATCTGCGTTTCAAACCGGACTCATGACTACGCCGAGATCAAAGTCAGCCGCCTCGCGCTATTAACTACCTGCAGTCTCCGGCCCGCCCTACTCAACTTCCACGCTTCAAACCTCGCTCCAATAGCAACCCTCGCCTCGATCCCCGTTATCCTGGTGTAATGCGTATCAATCGGTAATCTTGAAAATCGCTTGCTACTTATAGTCTGTAGACTTATAGGCATCACGGCATTGTAATCAAAAAGAAGTTTTCTTTGGAGTTTGAATGCGAAAGCCTAGCGAAGAAATCACTGCTACCCTTTCCGTAAACATTAAGCGCTTGCGTAGCAATCAAGGATTGTCGCAGGAACAGCTAGCTGACAAATCGGGGTTGCATCGGACATATATAGGCGCCGTAGAACGCGGGGAACGGAATGTTTCCTTGAGCTCATTGGAATTGATTGCTTCAGCTTTGGGTGTCGATGTGCCAACCCTTCTAAGCAAGTCAATGGAGTAGATGCTGCATGGATAAAAGATTCAAACTTCCGCCCCAATCTAAGAATCTCTTAACGCCGCCTGAAGAAATTGCAAGCCAACTAAGTTGTTTGATCGGACATCCTTTCGAGTTAACGTATAAGTCTAGAACCGACGGATCTAACATTAGGAAGCTGGTTGCACGGACCCTTGCTAATGGCTCTTTGCCGGCGGGCGCTCCAATGGGCTCCTATCGCATAATGCCGCCGAAGGGCAAGGGCGTTCCAAAGATCTTACTTGAATACCTAGATACTTACATTGTCACAACCGGCGCCTCATATAATTTGCAGGTATGGAACCGAAACCCGAATATAGAGTCTGTCCAAGTTCAATATGATGACGGTAGCAAGCTTTTAGCTAACGAAGTTCGATTCGTGTTGGTAAAAATAGATCCTGACCAGAATGTTGTATCCGGCGTTTTAGTACTGACGCCGGACTATATTGTTGGGAGATACGGGAAATTTGGGAAGCCGACGGTAAAAAGCCAGATGATTATCTCTTCAAGGGCGCGCCAAACCGTCTTTTCTCAACCGAACTCTATACTTTTCTATGATGATGAGATTCAAATAGGTTCGCCGGATAATCAAAAAAACCTTGCTCAATTCAACATCCATCAAGATCCAAGTCCCGACTCTCTGCTTCCACTTTCAACGATAAGAGAGATTGTTATGGATAAACTTATTGGACAGCATATACCGCCAGCTTCCACGAAAACACGCGGACAAACTCTTGAGGGAATGGTTGCTCGGGCCTTGGGTTACAATGTTAGCCAAGGCGATCTTTTAGCGGGCGGACTTCCTGATATCAAAAATCAGGCGCTAGAGGTGAAGCTTCAAGATTCTCCGACGGTCGACCTTGGGCTCTACAGTCCCGAGTTCGAAGATCCAATCAAAGGTTGCGGAGACTTCACCACCCGAAACATGCGCTACTTAATAGTGCTCACGAATCCCAACACATATTGTATAGATGGCATCGTGCTCTGCCCCGGAAGTCGTTTGGGTTTGCATTTCACATACGTTCCAGAGCAAAGCTTCAAATGCCAAAGGTCAATACCTATGAGTTTTTTTGAAGAACATAAAGGAAGTTCCGTATTCAATCCTTAATGATCTGATCAATATGTGGAACATCGAATATTGACCAGACCAAATGGTCAATATTCTTTTCCAGCTCCGCATGCCTGCTTTTATCAGTTTCGTAATAACGCTGCTCGGCTAGTCTTACAATTTCTTTCGATTCCACTCGGCTTGGATCTGGCACGGGGAACTGCTCAACATACTGGGTGATGAACCTTCGCTTGTTTGAATAGAGCTTGTTCTGGAACTTCAAATCGTAAAACTCTTCTATAAACTCTGAATTGGCAACCCCCAAGAGCAGCCATAAAATATCCTCTGGCACGGCTTCATTCTCTCGAACCATCCAATAGCAGTCGCCATTTACGATAGAGCCATCTATATCTAACCAGAAAGTTGGCTGTTCAGTTATATCACGAAAAATAATTTTAGGTATACGCCATAATTCGGGATTCTGGGGAACCCAAATTTCATACCAAAGGCGCTTTGCTTTAGCAATATACTCTCTGGAAGAAAGCTGCTCTTTATTGGCTTCAAGATATCTTTTGGTTAGCGGGAATTGTTCAACATCATACACCGATCGTTTCCCATCAACCGATTTATGAGTGTAAAGAATAGACTTTTTCTCATTCTCATTGCACTTAAATCTCGCGGCGATATGATGAGTAACTAGAGGCTCGACAAGCTCAGGAACATATCCTACTTCCTTCTCCCAGTCAGCGCGAATAAAAACATTGTCTGCTGTGGTCTTTACCCCAACACGAACTTTACCCACATCTTTAAATTTACACCAAGTTTTAGCGCCAACTCTCTCTAGCCATTTTTCAGACTCGTCATCTTGAAGACGCCAAACGTCCGACGATTTTGAGTCGTAAGTTAGGTGGCCGTGCTTAACCATATACGTAGACTTTGGGCTTGTTACAAGACCTGAAAATGAAAGCGCTTCGACCTGATTGCTTACATGCGGTAAATTCCCCGTATCTGGTCTCTTGTCATAAAAATATACTGAAGAAAAAGGGACAGAATCATTATTAGATACTCTATTTGCCCCCATAACCAGCACCGCAGGCAAAACAGCAGCGTCGAAAACCTTTGTATCACCGAAGTCCCATACCCCCTTGATGGAATACTCATCATAGAGAATTTTACGGAATTCACTAGCTCCCTTTGTTGTCAGGAAACGGTTCGAAACTATAACGCCGGCGACACCGTTTGGTTTCATGACGGACTTCATCGCTACCAAGAACGCTTGGTATGCATCCAGCCGTCCTTTCAAACCGAAACTACGGCTTAGTATCTTTGCTTGGTCGGCACCAAGAACTTGAGTTCTAATATACGGGGGGTTGGCTATTAAAATATCGAAACAGGGCATTGAGCTGTCCCTTTCTCCCAGAAATGTTTTTCTATCCAAGCAAACCTGGAGGAAATCCTTGTGATGGGTCTCAATGGAAATATCAGCGTGTAGTCTCTCTAGTCGCTCCCTCGCGATGTCAAGAGACCTCGCATTCGTATCAAACGCATGCACTTCAATATGGCTAATTGACCGTAGCTTCAACGCAGAAATCAAACTAATCAGTAGCTCACCATCACCTACTGCAGGATCAACCACCTGCACTTTTTCTCCTAGCTCAACATTATCCAGAAGCCGCTGAGATATAAAATCTGCCATTATCAAAGGCGTGTAGTGTGCCCCCTCTTTCTTCCTTGATTCAACGTGGCTGTATCTATCTGGATTCATTGGCGCTGGTTCTCGGCGATAATTAATAAAATGATACTTATAGTATTCATTATATATTTTCTAGTCAACCCTTCTCATTTATGTGTGTAATGCTCTACTGATCCCGGCACCGATTTAGGCGAGAACTCTTGATATTAAGAGGTGTTCGATGAGCAAGCAAAGACGTACGTTTTCCATCGAGTTCAAGCGCGAAGCAGCTGCCTTGATGCTGGATCAAGGTTACAACCATATCGAGGCCTGCCGTTCGCTGAGAGTCGTGGCTCGGTACTACGCCGCTGGGTAATGAAGCTCCAAGACGAGCGCCAAGTGTTACCCGAAAAGCATGGCGCTGACGACCGAGCAGCAGTAGATCCAGGAGCTTGAGGTCAGGATCAACCGGCTGGAGCGAAAGCAAGCGATATCAAAAAAGGCTACCGCTATCTTGATGTCGGACGACTCGATAATACGCGCAGATAGACCAGCTAAGTGAGCAGGTGTCGGTAGAAGTGGTCTGTCAGCTTTCGATGTGCCGCGGTCGTGCTATTACACCTACCGGCTTCGACGTCGCCGTGTCGAAGTTCCGTCGGGTTGCGCTACGGAGTCGGATCAACGAGTTGTTCAACCAAAGAGGCTCGGCAGACAGCCGCAGCATCTTGGGTATGCTGCGTGATGACGGTGTGATGACGGCGTGACGATTGGCCGTTTTCGTGTGCATCGGTTTATGCGTGAGCTGGGCCTGGTCAGCAAGCAGCCGGGCTCGCACGCTTACAACCAGGCCACGGTTGAGCGTCCGGACATCGAATCGGCCCAGTCGTGAATTGCTGTTCAGCACCCGAATCGAGTTTGGTGCGGCGATATCACCTACGTCTGGGCACAAGGTCGCTGGTATTTTCTGGCCGTGGTGCTGGATCTGTACAGCCGGCGGACGATTAGGCGCTTCCCACCAAGCCGATGCCGAGCTGGTGATCAAGGCCCTCGGCATGGCCTACGAACAACGCGGCCAACCACAACAGGGGCTGCTTCATTCCGATCAGCAGCCAGTACGCCAACCGCCTGTTTCGGCAACGGCTACGGCGTTACCGGATTGAACAGAGTATGGGTCGCCCGGTGAACTGCTGGGATAACTCGCCGATGGAGCGCCTGTTTCGCAGCCGAAGTCAAAATAGATTCCGCGACTGGTGACCTGATGGCCTTGGAAGCCCAGCGGGACACCAGCCATTGCCTGATGCATCGTTACAATCGCGATCAGGCCGCATCAGTACAATAGCGGGCTGTCCCAACGGTAGCTGAAGAAAAACTTAATCCACTGTCCGGGATGGGTTGACCACTACAATCCATCACTCCAGTTACTCCTCACTACGCTCCAGCCTGTTTGCCCTCCCCCAATTGCCCGCGCTAGACTGTCCCAGTCGCGGTAAATCCCGCGACCGGGCGTGAGAACCCGGCGTGTATGTCCAAGGCGCGGTTGCGCCGTAGCGCACAGCCAGTGTTAGCACTGTGCTGCAGCAAAGCTATGGCGGGCCGTGTGAGGCGGGCTTCGGTCCGGCCGGTTCCCTTGGACGCCGGTTCTCACCCTTGCACGGTCCGCCACCCACGCTCGTGAGAAGGCTGGTTGGCGGCTCCTTAACTGTCCAAGGAGCACCAGCGTTATGCACTACCTCCTTTTTACGCCCGCGCCCCACCCTGTCGTTTCGTCTCTATCTGGCTCTGTTACTACTTCGCGCTGCGAGGTGGGCCATGACTGAGTTGCCTTCCAATCTCCTGGCCTTTCCTTCCACTGCCCACTTGCGTTGTTCGACTGTCGTTTCGTCTTCCGGTCCCTTGGCCGAGGCGGAGTTGCGTGTCGAGATGATTCGGGGGCTTTTGCTTCAGCTGACCGAGGACGAGGGCGTGCAGACCCTCGATCTGCGTGCGCGACTGCTGGGCTATGCGGCCCAGGAACTGCTCGACGAGATGGTCGTGCTGTATCGACGGGCATTCGGGGCGGAATCGGCGCAAGCCTGAGCCATTGGGCCGTCCGCTTGGGCGGCCCGCTTTGCCCTTTCGTTGGCGCTTGGTGTTGGCTCGTCGCGCTGTTTGCGTCGTTTGCCCTGTTACGCCTGGGTGCCTTTTTCGTTCTTGTCGTATTGGCGAGGCTGATCGTTTCCGTCTTGGCGTTCTGCCTTGGGTGATTGCTTCCGGAGATATGCGGTGGAACTGGAGCTGATCCGTCGTGCGCTGCATGAGCTGTGCGAGGCGGGTTCGCTGGATGAACTGCGGGCGGTGTTGGGCAGGCTCTTTTCGGGTCTAGGTATCGCGCAGTATGCCTTCGTTCGGGTGGACAGCACCGTGCTGGGTACCGCTCCCCTACTCGTCTCGAATCATCACGCCTGCTGGCAGCAGCTGTATCGCGCACATCGCTATCAATGTATCGATCCGTTTGTGCGCCATGCGAGGCGCAGTCCCCTGCCCTTTCTTTGGCGGGACGTGAGTGTACGGGTTTCGTGCTGTTCGCCGGATGCAGCGTTCCTGGCTTGCGCCAGGCAGCATGGTATCGATGTGTGCCGGGGCGCCTCGATCCCCGTCGATGTGCGCGGCGAACAGCTGTCGTTGCTCAGTTTCAGCCAGGCGGTGGGCAGTTGTGGTGTACGGGATATTTGTATTGGCGATGCGCTGTTGCTGTCAGGCGTTGCCACGACGATGCACCTGCGGGTTGGCCAGTTGGTGGCGGGTTGCCGACATCGATCGCTGACAGGGCGTGAGCGCGAGTGTCTGCTCTGGGCATCGCGTGGCAAGGGGCAGGAAGAGATCGCGATGATCCTGGGGCTACGGCCACGTACCGTTCGCTTCCACCAGGAGAACGCCATGTGCAAGCTCGGGGCTCGCAACATCGCAGCAGCCGTGGCGGTGGCTACTGCCCTCGGGTTTCTTTGATGGGGCTTTCGCCTGGTTTGGAAGACCTCATGCGCACCGTCCCGCCGCCGTCGAGGTGGATGACGTAGTCGGCCTTGGCGACGACCGATGGGCGATGGGTGATCAGCACCAGGGTTTTGGCTCTGGCCTTGAGTACGTCGATGGTCCGCTCCTCGCTAGCGACATCCAGGGCCGAGGTGGGCTCGTCCAGCAGGATCGTCGGTGTACCGCGCGCCAATGCCCGGGCGATGGCGATACGCTGCTTCTCGCCGCCGGACACCGCAGCGGCATCGAAGCCGATGTGTCGATCCATGGTCGGAATGTCTCTGGCGTGGGCGTCGAGTCCGAGTTGCGCGAGGAGGCTGTCGAGCTCGTCGTCGCTCAGGTTTTTCCTGGCGCCGTAGCGGACGTTGTCGGCCACGCTGCCGGCGATGAGTAGCGGATGCTGGGTGA
>JADKLW010000155.1_pt1 | contig 37655 bp, 31 predicted proteins | sample 8641881 | NCBI WGS metagenome assembly JADKLW01 (sample SAMN16272185, study PRJNA661076) | feces metagenome | isolation source: fecal sample from diarrhoea affected cattle B | host: Bos taurus | place: South Africa: Lokaleng Village, Mahikeng | collected 2019-09 | reverse complement strand
GCAGAGTCGAACTGCGCACCAACGGATTATGAGTCCGCTGCTCTAACCAAGCATGAGCTAGAGGGGCGTACCGCAACCGGATGTTGATCCGACTGACGATAGCCCGCAATTATTACATAAACGAAAGCTGCTTGCCTACCGCCGCCGAAGGCAGCCCAAACAGTGGTATGGTTGCCGAAAATCAGAGGGAAGGGGCGTAAATTGCACGGCGTACGTATTGCGGTTCTGGCATCTGTCTTCGTCTTATCCCCTGCCTGGGGCGCGAGCGTTACGCAGTTTTCTCCCCAGGGCGAAGTCGCCAAGGTCGAAAGCATCAAGCTGTCGTTTGATACGGACGTTATCGCTTTCGGCGATGATCAGGCCGCTGCGCCCGTCGACGTAAGCTGCAGCGATCCTGCCGTAAGCGGCGAGGGCCGATGGCTGGATGCGCGCCGCTGGACCTTCGTCTTCACCCAGCCGCCCGGTGCCGGCGTGCAATGTACCGCTCAAATCAAACCCGACTTTCGTACCTTGACGAACGCAGCCGTGTCGGGCAAGCAGCAGTTCAGCTTTCATACCGGTGGCCCGATCGCCACCCATCATGCTCCTTATGGCAAGACCATCGCCGAGGACCAGGTTTTCGTATTGAGCTTCAATGGCGCAGTCGATACCGACAGCCTGCTCGCCAGCACAGAGTGTGTGGTCGAAGGCCTGGGCGAAGTAGTGCCTGTCCGGACGATCACCGGTGATGTGCGTACACAGATTCTGGAATCGGTGTTCTATAGCGATAGCCAGGCTAGGGATACGGCGGCCACGCAGTTGCTGCAGTGTCAGCGCCGCTTGCCAGCAGAAGCCGCAGTGCAGTTGCGGGTGGGGCCCGGGGTAGCGACAGTTGCGGCAGAGGGGCGGCCGGCGGTCGCCAATACCACGGCACAGGTCTATGACTATGTGGTGCGCAAACCGTTCAAGGCCAGCTTTACTTGTCTGCGCGAGAATGCGGCGATGCCGTGCACGCCGGTGTCGCCTCTGGCGCTGGAGTTTTCAGCGCCGATAGCGCGCGATGCTGCCCAGGCCATCCGGCTGACGATCGCGGGCAAGGAGCTTAAGCCCTCCATAGCGCAAGACGATACGTATCTGGGTCCCCTGGAGCGGGTGCGTTTCGATGGGCCGTTTCCCGCGGATGCCGAGCTGGTGCTCTCCATCCCGGCGGACCTGACGGACGAGGCGGGCAGGCCGCTGGTCAACGCGGGGCAGTTTCCCTTGCGCTTTACGACGGCCGCCTACCCGCCGCTGGTGAAGTTTGCGGCCTCGCCCTTTGGTGTGATCGAGCGGTTTGCCGATGCGCCGGCCAGGGCAGGCGCCGGGGTGGACAGCGCAAGCGCCAGCGTGCCGATCACGGTACGCCGGGTCGAGGCGGCCTTGCGTACTAAAGAGCTGACGCTGTCGGCGGGCCAGGTAGGTGATCATGTCGTGCGCGAGGATGTGCAGGTGTTGCGTTGGTATGCACGCCTGCAGCGCTTGGATGAGCGTAGCTGGACGGCCAATCAACTGAAAGACATCATGGCGGATCGCCAGCCGCGTTCTGAAGATATGCCGATGCAAGATACGCGCGGCATGCAGGTGTTGGATAAAGAGCAGGGTGTTCGACAACTGACTTTGCCAGGCGTGCAGGCGGAAGACCCGCGGCCGTTCGAGGTGTTGGGCATTCCGCTGCAAGAGCCGGGCTTTCATGTGCTGGAGGTGGAATCCGCCCGTTTGGGCGAGGCCTTGCTGGCAACGAAAAAGCCGATGTATGTGCGCACTGGAGTGTTGCTGACCAACCTGGCCGTGCATATCAAGACAGGCAGGGATGACATGCTGGCGTGGGTCACTACGCTGGATGATGGCAAGGTGGTTCCGGATGCCGACATTACGGTTCTGGATTGTTCGGGCAATTTGCTGGCGCAAGGCAAGACGGATGCGCATGGCCTGTGGCATCACCAGCAGGCTTTGCGAGCAGAGGATTACTGCCAGGATACCGATCTTTCAGGGGTCTACGTTTCGGCGCGTATAGGCGCCGATCATCCGCAGGCCTACGGCCAGACGGATTTTTCCTTTGCCTTGTCCACGTGGAATCGCGGAATAGAATCCTGGCGCTTCAATGTGCCTACCGACACCAGCGAGCAGCCCACGGTGGTGACGCATACGGTGTTCGATCGCAGTCTGCTGCGGGCCGGCGAAAACGTATCCATGAAGCATTTTGTGCGCACCCAGACCCGCGATGGACTGGGTATTCCAGAGGCATCTGCCCGGCCCGACACCTTGTTGATCGAGCACGAAGGCTCGGGCCAGCGTTATACCTTGCCGGTCAGTTGGGAAGCTACGCCATCCGGTGGCTTGTCCGCAGACAGTACGTTTGCCATCCCGCAGGAGGCCAGGCTGGGCAGCTATTCGGTACGCCTGACCGACGAGAATCAAAGCTGGTATGGCCAGGACGTGTTCCGCGTGGAGGCGTTCAGGCTGCCTTTGTTGGGCGGCCAGCTGCAGATCACTGGCCAGGCCGGGGACACCAGTCTGGTGGCACCGCCCAGCATTACCGCCGACTTGCAGATTTCTTATCTGTCTGGCGGGCCGGCCCGAGCGTTGCCGGTACAGTTGTCTGGCGTGCTGCAGGACCGTCAACTGCGCTACGAACAATACGATGATTACTCCTTCAACCCCCCATCGCCAGTCGATGATCAGGCGGAAGTTGTCAACGCGTCTGGTGGCTCTTCGCGTGTTCTGTTCCTGGACAAGAAGCCGGTGCAGCTTGATAGCCATGGCAACGCTCGCGTGCCATCAATACCCATGCCTTCCATCGACCGGCCCAAGGCCCTGCTGTTTGAAGCCAGCTTTGCGGATCCGAATGGACAGATCCAGACCCTGGCGCAGACGGTGCCGGTATGGCCGGCAGCCATACAGACGGGAATCCGGGCGCAAGGCTGGATAGCGGCGGGCAAGCCGCTGCAGGTAAGCGCGTTGGCTATTGCGCCTGACGGCGAACCAAAAGCGGATGTCGACACAGCAGTGCGCGCGGTTCAGCGCATTACCTACTCTACGCGCAAGCGTATGGTTGGGGGCTTTTACGCCTATGACCACCATACCGAGACTCGCGACTTGGGCACCTTGTGCGAGGGCAAGACGGCAGCAAACGGCGCTTTGGATTGCGAGCTGACGCTGGACGCGTCAGGCTCTGTTGAGCTGATCGCGCAAGCGCGGGACGAGCAAGGAAGGATGTCGGTTTCGGCAACGACAGTATGGGTGACGGGCGCCGGCGAACTGTGGTTTGGCGGCGAGAACGACGACCGCATCGATATCATCGCCGAGCGCAAGACGTATCAGCCGGGCGAGACGGCCAGCTTGCAGGTACGCATGCCGTTTCGCCATGCCACGGCCTTGCTGGCCATCGAGCGCGAAGGCGTGTTGGCAACACGCGTACTCGAATTGTCGGGCACTGACCCGACTGTCAACGTAGAGATAGAGCCGCAATGGGGGCCCAATGTCTATGTGTCCTTGTTGGTTTTGCGCGGGCGCCTGCACGATGTGCCCTGGCATTCCTTCCTGGATTGGGGTTGGCGCGAGCCGAGCAGTTGGTACAAGGCCTACGCTGATTCCAGGCAGGGTTATACGGCGCCTTCGGCCTTCATCGATCTGGCCAAGCCCGCCTTCCGTTTCGGGCTGACCGAACTTCGCGTTTCGGATCAGCACGACGAGTTGAAGGTGTCGGTGCTGGCCGATCGCGAGCGCTACCAGATCCGGGAGCAGGCCACGGTAAAGATCAAGGTCAGCTTGCCGGATGGCAGCCCCGCGGCGCACGGGACGGTTGCTTTCGCGGCGGTCGACCAGGCGCTGTTGGAGCTTGCGCCCAATGAAAGTTGGGACTTGCTCTCGGCCTTGCGCCAACTGCGTAGCTATGGCGTCGAGACGGCGACGGCGCAAATGGAAGTCGTGGGCCGTCGACACTATGGCCGCAAAGCCTTGCCGGCAGGGGGCGGGGGCGGTACCAGCCCGACGCGCGAACTGCTCGACACCTTGTTGCTGTGGCAGCCCAATGTTCAACTAAACGAGAACGGCGAGGCCAGCGTTACCGTTCCGCTTAACGATGCGCTGACGCAGTTCCGGCTGGTGGCGGTGGCCGACCATGGCACCCAACGTTTCGGTACCGCCAGCACGACCATAGTCAGCACGCAAGACCTGCAGATTATTCCCGGGCTGCCCACGGTAGTGCGCGAGGGTGACCGCTATGTTGCCAGCCTGACGGCACGCAACACCACACAGCGCGCCATGCAGGTGCAGCTGGAGGCGCGTTATGAAGGCAAGGGCGTGCCCGAGGCCACGCTGCCTTTCCAGGCACTGCAACTGGAGCCAGGCTCGGCGGCCGTAGCTAGCTGGGACCTTACCGCCCCGGAAGCCAACACGCCGGACGATCAAGTGCCACTACGCTGGACCTTGTCCGCGCGCGAACAATCGAATCAAGCAGATGCCGCCACCAAGCCTGCGACAGACCAACTAAGCTTCACGCAAGTCTTGAAACCTGCTGTACCGCTGCAAACCCAGGCAGCGACTTTGCTGCAGCTGGATGCCGGCCAGCCGCCTGTCAGCTTGCCTGTTTCGCCGCCACCCGGTTCCTTGCTGGATGGCAACGGTGTGCCGCGTGGCGGCCTGGATGTGCAGTTGCGTTCGTCGCTGGCCGGCGGCTTGGCGGGCGTGCGAGATTGGTTCCAGGACTACCCGTATACCTGCGTAGAGCAACTGGCGTCGCGGGCGATGGGCTTGCGCAATAGCGAGCTATGGGCCGACTTGATGCGCAGGTTGCCCGGCTATGTCGATGAAGATGGCCTGGTCAGTTATTTTCCGGGCGGTATCGGCAATGAAGTGCTGACAGCGTATCTGCTGACGGTGAGCGATATTGCGCTGTCGCAGGACCAGCCCTTTGCCTTGCCGGCCGAGCAGCGCGATGCCATGGTCGCCGGGCTGGTCGCTTTTGCCGAAGGAAGGCTGCAACGGAATCGATGGTCGCCACGGCCGGATCTGGATATGCGCAAGCTACTGGTGCTGGATGCCTTGTCGCGCAGCGGGCATGCCCAGCCGCGCATGCTGGACAGCATCGCCATTGCGCCGGATCGCTGGCCGACTTCCGCAGTGATCTCATGGCTGGGCGTGTTGCAACGCATGCCGGCCATATCGGATCGCAACGCTCATCTGTCGCAGGCGCGCCAGATACTGACCGCACGCATGCTGGATCGTGGCACGCTTACCGTGTTTGCCGATGAGGGCGAGGAAGCGTGGTGGTTGATGCTGGGATCAGAGACCAATATGGCCAGGCTGATACTGCTCGCGGCGGACGACCCGGCCTGGCAGCCTCAGTTGCCCCGCCTGGTGCAAGGCCTGTTGTCGACGCAGCGGCAGGGAGCCTGGCGCACAACGACAGGAAATCTGCTGGGCAGCCTGGCGGTCGAAAAGTTTGCTCGGCTAAGCGAAGCCACGCCGGTCTCGGGGGGCGTCGAACTTGCCTTGGCATCTGCAACACAGGTCCAGATCCTGGATTGGGCACAGGCCGTTGAAGTCGACGGCGTGAAGCAAGCCGATATTGCACTGGCATGGGCGACGACTGAAGTCGACCAATTGACCTTGCAGCAAAAGGGGCAGGGCACGGCATGGGCGCAATTGCGGGCAGTGGCCGCAGTGCCCATCACCCAGGCCGTTAATGCCGGCTACGCCTTGCAGCGCGAGATCACGCCGGTCAGCCAGGCGGTGCCCGGCGCCTGGGCGCAAGGCGACGTCTACCGAGTAACGCTGACGGTAAACTCGCGAGCCGCCACGACCTGGGCCGTCATCACCGATCCGTTGCCGGCGGGTGCCGCCATACTGGGTAGCGGATTGGCCCGCGACTCGGTCATTGCCACCGAAAGCGGTGCCATGGATGACCAGGCTGTCGATCCTACTTTTATCGAACGCAATGCGGACAGCTATCGTGCTTACTTCGAGTATCTGCCCAAAGGAGAGACCACCGTGCAATACACCGTAAGGCTGAACACGGCGGGCGACTTCCAGTTGCCGCCCACCCATGCCGAAGCCCTGTATCAACCCGATGTCTATGCCGATCTTCCGCAAGCCGAACGCTTTGTCGTTGGCCCGCAACCGTAAGCGTCTGGGCCTTGCGTGGGTCGGATGGCAGGGTCATTGTGCAATCGCCGTCGCATTGCTGGCGGGCTTGTGCGGCAGTGCCCATGCCTTGCCGTCCTACGACGAAGTCAGGCAGCGGCATCGTCCGTCCAGTGTGCTGTTGCTGGACCGTTCGGGCGTGCCGCTGGACCGGGTCCGCACGGACTTCCACGACAGGCGGGGGCAGTGGCTGCCGCTGGATGAGGTGTCGGTCGCCTTGCAGCGCGCCGTCATCTTGTCGGAAGATCAGCGCTTCTATGGGCACGATGGCGTTGATTGGCGTGCCGCCTTGGCTGCCGCCTGGGGCAAGGTGGCGCTAGGGCTTCATCGCGGGGCTTCTACCTTAAGCATGCAACTGGTCGGCATCATCGACACGCAATACCGTCGTGGCCCGGGTGGTCGCAGTTTGACGCAAAAGTTCGATCAGGCGATGGCAGCGCGGCGGCTGGAAGCGGAATGGTCCAAGGCTCAGATCCTTGAGGCCTACCTGAATCTCGCGCCATTCCGGGGCGAGATCGTAGGGGTCGATGCCCTTGCGCGTGTCCTGTTCCAGAAACACGCCAGCGGGCTTAATGCGCGCGAAGCCGCGCTGGCGGCGGTATTGCTGCGCGGGCCTAACGCGGCCAGACCTTTGCTGGTGCAACGCGCTTGCGCCTTGCTGGTCGAATTGGGCTCGTCCCAAGAGTGCAAGCGCCTGGACGAGTTCGTCCATATCGCCTTGAAGCGGGCGGCATGGCCGTGGGCGAGTGCGCCTCACGCGGCGCCGCACTATGCGCAGTTTGTGCTTGGAAAGTTACGTGCGGCGGGTGATGACTTGCCCGATGTGGTGGTCAGTTCACTGGACGCCTCCTTGCAAGCCTTTACCTTGCAGACCTTGCGCCGCCGCTTGCATGACCTGGACATGGCCAATGTGCGTGATGCCGCCATTGTGGTGATGGATAACCGCAGTGGCGCCGTGCTGGCGTATGCCGGGTCTTCGGGCTCCTTGTCGCCGGCGGCCCGGGTTGACCACGCACGGGCCCTGCGGCAAGCGGGCTCGACACTCAAGCCCTTCCTGTATGAGCAGGCATTGGCCCAGCAACGCCTGACGGCGGCCTCTTTACTTCACGATGCCGAGCTGGATTTACCGACAGGCAATGGTTTGTACATGCCTCGCAATTACGATGAGGCCTATGCCGGCTGGGTCAGCGTGCGTACGGCGCTGGCGTCCTCGCTTAATATTCCGGCGGTCCGCGCGCTTGCCATGGTGACGCCTGACGCGTTCGCGCAGCGCCTGCGCGACTTGGGCCTGCCCCTGAAGCATGACGGTGACTATTATGGCTACAGCCTGGCTCTGGGCAGTGCCGACCTTACGCTACTGAGCCTGACCAATGCTTATCGCGCCCTGGCCAATCTGGGCGAGTTTTCCAGGCCGCAATTTTTTGAAGATGCTGCGCCATCGGGCGCAAGGTCCGTCATGGACCCCGCCGCTGCGTGGATCGTGGGCGACATCCTGGCCGATCGCCATGCCCGAGCACGCACTTTTGGCCTGGATAGTCCCTTGTCTACGCCGTTCTGGACGGCAGTTAAAACAGGTACCAGCAAAGACATGCGCGACAACTGGTGCCTGGGTTGGTCGGCCGCCTATACCGTAGGCGTGTGGGTAGGCAATAGCGGAGGCGCCAGCATGCGCGAGGTTTCAGGCGTATCGGGCGCCGGGCCCATGTGGCACGACATCATGAGCTATCTGCATCGCAATATGCCCAGCACGCAGCCGGCGCCCCCGCCCGGCGTCGGACAAGGCAGGGTCAGTTATGAAGGTGATATCGAGCCCGCCAGGCGGGAGGCCTTCCTGGCCGATACGCGTGTAGAGCGTGTGCGCCTGGCGCAAAACCAGCAGCAGCGCGTGCCCGGACCGGCACGCATACGCACGCCGGCGGATGGCACCATCCTGGCCCTGGATCCCGATATTCCGTCTGCCGTGCAGCTTGCGCGGTTTACGGCGGCCGATGCCAGCGGCGTACCCGTCGCGGCCAACTGGCGCATTGATGGCATGATAATGGGCCAGGGGGCGCAACTGCGTTGGCACCCGCGCCTGGGCAAGCATGTTATTGAATTGCTCGATAGCGAGGGCAATCCCATTGACCGCATCCATATCGAAGTGCGGGGCGCGGCACGTCGCTAGGCGGCGGCACGATACTTGCTAGAACATCTTGATGATCTTTGACGCAGTTTTGCGTTCCCACCTGTTAAACTTTTCACATCCATCTTCATTATCTCGGTTAAGGGAATTTTCCATGAAATTTGTACGTACGCTGGGCCGCTTCCTTTTGCCGCTTAGCCTGGTCGCGCTGGCTGCCTGCCAGACAACTCCAGGCCAGCAGACAACGGCGTCGCAGTCGCCTGCGACCGCAGCCGCCGACACCACGACGGCCCAACAGCCGCAGCCCGAAACCAGTATCCAGGCAGAACGCCAGGGCGCCCCGGTTGCTGTATTCCTTGCCGACACGACGCTGCGCTCGGGATGGACCCCCGTCAATCTTGATACCGGTACCTTGTATGTCAATCCGCAGCCGATCATCACACGGGCCGACCTTACGGGAATTCAAGCCGGGTCCAACAAGGCGGGCGATGGCCTGCTGGCGCTCGAGCTCAACGAAGAGGGCAAACGCAAAGTCATAGACATCACCACCCAGAATCCCAACCATCGCCTGGCGTTGGTGGTGGGGCGCACCATGCTGGCTGCGCCTGGCTATACAGAGCCGGTCACTACCGGGCACCTGATCTTTGCGGTCGGCACCGAGCAAAACGCAACCGCCGCGGCGCGGGCCATTGCAGGTGTGCCTCAAGATGGATCCGGCGACGCCACCGCCACGCCTGACACCAGTACGACTGCCCCGGCAAATTGAACTCCGACGAAGCCTTCGCGATGGCAGGAACAAGAATGCTGTCGAACAGCCTGATGCTGGGCTTTCGTTTCCTCGCGTGGCTCAATGGCCTGGGCATCCTGCTGGTGCTGGCATGCTCAGCCGGGATTATCGAAGTCAGCCTGGATCCAGGCTGGCTACGCATGCCCTTGGCGGGCTTCCTGGCAGGACTGTCTTTGGTGGCCTTGGGTCTGCTGTGGGTTTATCCCGTCCAGACCAGTCTGCTATCGCAGTTGGCGGCGGGGCGGCCGCGCCGCAGCCACTGGCTGCCCTTGGCCTGCGTGTTGATCGCCTACACGCTCAGTCTGCTGGCATTCGTGTTCAGTTCGTGGATGACGCAAGGCATGCTCGCCTTTTAGGCTGCGTATAGACAAACGTTGTATTTTGTCTTTCCGGGGCCGATTGTGCTCGTCAAGCTCGTTAGCTGCCAATAAAATATACGCAGTGCGTATATTTTATTGGGAACAACCATGGCCGTCTCGCAACAAGTCTTTCTTCGGGATGCCATGCGGCGTCTTAACTTGACCCGTGATGTCTTCGCCGGTCGCATCGGCGTAAAGCGTCGTGCGCTGGACACCTGGCTGTTGCCCGAGGGCTCGCAGGAGTTCCGGGCAATGCCTGAAGTGGTCAATCGCTTCGTGACCGAAATTGTCGAGAACGAAGCCTTGCTGCAAAAATACGCCCAAAGCGCGCAGTCCGGTCCGCTGCGCAATCGCATAGCCTTCGAAGGCAAGCCGCAATTACTCTCGGTCGACCAGTTTTCGCGCGAGTCCGTTGAAGAGTTCTTCCGTATTGCCGATCAGATGCAGCCCATCGCGCGGCGCCAGAAGGTGTCGCGGGTGCTGGAGGGTGCCGTCCTGGGAAATTTATTTTTTGAAGCCAGTACGCGTACCCGCGTCAGTTTCGGCGCCGCCTTTTGCCGCCTGGGCGGCTCGGTGTGCGACACCACGGGCTTTACTTTTTCGTCGATGGCCAAGGGCGAATCCATTTACGATACCAGCCGCGTCATGAGCGGTTATGTTGACGCCATGGTGATCCGGCATCCCGAGAAGGGTTCGGTGGCCGAGTTTGCCCGAGCGACCAATATTCCGGTGGTCAACGGCGGCGACGGCCCCGGCGAACATCCCAGCCAGGCCTTGCTGGATCTTTACACTATCTTGACCGAGTTCTCCCGACTGGGGAAATTGCTGGACGGCGCGCACATCGCGCTGGTCGGCGACCTGAAGTATGGGCGCACCGTGCATTCGCTGATCAAGCTGCTGTCGCTGTATCGCGGACTGAAGTTCACGTTGATCTCCCCCAAGGGGCTCGAAATGCCCGACTATATATTGGAGCAGACCGGCACCCGCGGCCATGTCATAGAACAAAGCAATTCGCTGGAAGAGGGTCTGGTCGGGGCCGACGTGATCTACGCCACCCGTGTGCAGAAAGAGCGCTTCGCGGCCGAAGAGCTGGAAGGCTACACGCCCGACTTCCAGGTCAACAAGGCCATCATCGACAAGTGCTGCGGACCGGACGTCATCGTCATGCACCCCTTGCCGCGCGACAGCCGCGAAGGCGCCAATGATTTAAGCGTGGATCTGAACCACGACTCTCGTCTGGCCATCTTCCGCCAGACCGATAACGGCATTCCTGTGCGAATGGCAATCTTTGCAGTACTGCTGGGTGTGGAAGGGCTGGTACAGCATTCGTTGCGCGACGTGACCTGGAGCCCGCCCACACACATCGGGCCGGATGACAGCCTGTTCCATGGCATGGACTGACGCCCGGCTTTCTACTGCTTGCGCTCGCCGCCCAGGGCTTCCACCAGGGCGGTCATCAACTTGTTCAGTTCGCCCGTCATCAGCGCGAAGTCCGAGTCGAACTGCTCGGCTTCGTTATGTGCCGAGCCATCCTGGCCTTCCTTCAGCACATCCAGTGGGCTGACGCGCTTCACGTCCAGGCTTTCCGTCAGCATGAAAGACACGCGATCGGCCCAAGTAAGCGCCAGGCGAGTGCACTGTTTGCCGGCCTGCACATGCTTGCGTACGTCGTCGATTTCGATGCTTTGCTTCACATAGCGGACGGCGGCGCCATTTTCGCTGGTGGAGCGCAGTTCGGTGTCCTGGTCTATCGTGAAGCCTGATGGCGCTTCATCGCTGATCAGCCAGTTGGTCATCGCGGCGGCGGGAGACTGCTCGACGAACAGCGGCGTGACGGGCAGGGCTTCCAGCGCCTTGGCCAGCATGCCCAGGACTTCGTCGCTTTTGGCTGCGGCCGCGGCATCGATCACCAGCCAGTGATTGCGGGTGTCTATCCACACGCGGGTGTCGCGATAGACGCTGAAGGCCCGCGGCAACAACTCGTCGGTGACTTGCTCCTTGATTTCCTTCATCTGCTTGCGGCCGGGCTTGTAGCCCTGTTGTTCTTCGATATCTTGCGCCTTGGCCTTGGCGAACTGATTGATGACGGTAGTGGGCAACAACTTCTTGTCGGCGCGCAGGCTAAGCAAATACTGGCCATCGGCCGCATAGACCAGGCCGGAGTCTTCGCGGGGGGCGATCCATCCCAGGCTTTGCATGTCGCGGTTGCCACCCGGCTGGAAGGCCTGTTTCTCGAGAGCGGCTTCCAGCGTGTCTGCGGTGCACGACCACGTTGGGGCGAGACGAAATATCCTGAGATTCTTGAACCACATAAGTTGATGTCTTCTTCCGTAAGCGGCGCGCAGGCACCCGTTGTCTGTGCGCGAAAATGAGGGGAGGGACGATTGTAAGCCAATCGCTGCGAGGGTTTGTGGGGTCAAAAAAATGGCCCGACATGCCTGGGCACCGGGCCATCTGGAAAGCACACTGTGTTACGCGATAAGGCTCGCGGGGGGCGTAACGCAGGTGATAGAACGTACCGCCCGACTGCCAAACCGGGGGATCAGACGCCTGGCAGCTGAAATGAGCGGTTCCCTCTATGCAGTCGATTCTACCGGCGCGCGGCTGACGTTTGCCTGAACCGGCAAGAGCTCAGGCGTTGATATCGTTGCCCCGGGTTTCCTTGACGAACAAGGTGCCAATAACCAGCGTGATACTGGCAATAATGATGGGATACCACAGGCCGTCATAGATATTGCCCGTGGCGGCAACGACGGCAAAGGCCACGGGCGGCAGGAACCCGCCGAACCAGCCATTGCCGATATGGTAGGGCAGGCTCATGGATGTATAGCGTATGCGCGTGGGGAACATCTCTACCAGCATGGCCGCGATGGGGCCATAAACCATGGTTACCAGTATGACCAGGAAGGTCAGCAGCACCACCACCATGATGTAGTTGATCTCCGAGGGGTCTGCCTTGGCCGGGTAGCCGTGGGTGCGGATGGCCTCGGTCAGCGACTTTTTCAGCTCGGCCGATCGCGCTGCAAAGTCCGCCTTGTTCAGGCCGCTGCCCTCGAACGAGTTGAAATGATCGTCGCCTATCCGTGCCTTGGCAAGCGAGCCGGGCGGGGCTGCCTCGTTGGTGTAGTTGACGGCATTGCTGGCCATAAAGGCCTTCAGGATGTCGCAAGAGCTGCGAAAAGACGACACCCCCACAGGATTGAACTGGAATGAGCAGGTGGCCGGGTCGGCGACCACCGTGACGGGCGCATTGGCCAAGGCCCTTTCGAGCGCCGGATTGGCAAAGTGCGTGATGGCCTTGAATACCGGAAAGTAGGCCAGCGCCGCCACCAGGCAGCCTGCCATGATGATGGGCTTGCGTCCGATGCGGTCAGACAGCGCGCCGAAGACGACAAAAAAGGGCGTGCCCAGCAACAGGCCCATGGCCAACATGATGTTGGCCGTGTTGGCTTCGATGCCCAGGTTCTTGGTTAGGAAAAACAAGGCATAGAACTGGCCCGTATACCAGACGACGGCCTGGCCGGCCGCCAGGCCGAACAAGGCCAGCAGCACGATTTTCAAATTACTCCAGCGGCCAAACGAATCCCTGATGGGTGCCTTGGATCCCGTCCCTTCGGCCTGCATCTTGCGAAAGGCCGGCGACTCGTTCAGGCGCATCCGTATCCATACGGAAATGCCCAGCAGCACGACGGAAATCAGAAAAGGAATGCGCCATCCCCATTCCAGGAAGGCTTCCTCGCCCAGCGAGGTGCGTATGCCCAGGACCACAAGCAAGGACAGGAACAGGCCCATGGTTGCGGTGGTTTGTATCCAACTGGTGTAAAAGCCGCGGCGGTTCTGTGGCGCGTGCTCTGCGACGTAGGTGGCGGCGCCGCCGTATTCGCCGCCCAGCGCCAGGCCCTGCAGCATGCGCAGCACAATCAGGATCACGGGGGCTGCCATGCCGATGGAAGCATAAGAGGGCAGTACGCCGACCAGGAAGGTCGACAGGCCCATGATCAATATGGTGATCAGGAAGGTGTACTTGCGGCCCACCATGTCGCCCAAGCGGCCGAATACCAAGGCACCGAAGGGACGTACGGCAAAGCCGGCCGCAAATGCCAACAGGGCGAAGATGAAGCCTGCGGTGGGATTGACGCCCGAGAAGAAATGCGCCGCCACGACGGCAGCCAGCGACCCATACAGGTAAAAGTCATACCACTCGAATACCGTGCCTAGCGAGGACGCAAAAATCACACGCCTTTCTTCAGGCGTCATGGGGCGATTGGTAGCCGCAGGGGCGCCGATGTGAACGGAACCGGGCGGCACAGCTGCGCTCGTCGTGTTCATGTTGTCTCCTGTCCTTGGCGGCATATTGGTGTTTTGATAGCTTTGCCTGCCTGGGCGCGTTGTCCGCGGAGTCAAAATACAGCCTTAATCTGACACCAGGCTTACAAGTTGCGCGGCACCCGGCCTGCATAGCCTGGCGTCGTCATGTGTGATGCTGCGTGGCGTTCTTGATGCGGCTGAAGGTAATACGCAAACAGGTGCCTCCGGGGATGCCTGCGCGGTTGCCGGGGGGCATGAACGTGACGCTGGCGTTGTGCTGGTCGGCGATTTCCTTGACGATGGACAAGCCCAGCCCACTGCCGTCGGTGTTGCTGCCCAACACCCGGTAGAAGCGATCAAAGATACGGTCGCGATCGTCGGGAGCAATCCCGGGGCCGGAGTCTTCCACTTCCAGGTAGGCCGATAGCGGGTCGCCGCCCACGCGGACGGTCACCCATCCGCCATTCGGCGTGTACAGCAGCGCATTTTCCAGCAGGTTGTTCAGCATTTCGGCCAGCATCAGGCTGTCCGCGGAAATCTTCATCGGTCCGGTGGAGCGCTCGAAACCCAGGTCTATGTTCTTGCCGAGCGCCACATCCACCCATCGCAAGGTCTGCATCTCGGCCAGTTGGTTCAGGTCCAGGTCGTCGGTGAAATGCTGATTGGGCCGGTCGGCGCTTTCAGCGCGCGCCAGGGCCAGCAACTGATTGACCAGCCGCGTAGCGCGGTCCGAGCCGCGCACCAGTTGCTCCAGGCTCTCGTTCATCTTCTCGGGGCTGCGCTCTCGCAGCGCAAGCTCGGCTTGCGTACGCATCCCCGCCAGTGGCGTCTTCAACTGATGAGCAGCATTGGCCACGAAGCGTCTTTGCGTCTCGCTGGTGGCGGCCAGTCTGACCAACAAGCTGTTCATCGCCGCAATGAGCGGCACGATCTCCGCTGGCGCGAGTTCGGCGCTGATGGGCGACATGTCATTGGCACGCCGCGCCCGTATGCGCTCTTGCAGCAGGCTAAGCGGCTCCAGGCCCTGAGTCAGGCCGAGTCCGGCCAGCAAGGCAGCCAGCGGCAGCACAATAAGCTGGGGCGTAAGCATGCCGGTCAAAATCTCTTGCTGCAGCGTGGCGCGCATCTCGTTGGATTGAGCGACGATGGTCAGGAAGGGCATGCCGCTTTGGTCCCTGCCTCCCCACATATAAGCGATACGTACGCTGCGGTTGTTAAGGGTCTCGTTGCGAAAGCGCAGCTTGCCCTCGTCGTAGGTCCAGGTGTCGGCCAGCGGTATGCTGGCATTGCCGCCGATGGAGTTTCCGTTGGCGTCGCGGATCTCCCAATAGATCATGTGGCTGGTGTCGCCCTGCAGGATGGTGATGGCCGACGGGGTAAGCTGGATGCCCTCCAGGATGGTCTGCTGCGCGACCTCATGCTCCAGCAAACGCAGGTGGTCCGCCAGCGTTCTATCGTAGGGCGCGTTGGCAATGTTCTGGGCGATGAAGTAGGTGATGACCAGGCCTATCGTCCATAACAGGAACAAGGGCCCGAACATCCAGATCATGATCTTGTTCAGCAACGCACGATTATTGCGCTTGCGACGAAATCGGCTGAATATCGAGCTGCTGCTGGCGGCTTGTTCTTTGGTATCGCGCAGGACCTGGGGGTCTATGAGCATTGAGGCTAGAGTTTCGACCTGACTCACGCGGCCGCGGAGTCGTCAGTCTTATCGGGCTCCAGGCAATAACCCAGGCCGCGCACCGTCACGATCTTGGCACCGCTAGGTTCGATCTTCTTGCGCAGCCTGTGTATGTACACCTCGATGGCATTGGGGGTGACTTCTTCGCCCCATTCGCAAAGCAGATCCACAAACTGGTTCTTGCTGATCATGCGGCCGCAGCGCGACAGGAAGATTTCGAGCAGGCTGGTTTCGCGAGCGGACAGCTCCAGCGGCTGGTCGTCGATTCGGGCGATGCGCCCGTTCAGGTCGAACGACAGCCGTTTGTAAGTCAGTACCGTCGTACTGACGCCGGCGCTGCGTCGCGTCAGGGCGCGGACCCGGGCCTCGAGCTCGGACAGCGAAAAAGGCTTGGCCATGTAGTCGTCTGCGCCCAGATCCAGCCCCATGACCCGTTGTTCGACGGTGTCGGCTGCCGTTAAAATAAGTACCGGTAGCGGCGCGTGGCGCTGGCGCAATAGCCGCAAGACTGCAAGGCCATGCATCCGGGGCAGGTCAAGGTCTAGAATAAGTAGGTCGAAGCTTTGCAGCTGCAAGGCAGAATCTGCACTGGATCCGTCGTTGACCACATCGACAGCGTAGCCGTCGTAACGCAGCGAACGGGAAAGTCCATCGGCAAGAATACTGTCGTCCTCTGCGATCAAAATGCGCATGACTGGTAGGTCGACTTAGTGGAAATCCGGGAATCCTTATTCTGACACCCGCAGCTGTGCTTGGAAAGTCCGGGTTTACGATGGGATTTCCTGGTTATCTGTGTTTATATACAGTACAATTAAATGCAATAATCCACAAAACAATCTTCATGCGCCGGCTTGGGCCTTGTTCGCAACCGGTGCGCTCAGTCCTCATTAGCTTTCAGTCAAGGATCCCTACATGGACGATAAAAACAGCAGCAAAGCCGCCGGCGAACGCAGCAAGGCGCTCGCCGCCGCCTTATCCCAGATCGAAAAGCAGTTTGGTAAAGGCTCGGTCATGCGGTACGGCGACGACAAGGTAGAGCACGACATTCAAGTCTGCTCTACGGGCTCGCTTGGGCTGGATATCGCCTTGGGCGTGGGTGGTCTGCCGCGCGGGCGCGTCATCGAAGTCTATGGCCCCGAGTCCTCCGGCAAAACCACACTGACGCTGCAAGTCATCGCCGAGATGCAAAAAATCGGCGGCACCTGCGCCTTTATCGACGCCGAGCACGCCCTGGATGTGCAATACGCCTCCAAGCTGGGCGTCAACCTGAACGACCTGCTTATTTCCCAGCCCGACACTGGCGAACAAGCACTCGAAATCACCGACGCATTGGTGCGTTCGGGCTCGGTTGACCTTATCGTCATCGACTCGGTCGCGGCGCTCACGCCCAAGGCCGAAATCGAAGGCGACATGGGCGATTCCCTGCCTGGTCTTCAGGCCCGCCTCATGAGCCAGGCGCTGCGCAAGCTCACGGCCACCATCAAGCGTGCCAACTGCATGGTTATCTTCATTAACCAAATCCGCATGAAAATCGGCGTCATGTTCGGCAACCCCGAAACCACCACCGGTGGCAATGCGCTCAAGTTCTATTCCTCGGTGCGTCTGGACATCCGGCGTATCGGTGCCATCAAGAAGGGCGACGAGGTCGTGGGTAACGAAACCCGCGTCAAGGTCGTCAAGAACAAGGTGGCTCCGCCCTTCAAGCAGGCCGAATTCGACATCATGTACGGTGCCGGCATCTCGCGCGAGGGCGAAATCATCGATCTGGGCGTCGAAGCAGGCATCGTCGACAAGGCTGGCGCATGGTTCAGCTATGGCGGCACGCGTATTGGTCAGGGCAAGGACAATTCGCGCGAATACCTCAAGGAACACCCCGAGATGGCGTTCGAGATCGAAAACCGCGTCCGCGAAAAGCTGGGTGTGGTGCCGCAAGTGGCGGCAAAAAACAGCAACAAGCCTGCCAAGCCGGCAGAAGAAGCGCCGGCTGACGCCGGGTAATCCTTTATAACGGGCCTTTGTCGTGCAATCCGATGACGACGATTTCGAAACCCTGGCCGATGCGCCCGACACCAAGCGCGGGCGCGGCCGGCCAGGCCCCAGCCTGAAGGCGCGCGCCATAGGCTATCTGTCCAGGCGCGAACACTCCCGCTTCGAACTGCAACGCAAGCTTGCGCCTCACGCTACAGACCCAGACCAGCTTGAACAACTGCTAAACGACCTCGAGCGCGAAAACTGGCTGTCCAACGAACGGTATGCGCAAAGCCTGGTGCACCGTCGGGCGCCCCGTCAGGGCGCCAACCTGGTTATGCAGGAACTGCGCCGCCACGGGTTGTCCGAAACCACAGTCAATCAATTGGGGCGCCAGTTGCACGACACCGAATACGACCGCGCCTACGCTGTTTGGGAAAAAAAATTCGGCGCTTCTCCCATCAGTGCCAAAGACTATGCGCGCCAATTCCGCTTCCTGGCTTCACGCGGCTTTGCCACTGAATCCGTGCGCCGCATACTGGGCAGCATTCCTTACGATGCCGATTGACCCTGGGTGGGGCTGCCGCGCACGGCCTTGATGCCTTCCAGCGTTTTAAAGCAGATATCTCGTGCCTGCGTCACGAAGCCCTGTATGTAGTCCGCTTGCACGTCTTCGGTACGTAGCGCGGCGTAAAGGGTACGCCATATCCCTTTTGCCCCCAGATGCGACACGCGCAAGCCCTTGTGCTGCTGGTATTCCGTCAGGGCCCAGTTGGGCAGTGCGGCAACACCGCGCTGGCTGACCACCAATTGAACAATCACCGGTGTCAGCTCGGCTCTACGTATGGCCGCCGGCTCTACGTCGGCTGGGTCCAGAAAGGTGGTGAATACATCCAGGCGCTGCCGCTCCACGGGATAGGTAATCAAGACTTGGTCAGCCAGCTGCTCCGGCTCTATGTATTTGTATTGGGACAAGGGGTTGGCGGCAGCCAGCGCCAGCACCAGTTCGTAGCGGAATAGGGGTAGATACTCCACCCCTTCCAGGGCTTGCGGATCGGACGTAATCACCACGTCCAGGTCGCCCCGGACCAGCGCGGGCAAGGGGGCAAACGAAAATGCCGCCGACAAGTCCAGTTCGACATCCGGCCATTCGTGGCGGAAGGCGTCCAGTGCCGGCATCAACCACTGAAAGCAGGAATGGCAGTCTATGGCCAGGTGCAGCCTGCCGGTGCGTCCGGCCGCCAGGCGTTGCAGTTCTCTCTCGGTTGCCTTGACTTGCGGCAATACCGCATCGGCCAGCGCAACGATGCGCAAACCGGCGGTTGTCAGCCGCGCCGGCCGCGTCTTGCGGTTAAGTAAGGGTGTCTTGAGGCGGACCTCCAAATCGCGCAACTGATGCGACAGTGCGGACTGCGTGACATGCAGGCGCTCGGCAGCTTCCTGCAAGCTGCCCGCATCGCGTATTGCGCTTAGCGTTTCCATGTGGCGGATTTCAAGCACCATGAGTTTTACTCATATTAAGCATGTCCACTTTGATTTGGTTCTTGCGACCGCAGCGGCCACAATAGCCATTAATTGGTTTTCTCATTTAATGGCAATTTAACATGACAATTACTCATAATATAGGTTTTCCGCGTATCGGCGTCGAACGTGAACTGAAGCGGGCGCAAGAGTCCTACTGGGCGGGGAAGATCACGCAGGACGAACTGGAAGCCGTTGGCCGCGAACTGCGCGCACGGCACTGGCGTGTGCAGGCAGATGCCGGCTTGTCGCTGATTCCGGTCGGCGACTTTGCCTGGTATGACCATATATTGGAATGGACGACGCTGTTGGGCGCCGTGCCGGCCCGCTTCGGGCAGGCGTCCGGTCAGCCTGTGGCGCTGGATACCTTGTTCCGGATGGGGCGCGGTCGAGCTCCTACGGGTACTCCCACGGCAGCCTGCGAGATGACCAAGTGGTTCGACACCAACTATCACTATATTGTGCCCGAGCTAGTTCCGCAGCAAGATTACCGGGTGGCCCGCAGCCATCTGTTTGACCAGATTCGCGAGGCGCAGGCCTTGGGGCATCGCGTCAAGCCGGTTATTCCGGGACCCTTGACCTGGCTATGGCTGGGCAAGGGCGACGCTTTTGTACAGGGCGCCGCCGATGTGAACAAGCTGGCCCTGCTGGAACGGCTGCTTCCCGTATATGTCCAGGTGCTGCAGACCATCAAGGCACTGGGCGTGCAATGGGTGCAAATTGACGAGCCGATACTGGGCCTGGACTTGCCCTTGGCGTGGCAACAGGCATACGCGGAGGTCTACCGGACACTGGCGACAGCCGATGTCTCCATTCTGCTCGCCACCTACTTCGCTGATCTCCAGGACAACACCGCCGTCCTGAAAGGCTTGCCGGTTCAGGGCGTGCATATTGACCTGGTGCGCGGGCCCGAGCAATTGGAGCGCGTTGCGGGCGCACTGAATGACGATCAAGTCCTGTCGCTGGGCTTGATCGACGGGCGCAACATCTGGCGCACCGACCTGGACCAGGCCCGCCACGCCGTGTCGCAGCCCGCGGCAAGGCGCGGCGACAAGCTATGGCTTGCACCATCATGCTCGCTGCTTCATGTGCCGGTCGACCTGGAAGCCGAGCAAGAGCTGGATGCTGAATTGAAGGCCTGGCTGTCTTTCGCCACGCAGAAGCTCGACGAGTTGCGCTTGCTGGCCGCCAGCCTGGACACGCCCGACGACCAAGCCACCCAGCAGGCACTGCAAGCGCAGCGTGATGCATTGCTTGCCCGCCGGAATTCCACGCGCATACACCGGGCCGACGTTGGTGCGCGCATGGCTGCGGCCGGCGCATTAACGCGTGACCGCAGGCCTTTCGCAGAGCGGATAGCGCATCAACAGGCGCAGTTAAGCCTGCCTTCTTATCCGACCACCACCATAGGCTCTTTTCCACAGACCGATGAGATCCGTGTGTTGCGGCGTGACTGGAAGCGGGGTGCCCTGGGTGATGCCGCCTACGAAAAAGCCATGCGCCAAGAAATCGAGCACGTCATCCGCTTCCAGGAGAAAGTCGGGCTGGACGTGTTGGTGCATGGCGAGCCCGAGCGCAACGACATGGTGGAATACTTTGGTGAGCTGCTGGCCGGCTTCGCTTTCACGCAGAACGGATGGGTGCAAAGCTATGGCTCGCGTTGCGTGAAGCCGCCTATTATCTATGGCGACGTCGCCCGGCCCGCACCCATGACAGTGGCATGGTCGGCCTACGCGCAGTCTTTGACCGACAAGCCGGTCAAAGGCATGTTGACCGGGCCGGTAACCATCTTGCAGTGGTCTTTCGTGCGCGACGACCAAGCCCGCGAAACCACCTGCCGCCAGTTGGCGCTGGCCTTGCGCGATGAGGTCAACGATCTGGAGGCGGCAGGTATCCGGGTCATCCAGATAGACGAGCCGGCGTTTCGCGAGGGTTTGCCGCTACGGCGCGCCGATTGGCAGCGCTATCTGGACTGGGCGGTCGATTGCTTCCGCCTGTCGACCAGCGGTGTGGCCGACGCCACGCAGATACATACTCATATGTGCTATTCCGAGTTCAATGACATCATAGAATCCATCGCCGCCATGGATGCCGACGTCATCACCATCGAAACTTCCCGCTCCAATATGGAGCTGCTGGAAGCATTCGAAAGCTTTCACTATCCCAATGACATCGGGCCCGGGGTGTACGACATCCACTCGCCCAATGTGCCGCAGCGGGAATGGATGGTGGACCTGATGAAGAAGGCCGGCGCACGGCTGCCGCGCGAGAGGCTATGGGTGAATCCCGACTGCGGGCTGAAGACCCGCGGCTGGCCCGAGACTGAAGCGGCCCTGGTCGCGATGGTCGAAGCAGCGAGGGCTCTGCGTTATACTTAGCCGGTTTACCGCCATTTTCTTTTCTGCCGGACATGCCCTTACCGCCTCCTGATCAACCGCGCGAACCGCTACACACGCGCACGATACGTGTGGACTCGTTTGCACGGGAGGACGGGCAGTGGGACCTCGAAGCCGAGCTTGTCGATGTCAAGGCTTACGACTTTCCCACCCGGCATGGCCAGATCAAGCAGGCCGGCTCTCCCATCCATCACATGCATCTGCGGGTGACGATCAACGATCAGTTCACCATTACAGCCGCCGTGGCCGATTACGATGCCGCGCCTTACGGCGAGCACTGCATGCAGATCGCTCCGGACTACCGCGATCTGGTTGGCATGAATCTCTTGCGCAACTTCCGTCAAGCGGTCAAAGACCGCTATGCCCGTACGGCGGGGTGCACCCACATGTCTGAACTGGCTTTTGTCCTGCCCACGGTTGCTGTACAGACCATGGCCAATCGACGCCGCAAAGAACAGGAACAAGTCAAGGCGGGCGGTCGCCCCAAGCGTCCGTTTCAACTGGAGGGCTGCCACGCCTTAAGCCTGGACAGCGAAGTGGTTCGAGAATACTACCCGGAATGGTATGCGGCACCTATTAACCCATCTTTACGTACTGACAGGTAACAAATGAAAATTCACGAGTATCAAGGCAAGGAACTGCTGAAGAAGTTTGGCGTGACTGTGCCGCGCGGTTTCCCTGCTTTTTCCGTCGACGAAGCCATGGCGGCTGCCGAAAAACTCGGCGGCCCGGTGTGGGTCGTCAAGGCGCAGATCCACGCTGGTGGGCGCGGCAAGGGCGGCGGCGTGAAGCTTGCCCGATCACTCGATGAAGTGCGCCAGTTGTCCTCAGAGATCCTGGGCATGCAATTGGTCACGCACCAGACCGGCCCTGAAGGCCAGAAAGTTGGACGCCTGCTGATCGAAGAGGGCGCCGATATCAAAAAAGAATACTACGTGGGCATCGTTACCGATCGCGGCACGCAACGGGTATGCGTCATGGCATCCAGCGAAGGTGGCATGGACGTCGAGGAAGTCGCCGAGAAGACGCCCGAGAAGATCCTGAAGGTATTCGTCGACCCCAAAACGGGTCTGACAGACGAAGATGCCACCAAGCTGGCGCGCGGCATTGGCGTACCTGACGCCTCGCTGGCCAAGGCCGCTGCCGAATTCCAGAAGCTGTACAAGGCTTATTGGGACACCGATGCCTCGCTGGCTGAAATCAACCCGCTGATACTCACCGGCTCGGGCGACATCATCGCGCTTGATGCCAAGTTCAACTTTGACACCAACGCCTTGTTCCGCCAGGCCGATATCGTCGAGTATCGCGATCTGGCTGAAGAAGACCCGGCCGAGATCGAAGCCAGCAAGTACGACCTTGCTTATATTCAACTGGACGGCAACATCGGCTGCCTGGTCAATGGCGCAGGCCTGGCCATGGCTACCATGGACACCATCAAGCTTTTTGGCGGCGAGCCGGCCAACTTCCTGGACGTAGGCGGTGGCGCCACGGCCGAGAAAGTCACCGAAGCCTTCAAGATCATGCTCAAGAACGAGGGCGTCAAGGCCATTCTGGTCAATATCTTCGGCGGCATCATGCGCTGCGACATCATTGCGGAAGGCGTCATTGCTGCCTGCAAGGCCGTCAACCTTAGCGTGCCGCTGGTTGTGCGCATGAAGGGCACCAACGAAGAACTCGGCAAGAAGCTGCTGGCCGAATCGGGCCTGCCCATTATCAGCGCTGACACCATGGCCGAAGCCGCGACTAAAGTCGTTGCCGCCGCGAAATAAGAAATACTGCCAAGGATTTGTAAATGTCGATCTTGATCAACAAAGACACCAAAGTCATCACCCAGGGAATCACCGGTAAAACCGGACAGTTCCATACTCATATGTGCCGCGAGTACGCCAATGGCAAGAATGCCTTTGTGGCTGGCGTGCATCCCAAGAAGGCTGGCCAGGATTTCGAAGGCGTGCCTATTTTCGGTAGCGTCAAGGATGCCAAGGCACAAACCGGTGCAACGGTTTCCGTCATTTATGTGCCGCCGGCAGGCGCAGCCGCTGCCATCTGGGAAGCGGTGGACGCCGACCTGGACCTGGTCATCTGCATTACCGAAGGCATTCCGGTGCGCGACATGCTGGAAGTACGCAACCGCATGCGCGACCAGAACAAGAAGACGCTGCTGCTCGGACCCAACTGCCCCGGCCTGATCACGCCGGACGAGATCAAGATCGGCATCATGCCGGGTCATATCTCGCGCAAGGGACGCATAGGCGTGGTCAGCCGCTCTGGTACGCTTACGTACGAAGCGGTTGCTCAATTGACCGAGCTTGGCATGGGCCAGTCCACGGCAGTCGGTATTGGTGGCGACCCCATCAACGGCTTGAAGCACATCGACATCCTGCGCATGTTCAACGACGATCCCGACACTGACGCGGTCGTCATGATCGGCGAAATCGGCGGACCGGACGAAGTCGAAGCCGCACAATGGGCCAAAGACAACATGACCAAGCCTATCGTAGGCTTTATTGCCGGCGTGACAGCTCCTGCTGGCAAGCGCATGGGCCACGCAGGCGCCCTGATATCCGGCGGCGCCGACACGGCTGACGCCAAGCTCGAAGTCATGGAAGCTTGCGGCATACGGACCACACGGGATCCATCCGAAATGGGTAAACTGCTTAAGTCTGTTTTAGTGTAAGTTAACAAAAGGCTCGCGCTGCGAGCCTTTTTTAGCTTTGTGTACACGACCCGGTCACAACGGAAATAAAAGATGGTCGAATTCTTTCAAACGCTCCATTGGGGAGCAGTTTTCCAGATAATCCTGATCGACATCCTGCTGGGCGGCGACAATGCCGTCGTTATTGCCCTGGCTTGTCGCAATCTCGAGCCCAAGCAGCGCATGCAAGGCATCCTGTGGGGTACGGCCGGCGCAATTATTTTACGCGTGCTGCTGATCGCCTTTGCGCTTACTTTGCTTGGCATCCCCTTCCTCAAGATAGTCGGCGCCTTGCTGTTGCTGTGGATCGGTATCAAGCTTTTGATCCCCGACGAGGACGAGCATGGCAATATCTCGGGCGGCAGCTCTGTGCTCAGCGCGGTCAAGACCATACTGATAGCCGACTTCGTCATGAGCCTGGACAACGTCATTGCGATTGCCGGCGCGGCGCAAGCCACGCACCTCGATCACCAGATCTACTACGTGATTTTTGGCCTGATCGTCAGCGTACCCATCATCATCTGGGGAAGCACGCTGGTACTTAAGCTTATCGATCGCTTCCCGCTTGTTGTCACCTTCGGTGCGGCATTGTTGGGCTGGATTGCCGGCGGCATGCTGGTAACCGATGTCTTTGTCGTAGATCAATTCGGTCCGACGACAACGACGTTTAAAATAGCCGCTGAAGTCATAGGCGCCATATTGGTTGTGGCAGTGGGCAAATGGTTTGCCAGCCGCAAGCGCGCCTCAAGGAATACTACTCATGGGTCTGTTTAAATCTTCGGGTCGCAAGCGGCCCGACGAAGCTGGTCTTTCACTGCTGCAGGGCTTGGGGATACTCGCCCTGATCGGTATCGGGCTGGCTGTTCTGCTTCACTTCATTTCATAGGGTGGGCATGCTTGCTTCTCCTACCAGGCTGGTCATCGCAACGCGTGCCAGCCGGCTGGCCTTGTGGCAGGCCGAACATGTGCGCGACCGCCTGCAATCGCTGTATCCGGGCTGCGAGGTCGTATTGCTTGAGATGACCACCCGCGGCGACCAGATTCTGGATCGTTCGCTGTCCAAGGTCGGCGGCAAGGGCTTGTTCATCAAGGAACTCGAAACCGCCTTGCTGGACGGCCGAGCCGACTTGGCGGTGCATTCGCTCAAGGATGTTCCGGTCGACATGCAAAGTCCGTTCCTGTTGTCGGCCATACTCGAACGGGACGATCCGCGCGACGCTTTTGTGTCGAACGACTTCGCTTCCCTGACCGATTTGCCCGCCGGTTCGGTGGTGGGCACGTCCAGCTTGCGCCGCGAAGCACAGATACGACAGCAGTTTCCCCAGCTTGTGGTGCAGCCATTGCGCGGCAACCTGGACACCCGGCTGGGCAAGCTGGACCGTGGCGAGTATGCGGCCATCATTCTGGCTGCTGCCGGCTTGCGGCGCCTGGGTCTCGCATCGCGCATCCGATCGTTTCTCGAAGTAGAGCAAAGCCTGCCAGCAGCGGGGCAGGGGGCTTTGGGTATCGAGATCCTTGAATCCCGTCCCGAGATGCATCAGTGGCTCGCGCCGTTACAGCATGCTGACACCGCTGCTTGTGCCTTGGCAGAGCGCGCGGTTTCGCGGGTGCTGGGTGGGTCGTGTCAGGTGCCCCTGGCCGCCTTTGCACAGGTGCAGGGCGACACCATCCGCATCCGTGCCCTGGTGGGCGAGCCCGATGGATCGCGCATGCTGCATGCCGAGGTTGCGGGCAATGTCAGCCATGCCGAGCAATTGGGCGAAGGCGCGGCGCAACAACTGCTGGACCAAGGCGCTCAGGCGATACTTGCCAAGTTGCTTTCGGCCGGCACCGACGCCTGACGGGCGCCACGGTGCCGCTGCCAGCCAACTCCCAGGCCAGCGTTGTACTGACGCGGCCCAAAGGCAAGAACGAGGCGTTGGCGTCTCGATTGCAAGCTGCCGGATTTTCCACCTTGCTGTTGCCGGCGCTTTGTATCGGGCCGCTGGCCACCGGCCCCGTGCTGCCCAAGCCGGCTGATTACGATCTTATTGTTTTCGTCAGTGGCAATGCCGTCCATTACTACCTGGAGCTGCTTGCCACGCACGGCCTGGACGGCGCCTGGCCCGCCACAACGCGCGCCGCGACCGTAGGCGCAAGCAGCGCCACACTGTTGTACGAATCGGGCTTGCTGCCCGAGGCCAATATATTGCATCCCGATGCGTCGCTTGCCAGCCAAGATTCCGAAAGCCTCTGGCCCATACTCCAGCAGCATCTGCCGACGACCCGCAAAGTGCTGATCGTACGCGGGCATTCGGGTCGCGAGTGGTTGGGCCGGCGCTTGTTGGAGGCGGGCTTGCAGGTGGATCGACTGGCGGTCTACGAACGCGAGCCGGCGCAATGGAAAGCGCAAGAGGGCGAGCGCCTGGAAGGTGTGCTGCGAGACGAAGCGCGCCCTTGCGTGTTCTTGCTGACCAGCGGAGAAGGCGTCGACGCGGTGCATTCGAACCTGTCACGCCTGGGCCTGGCACCACTATGGACGCGCGCACGTTTCATTGCCATACACGAGCGAGTGGCATCGCGCTTACAATCGTTGCTTCCGGCTACTGGTAAGGTGGATGCCCCAATGGTAAAAATATGCCAGCCCAACGACGACGCCATATTCGATGCCGTCGTGCAGATAGCCCTCTCCTGAAGAAAGCACTCAGTGCCCCATCTGGGTGCCAGACGGAACACTGGATTACAATCTTGCCATGACAGACAAAAATCCCGAAAGCACGAACGCTGCGCAGCAAACTGCGCCTGCGGCCTCGACATCGCCGGGCCCATCCAGCACGCCCCCTAAAAAGGCGGCTCCCGCCGCTCGCAGCAGGCGTCCTCTATTGGCATGGGCCTTTGTTATTGTCCTGTTGATTGCCGCTGCTCTGGCCGCTGCCGTCTGGTATCAGCATCAAACCTTCCAACAAACACAAGCCGATCTGGCCAGCCGAGTGCAAGGCAGCGTAAGCGCGGCCAACCAGGCGCTCGAACAGGCACAGCAAGCACAGTCAGCCTTGCAAGAGCAGTCGCGTCAAATCGCTGCCCTGGACGCTGCCCTGCGCGAATCGCGCGAGCAGGCCGCCAGCCTCGAGCAAGCCTTCCAGACCTTGACCGATAGCGGCTCCGATCTGGTGCTGATCAACGACGTCGACCATCTGGTAACCATCGCTCAGCAGCAACTGCAGTTGGGCGGTAATGTCGCCAATGCGATTATCTCGCTCGAGACCGCGCAGGCCCAGTTGGCTCGCGCCAACCGCCCCATGCTTGCGTCTTTGCAGGAAACCATCAATGGCGATCTCGATCGCCTGCGCGCCGCTACCACCATCGACATCGCCATGCTGTCCTCGCAGTTGGACGAGCTGGGCGTGCTGATCAGCACCGCGCCCTTGCTGGTGCCCGACGATGCCGCGCCCGAACCCGTCCTCAGCCCGCCCCCGGGTTCATCGCGCGCCGCCAATAATCGCGCGGCCGATGCAGCGGACGGCTTGTCGCCCGATGCCCCATGGTGGGAACAAGGCCTTGCTTCCGCACGCGACTGGGGCAGCTCTGCCTGGCATGCTGTGCGCGAGGACCTCGGTCAGTTCATTACCGTTCGTCGGGTGGACGATCCCACTGCCTTGCTGATGTCGCCCGACCAGGCAACCCGCTTCCGCGAAACCCTGCGCTTGCGCGTGATGACGGCCCAGTTGGCCCTGATGATGCATCAGCCCGAGATCTGGTCCTCTGAAACCGATGCCTTGGTCAAGGCTGTCGAGACGCGTTACGACAATAAGTCCGAGCAGGTCCGGCGCGCACTCAAGATTGCACGCCAGGCGGCCGACACTGACATCGACGTGCAACTACCCACGGTGGACAACAGCTTGCGGGCTATCGAGGCGCTGCGCGAGGCCAAGGCCGGACAGGCTCAACAATCGACCGATCCGGCAAGCGAAGGCAACGCCGGCCAGGCGCCCGCTGCACCGCAAGCGCCTGACGCCCCCGCAACGTCGGTAGAACCCGAAGCTCCCGCAGAACCAGAAGCGCCGGCGGCGCCTGAAGCGCCCGAACCACCCGGAGCGGCGTCCGACGCGCCGGCGCAGGGGTAAGCCATGAGAACTTCCTTGTGGACTTTGCTGGTGTTCGTGGCCGCCGTCGGCCTGGCGTTGGTATTGCGCGACCACAGCGGTAACGTCCTGATCGTTGCCCAGCCGTGGCGCATCGAGCTCTCACTGACGCTGGCCGTCCTGCTGATCATTGCTTCTTTTGTGATCTTTCATGTGGTGCTTCGCGTGCTGGGCTGGATAGGCCACGGCCCCGAGCGATTCCGCTCCTGGCGCGGCCTGCGCTTTCAGAAGCGCGATCACGAACTGCTGGAAAAGGGCTGGATCAATGTCTTGGAAGGCCGTTACGTCGAGGCCGAGAAAGACCTGACCAAGCTGCTGGGCCGCACCCGCTCCAGCAGCCGCAAGGTCTTGGCCGGCCTCGCGTCGGCGCGCGCCTCGCATCACCTGGGCGAGTATGCCCGCCGCGACGAAGCGCTGACCTTGGCCCGCGAAAGCGCCGCCAACGATCCCCGACTGCGCGAAGCGACCGCCACGGTCGCAGCAGAAATGTATCTGGATCAGAATCGACCGCAAGACGCTCTGGTGTTGCTGCAACCGCTGCAGGATGCCAGCACACGTTATTTTCATGCCACGCGCCTGCTGCTGCGCGCACACCGCCAGTTGCGCAACCATGACCGCGTCTACGAACTGACCCGCCTGTTGTTGCGCCGGGGCGTCATGGACAAGGCCGAGGCTCTGCAGCTTATCGAAACTTCCGCATCGGCCCGACTGGCCGAAGCGGGCCCCGAAGGCTTCAAGGCCATCTGGAGCGACCTCAAGGCCGATGAGCGTGTACTGCCCGACATTGCCCTCGCCGCAGCTTCCGTGCAGCAGGAACAAGGCAATATCGATGAGGCCTCGCGCATACTCGAGGCGGCCCTCAATGTCCGGATGGAGCCCCGGCTGATCAATGCCTATTCGCAGTGTCCGGCCGAGCATGTTGCCAGGCGGCTCAGCAAGGCTGAAGACTGGCTCAAGTCTCATCCTGAAGATTCAGCCTTGTTGGCCGCCTTGGGCAATCTATGCCTTACCGGTCAGTTGTGGGGGCAGGGCGAATACTATCTTCTGCGCAGCATGAAGCTGCGCAGCGATATGCGCATACACGCCTTGCTGGGTAATTTGTACGATCGCCTGGGTCGCAGCGCGGACGCCATGCAGCATTGGCGCCTGGCTTCCGGCGTGGCAGGGGTGCTGCCGGTGCTGGCGACCAGCCGAGCCTTGCCTGCCGCCGACACGCGCGGCGATCCTACGCTTATCGATGTCGAGCACATGCCGACTGCGCAGGTACTGCCATCCGCGCCGGCTCCGGTAGCGGCCAGTGCCGCCGACTTCGGCGATGACGACTTTCTGGCCGGGGGTTCACCGGCACCATCGGCACACCATCCCGCGCCCGGCACGAACGTCCCTCTGGCCGAGGCATCCGATAGCACCATGGATGAATATTTCGATAGCGCTCCCATTCCTGGTGTTGATTTGTCCCAGACTTCCGACCGACCGGCACGCCGCTCCGGACACGACTAATTTTTTTCCTACCTATCAATTCAGAGGTTTAACCTAGCATGAGCTTAGAGCGCGTATCTGCCGGCCCCAAACTGCCGGATGAATTCAATGTCATCATCGAAATCCCCATGAATGCCAACCCCGTGAAATACGAAGTCGACAAAGACTCCGGTGCGGTGTTTGTGGATCGCTTCATGCTGACTGCCATGCATTACCCCTGCAACTATGGCTATATTCCCCAGACGATTTCCGACGATGGCGATCCTGTCGATGTGCTCGTGCTTGCTCCCTTCCCGATCCAGGTCGGTGCCGTGATTCGTGCTCGCGCCATTGGGGTGCTGCACATGGATGACGAAGCCGGCGGCGATGCCAAGCTGTTGGCGGTCCCAATCGACAAAATTTACCCGCCTTACCGCGACATCAAGAAACCGGAAGATCTTCCCAGCGAAGAGCTCGCCCGCATCCAGCATTTCTTCGAGCACTACAAAGACCTCGAGAATGGCAAATGGGTCAAGGTCAAGGGTTGGGACGGTGTGGACGCCGCCATGAAAGAAATCCGCGACAGCGTCGACCGCTACGCCAAGCAATCGGACTGACATGGCAACGGTCATACCCGCTATCCCCACGGCGGCGCTCGCCGTGGCCGGCTCAGCCGATAGCTTCCCGGTGCGCCGGGTCTATTGCGTAGGCCGCAACTATGCCGAGCATGCCAAAGAAATGGGTTTCACCGGCCGGGAAGATCCTTTCTTCTTCAACAAGCCGGCCGACGCCTTGCTTAATGTGGCCGATGGCCAGATAGGCGTCATGCCGTACCCGCCGCGCACCAGCAATCTGCATTACGAGATCGAGCTGGTGGTTGCGCTGGACAAGGGCGGGCGCGATCTAAGCCCCGAGCAAGCGGAGAAGTGCGTGTGGGGCTATGCAGTCGGCCTGGACATGACACGCCGCGATCTGCAGGGCGAAGCCAAGAAGCTGGGGCGACCCTGGGAAGTCGGCAAGGCCTTTGATCATTCGGCGCCTGTCGGCCCCTTGTATCCTCGTGAACGTGTCGGTACGCTGCAAGCCGGCGCCATCACGCTTAGCGTCAATGGCGCCGTTCAGCAGTCCAGCGATCTATCGAAAATGATCTGGAGTGTCGCCGAGTCGCTCGCGTATCTGTCCACGCTGTTCGAGCTCAAGGCTGGCGACATCATCTTTACCGGCACGCCGGAAGGGGTGGGGCCGGTCGTGCCGGGCGACCTCATGGTGGGCGCGGTAGCAGGGCTGGGCGAGCTGCATGTTCAGGTAGGCGCACCCGCCGCCTAGCGTTCAAGGCGCTGCATCAGTCTTTGGGCGTCCACGGGCGCCTGTACCTTGATGTCATTATCGAAATAGCAGTAGATATCCCGGCCTTTCCGCTGTCTGGCGGGCAGGTCGGCTATCCGCCTGGCGTCGGCGGGCTCCTGGCCCTGTGCCCATTGCTTGATGCGGTCCGACCAGCGGTCCAGCGCGGCATCGCCGTATTCCCCTCCGTATAGCGTTTCCGTGCCGTGCAGGCGCAAGTAGGTGAACTTCGCCGTGATATCTTCCGCGTAAGGCCAGTCCGCCACAGAGTCCGATATCACCAAGGCATGCCGATAGCGACGCAGCAGCCGTATGAATGCGGGATCGCAAAAACTCTCATGGCGTACTTCGATGGCATGCCGCAGCGCCGAGCGTCGCAGCGGTTCCGTACAGGGATGTGCAACGCGTTCGTCATGCCGGCGCGCCAGCTCGGCAGCCTGATCGGTATTGCGGGGCAGGGCGCTCAAGATGCTTTCGAAGTGGCTGGGGTCGAACGCGAAGTTGGGCGGAAACTGCCACAGCAGCGGCCCCAGCTTGCCGCCCAGCCGAAACAGACCTGAAGCGAAAAAGTTGGCCAGCGCCGTGTTGCTGCCGGCGCCGCGAAAACGCAGCATGTGGGTCAGGTAACGCGGACCTTTCACACTGAAAACGAAATCGTCGGGCGTGGCATCGTGCCAGCGTTGATAGCTGTCCGGCGTCTGCAAGGAGTAATGCGAGCCATTGATTTCGATGGTCTGCATGCGTTGGGCGGCGTATGCGAGCTCTTCCGATTGCGGTAAACCGGGCGGATAAAACACCTTGCGCCAGCCGGCATAGCGCCAGCCAGAGATGCCGATACGGATCTTGCTCATTGTGGGAATTGCGGCTGTTTTGTAGAGGGAGACGTCCCTGCCCAAGCAAGCGGCGCGCCCGTTATGGCTCGCTAGCGCACCGGCAAGAAGTTGAAGAACAACAGGCCTTGCATGTAGTTGATGCCCACGCGCCGTAGATTCTCGTCCAGCAAATTGGCGACCAGATCCAGCCGTCCAACCAACTGGCCGAACTCGCGCTCAAAACTCAGGTTGTTGGCGGTCGCCGACATCTCGTTGGCCAGCAGCAGTGGCTGGTTGGCGGCATTGCGGCGGCTGGCCAGCAGCCATGCCGCCACTTCGACATTACGGGCGGCGTTATAAACATGCTGGGCTTCCAGCCCATCGGCCACGTAGAACCGTGTCTTGCCGTTGTGAGCCCCGATAATCATGTTGGCCATACCAAAGATAAAAGCGCCTACCCGGTCTCCCTGGTAGGCAGGGTCCAGCGCGACCGCGAGGATCTCGACATCGTGCAGCGACGCGAGTTCGGGCGGCGGCGCGCCGGTTTGTATGGCCTGGCGACCGATCACCAATGCGGCGTCCAGGTCTACTGCGCCAGTTTTGCGCCATTCGGCCGGGTTGCGCCGGTAGAGCTTCTCCAGCAATCGCGACAGACTGTCCAGGTTGTCGCGCATGGCGATGGACACCGTGCGGTTGAAGTCCGTCTGTGCGAGCTGGTCAAAAGACATGCCTTCGCTCTGGGGCCCCTTGCCGCCGGCTGCGGCACTGCCCATCGAGCAGCCGCTCAACCAGGCGCAGAATGCGATGCCCACACAGGCCAGGCCGATTCTGGCGTTCATGAGCGAACGATGGAAAGCGGCGGCAGCCGACGTTTGACGGGGCTGGCCTTGACGATGGAAGTGTTGGTCTCGGCCCGATCGGACAGCTTGTCCAGGATGGCATCAAGCTGCTCCATGGATCGCACGCTAAGTCGCGCAACGAAGCAGTCTTCGCCAGTGACTTTGTCGCACTCAGTGAACTCGGGGATGGATTGGATGTGGCGTTCAATGGCGCGCATCTGTCCAGGCAGCGGCCGCACTCGAACAATGGCCTGCAGCATATAGCCAAACGCTTTGGGGTCGACGTTGACGGTATAGCCCGTCAGGATGCCGCGCTCTTCCAGTCGTCGCAGCCGTTCGGCCACACTGGGCGACGACAGCCCGCTAAGGCCGGCAAGCGCCTTGAGCGACAGACGCGAGTCTTCCATAAGGGCCACAATGAGGATACGGTCGATTTCGTCCGGCATAGCGGTTCCGTAAGGCGATGTAGGCGATTTGCCTTGATAAAAAAGGAAAATGCGCCGATCTGCCTAGCGACGCCTATGGAGGATCATAGCAAAAACCGTCAGACTTGCACCTATCAAATTTCGGAGTTCACGCGATGCTGGATCCAATCAAACGCGGCTCGATAGAGATGTCGGTCGCCATGCTTATTTCGGGAACCATAGGCTGGTTCGTCCTGATGTCGGGCTTGCCCGTGCTTGATGTCGTTTTCTGGCGCTGTGCCATAGGCGCACTGACCTTGTTCCTGATCTGCGGAGCCATGGGCCTGCTGCGCCGTGGCGTCTTGCGCTGGACGATACTTGCCTGGGCGGTCATCAGTGGTGCTGCGATCGTGGGTAACTGGCTGCTGCTGTTTGCGGCTTACTCGCGCGCTTCCATAGGCATCGCCACCGCAGTCTATAACACCCAGCCCTTCATGCTGGTGGGGTTGGGCGCGTTGTTTCTTGGCGAACGGCTTACGTTGGACAAGATGTTGTGGCTGGTCATCGCCTTTGCCGGCATGCTGGTCATTACCCAGCACGAGGGCACGCCATCTTATGGTGCCGGCGCCTACCTGGTGGGTGTCGCCCTCGCGCTGGGTGCAGCCTTTCTGTATGCCGTTGCAGCCATTCTCGTCAAGCGGCTTACCGGGACGCCGCCCCATCTGATCGCGCTGATACAGGTATGTACCGGTACGTTGATGCTGGCGCCTTTCATTCATTTCGGAACTGTCGCTGCACAACCCGCCGGTGTATGGGCTTACCTGGGCGTACTCGGGATCGTGCACACCGGACTGATGTACGTGCTCTTGTACGGCGCCATACAGCGCCTGCCTACCGCGATAACCGGCGCACTGTCTTTCATTTACCCCATCGTCGCCATCATGGTGGACTGGGTCGCCTTTGGTTATAGGCTGCAGTGGACGCAATGGATGGGCGTGGCGGCCATACTGTTGGCGGCCGCTGCCATGCAGCAGGGGTGGGCACCGCTGGCGCGCCGAGCGGCCGGTCCCCAATCAAGTGCTTGACCCCCGCGATCTCATGCCATGAGCCAGCCACAGCAGGGCTGCAAAAGCGACCAGGCCCAGGAAGCTGGAGGCCCACAAGGACGCCGCGCCCCATCGGTCTATCAGCAAGCCGAATAGAAAAGGCGCCGAAGCTTGTGCAATGCGCGCCGGCACCATCAGCAGTCCCTGCCGCAACCCGTAGCCCAGGGGACCGAAGATCACCAGCGGCAGCGTGCCTTTGGCAATCGTCAGGATGCCATTGCCCGCTGCGTGCAGAACAGTGAAGGCAATGGCGGCTGGGCCGCCAATAATCATCAGCAGGGCGGCGCCCATCGGATGCCCCAGGGCGGCCATTTGCGCGGACAGCAGGGGATGCATGTGCCGCCGCAGGCCGAACTCCATAAGGCGGGCCACCACTTGCGCCGGCCCGACCAGTGCCGAGACGGCAACAGCGGCGGCCAATGTCAGGCCGCTGGCCTGCAGCAGGTGGGGCAGGTGGGCGGCCATCGCGGTGCTGATAAACCAGGTAATGGCGAACACCAGCGCCAGCAGGAAGCTGGCATGCGCGGGCGTATGCCGAGGCGATGCGGGCGGCGTGCCGTGCATATCGCCTTCGGCGGGCAATTCCGGGTCCTGCGTCGCCGGATCATCGCTGGGCGGGGGCGCCTGAGGCACGGAGGCATTCAGCGGCACGCCCACAAAAAGATGTAAAGCCGCCCAAACCAGGCACGCCGTGCGCCAGCCGTACTCCAGCTCGAGCCAGGCCGACAGCGGCCAGCCCACTGTACTGGCAAAGCCCGCAAAAAGCGTGATCCCGGTAATGGCGTTGCGCGCCGCCTCGCCGTACAGCCGCACCACGGTAGAGAACGCCGCTTCGTAGAGGCCGGCGCCCATGCCTGCCCCTATCAGCAGCCAGGCGCCAAGAAACATCAGCCAATTCTGGGCGGACGCCAAGCCTATCAGGCCTGCTGCGAATATCAGGTTGGTGACTACGAGCACAGGTCGACCACCATAGCGATCGATGCAGCGTCCCGCCAGCGGCCCCAGCAGGGCGGCCAATACCAACGCGGCCGAGAACGCACCAAAGACGGCTTGCACGGACAGCCCCAGGTCGCGCGCCATCGATGCGGCCAGCATCGCCGGAAGGTAGTAGGAAGACGCCCATGCCAGGGTCTGTGTGATGCCCAGACTGCTGACTGTCGTTATGCGTCTGTCTATCCTCATCTCGCTCCCTGGTTTTTGCGCAATGATACCGGCTGCCATAGCGGAGCGCTGGCGCTTTTATCGGCTCGCGGCTATCATTTTGTAAATCAGGAGACCACCATGCAAAGCATTTTCGACCAAGACCTGCCCCAGACGCCGGCCAACTACGCGGCGATCTCGCCCCTATCATTCCTTGAACGCTCGGCGACGGTCTATCCGCAACGCCTGGCGGTAGTGCATGGCAGTGGCAGCACTGCCCTGCGCCGAACGTGGTCCGAGCTGTATGCGCGGTGCCGCCAACTGGCTAGCGCGCTGGCGCAGCGCGGCATCGGCAAGGGCGATACCGTGGCAGCCATGCTGCCCAATACGCCGCCCATGGTTGAAGCGCATTTTGGTGTACCCATGGCCGGCGCTGTGCTTAACGCCATCAATACCCGCCTGGATCCTCAAACGGTGGCCTTCATGCTGGATCACGGCGAGGCCAAGGTCATTATCGTAGACACCGAATTCGCGCCGGTCGTAAGCCAGGCTCTGAAACTGCGAAAATCCACCGCAGCTATTTACGTAATCGACGCAGCCGATGCCTTGTATACGGGCAGCAACCAGCCCATAGGCGAAGTCGATTACGACGCTTTCGTCGCCGGTGGCGACCCAGCCTTTGCCTGGGATCTGCCCGCCAACGAGTGGGACGCCATCGCCCTTAACTACACCAGCGGCACCACGGGCAATCCCAAAGGCGTGGTCTACCACCATCGCGGCGCGGCAGCGGCGGCCATCTCCAATATTCTCGAATGGGATATGCCCAAGCATGCTGTCTACCTCTGGACGCTGCCCATGTTCCATTGCAATGGCTGGTGCTTCCCTTGGGCGGTTGCGGCTCGCGCCGGTGTCAACGTGTGTTTGCGCCGTGTCGAAGCGCAGGCCATCTTTGATGCCATACGCGAACATGGCGTGGATCACTATTGCGGTGCACCGATAGTGCAAAGCATGCTGGTCAACGCCCCAGAGTCCATGAAGACCGGCATCCCCAAGGGGATCAAGGCCATGGTCGCCGGCGCCGCCCCACCCGCCTCCATGATCGAAGGCATGGAACGCATGGGCTTTGATCTCTTGCACGTTTATGGCCTGACCGAAACTTACGGGCCGGCCACGGTCTGCGCCAAGCACGAAGCCTGGGACGACCTGGACATCGGCGAGCGCGCCCGCCTGAACGCCCGGCAGGGTGTGGCGTATCACCTAGAGCGTGGCATCAGTGTCATGGACGGGGCCACCATGCAAGAGATGCCGGCCGATGGCGAAGCCATGGGCGAAATCATGTTCCGCGGCAATATTGTCATGAAGGGTTATTTAAAGAACCCCAAGGCGACGCAAGAGGCCTTGGCCGGAGGCTGGTTCCATAGTGGTGACCTGGCCGTGATGGACCCGGACGGCTACGTCAAGATCAAGGACCGCAATAAAGACATCATTATTTCGGGCGGCGAAAACATCTCTTCGATCGAGGTCGAAGACGTGCTGTACCGGCATCCCGACGTACTGGCGGCGGCCGTTGTTGCCAGGCCGGATACGCGGTGGGGCGAAACGCCTTGCGCTTTTATCGAGCTGAAGGAAGGCGCCCAGGCCACCACGGAATCCATCATCGATCATTGCAAGAAGCATATGGCCAGTTTCAAGGTGCCGCGCATGGTCGTGTTCTGCGAACTGCCCAAGACATCCACGGGCAAAATCCAAAAATTCGCCCTGCGCAAGCAGGCCGAAGCGCTCGAAAGCACTGCCGTCGCAAGTTGAACATTTCTATCATTTTTCACTTACAGGATTTTTTGCATGCCTTCCTTTGATGTTGTTTCCGAAGTCGACAAGCACGAGCTAAGCAATGCGGTCGACCAGGCTAACCGCGAACTCGCCACACGGTTCGACTTCAAGGGCAGCGATGCGAAGTTCGAACTCGAGGGCTATGTGGTCACACAGACGGCGCCCAGTGTCTTCCAGCTAAATCAGATGCTCGACATCTTGCGCGGCCGCCTGGCCGCGCGCAGTATCGATATACGCTGTATGGAAGTGGGCGATCCACTGGAAAACCTGGGTGGCGCGCGTCGCAAGATCACCATCAAGCAAGGTATCGAGCAGGCCATCTCCAAAAAGCTTATTGCCGAACTGAAAACAGCCAAACTGAAGGTGGAAGCCCAGATCAACGGCGAAAAACTGCGCATCAGCGGCAAGAAGCGCGATGACCTGCAGGCGGCCATGGCGCTGATGCGCAAGTCCGAAGTCGAGCTACCCCTGCAGTTCGACAACTTTCGCGATTAATTCTTCAGCCTGTAGCCCGTACGGAAGATCCACGCGACCAATGCCAGACACATGGCCAGAAACAGCAATGTCATGGCCAGGCTTACCCACACGTTGACGTCGGC
>JADKLW010000054.1_pt3 | contig 37729 bp, 41 predicted proteins | sample 8641881 | NCBI WGS metagenome assembly JADKLW01 (sample SAMN16272185, study PRJNA661076) | feces metagenome | isolation source: fecal sample from diarrhoea affected cattle B | host: Bos taurus | place: South Africa: Lokaleng Village, Mahikeng | collected 2019-09 | reverse complement strand
GCGAGCGCCGCGCCATAACGGGCTTCGGCCTCGAGCGAGATGGCGAGGAAGCGCGCGAGGCCGTCGACCTCGGCGGCGGGAAGGCCGTAATGGCCGGTTTCAAGCCGGCGCAGGATCTCGGTCTTGGAGGCGATCATGCCGGCAGCAACGTTCTTGCCGTTGCTCATCGAGCTAGAACGCTTGATGTAGTCGTGCAGCGGCGTGCCCAGATGCATGGAGGTCGGCGCGGTGCGGTAGAGCTGGAGCAGCAGTTCGAGGTCGGTCATGTTGCTCATGGTGGGATCATAGCGGCCATCGGCGCGGCGACGGTCCCATACCACCATCGAATCCATCGAAAGGCTGACAAACTTGTGCTGGCCCGGGGACAGGACGCGGTCGGGACCCTGCCCCACATGGCGCAGGTGGGTGAAATCCTCGGCCATGACGTCCAGCGCGGTCGTGACGATGGCATGTCCGGCGAGGGCAGCAACGGCGCGTTCGAGCTTTTGCGGCTTCAGGCGATCATCGGCGTCCAGAATGGCGACAAAGGGCGCGGTGATCTGATCGAGCGCGACATTGCGGGCCATGGAGGCGCCGCGGCCAATGCCGCCGCTGGACAGGAAGCGTATGCGGGCGTCGCGAATGCCATCGGCGGCAAGCAGCGTTTCGTAATCGGCCCCGTCATCGGCGACCAGCCAGAGCTGCCAGTGCGGCCAGCTCTGGCTGAGGACGCTGCGCAAGGTGCTGGGGAGGGTTGCCTCGGCCCGGAAGGCCGGGGTGACGATGGCGACGGTCTGGTCCATGGCATTCCACTCCGCACTTGAATGGGCCGGGTGCTTGTCCCATATCTGCTGCAAGCGCGCGATGCCGAGAGTTTGACGGGTCCGCGCCGATACGTTGCTTGATAATCAAGGACGGCGTGGATGTCGCGAATTTCGGTGTTTTCCGCACCCTTTCTCCTCGGCTTCGACAGTTTCGAGGAGCGTGTCGATCGGATGGCCAAGGCCGCCGATGGCTACCCGCCCTACAATATCGAGCGCATGACCGATGCCGACGGCACCGAGCGGTTCCTCATCTCCATTGCCGTTGCCGGCTTTGGGCAGGGGGAACTCGAAGTGGTGGCCGAAGACAACCAGATCGTGGTGCGCGGCAAGCAGAAGGATGAGCCGGGTCGGGACTATCTGCATCGCGGGATCGCGGCGCGGCAGTTCCAGCGGAGCTTCCTTCTGGCCGATGGCATGATCGTGAAGGATGCAACTTTAGGGCATGGTATGCTCGTTGTGGTAGTGGAGCGTCCGCGGACGCCCAAGATCGCCCGGCGTATCGACATTCGCTCAGTTTGAGGAAAGGGCCGACCATGTATGAAAGACGGACCAACGAAACCGCGGCGGAAGCACTGAACCACCCGCTCAAGTCGCTGACGCGCGCCCAGTTCGCCGCGCTGGGTGGTGACGCCGTCGCCTATGTACGCCCGGTCAGCGGCGCGGTGCTCGCGACCATGATCCAGGACACTCCATTCGAGCTCGATGCGGATTACCAGCTGGTGATGTCGGCCGATGGCACACCGCTGCTGGTGACCGATACCGAAGATGCGGTGCTGGACTGGCTTGGCGACAAGAATCTGGGGCTGGCGACGCTGCACTGACGGCGTCGGCATAGCCCCAACAGACAAGACCCCCGGATGGTTCATCCGGGGGTCTTTGCATCTGGGGCTGCCTGATCAGGCGGCGTAGCTTTCGAACGGCGCGGTCAGCACCGCGCGCAGCTCCTGGGGCGTCTCGAGGCGGCGCAATTCGTCCACCACGGTCTCGGTGCGCAGCAGGCGCGCGACGCGGGACAGGGCCTTCAGGTGATCGGCGCCGGCACCCGCAGGCGCCAGCAGCATGACGACGATATCGACCGGCTGGTCGTCGACCGAGTCGAACTCGATCGGCTGGTCCAGCCGGGCGAACAGGGCAACGACCTGCTTGAGACCGGCGATCTTGCCGTGGGGAATGGCAATACCATTGCCCAGCCCCGTCGACCCCAGTTCTTCACGGCTGGTGATAGAATTGAGGATGTCGGCGGCCGGTTGCCCGGTCAATTCCGCCGCACGCGCAGCAAGTTCTTCAAACAACTGGCGTTTTGTCTTGACGCCAGTGCAACAAAGCACTGCGCGCTCAACCAGAATATCGGCCAATTCCATTAGTCTGCCCTGGATCAATTTGCTTGAATTTGACGTGTGGAGCGATCAACTGGCTCCGAGGGCCGGGTCGATCCAGCCAATATTTCCGTCCGAGCGGCGGTAAACCACATTCAGCCCGCCATGTCCAGCATGGCGGAACATCACGACCTGTCCACCGGTCAGATCCAGCTCCATAACAGCCTCCTCGACGCTGAGCTGGCGCAGGTCCTTGGTGGTCTCGGCAATGACCGGGGGAGCGTAGTCCTCGTCGAGCTCGTCGAGGGCATCGGACGAGCCCAGAACGGTATATTGCGCGGTCAGGCCGTCGCCGGCAGAAACGACGCCGCGCGGGCGCTGGCGGAGCTTGCGATTGTAGCGGCGCAGGCGCTTTTCGATATTGACCGCCATAATCTCATAGGCGCTGGTGGCGTCACCGCCCTGGGCACTGGCCTGCAGGGTCACACCGGTATCGAGGTGGACGACGCAATCGGCCCGGAAGCCGGTACCGTCGGGACTGAGCGTTAGGTGCCCGTCATAGCCGCCGTCGAAATACTTTGCGACCACGGCGGCAAAATGATCCTCTGCCTTGGAGCGCAGAGCATCGCCGACGTCCATGTTCTTTCCCGAAACTCGTAAAGTCATGGCTTCCTCTTCCTTTTGTCGTTCTGGTTCGACGCGAGGATCTCGAAAAGCCGGTTCCCGGATTTTCGGGATCACGTCTGCCTGCCCCCTGATTGGGAACGAGGCATGCCGATGCTAGACCCGGCCGCGCCAAGGAAGCAATGCGCAACTCCCTCTCGGGGTTCGTTTATCAGGGCATATCGCCGCAGTTGGGCGGCAAGGGCGTTTTGGACGACTTGGGGCGCCAGAGGTCAGTCGACGGCCTGCAACTGCTTCTTCTGGCGGCGGCGGATGACCGACGAGGGAATGTTCATGCCCTCGCGATACTTGGCCACGGTGCGCCGGGCCACATCGATGCCCTGCTCCTTCTTGAGGATTTCGGCGATGGTGTCGTCGCTGAGGACAGCCGCCACGGGCTCGGCATCGATGAGCTGGCGGATACGGTGGCGCACCGCCTCGGCGGAATGATCGCTGCCGCCGTCGCTCGAGGCAATGGCGGTGGTGAAGAAGTACTTCATCTCGAACAGGCCGCGCGGGGTCGCCAGATACTTGTTGGAGGTGACGCGGCTGACGGTGGATTCGTGCATCTCGATGGTTTCGGCCACCATCTTGAGCGTCATCGGCTTGAGGTGGGCAATGCCGTGGGTGAGAAAGCCATCCTGCTGGCGGACGATCTCGGCGGCGACCTTGATAATGGTCTGGGCGCGCTGGTCGAGGCTCTTGGTGAGCCAGTTGGCGGTGGCGAGGCAATCGGAGAGGAAGCTCTTCTCGCCCGGGCCGCGCGCCTTGCTGGTCACGCTGGCATAATAGACGCGATTGACCAGCACACGCGGTAGGACTTCGCTGTTGAGCTCGATCTGCCAGCCGCCATCGGGGCCGCGGCGCACGAAGACGTCCGGCACGACCGATTCGACCGGACCGGTATCGAAGGCCAGGCCCGGGCGCGGATCGAGCAGGCGGAGCTCGCCGAGCATATCGGCCAGATCCTCGCGGTCGCAGCCGAGGGCCCGCAACAGGCCCGGCATGTCATGGACGGCCAGCAGGTCGAGATGCTCCAGCAGGGTGGCCATCATGGGGTCGAGCCGGTCGCGCTCGCGCAGCTGGACGGCGAGGCATTCGGGCACCGTGCGGGCAAAGACGCCGACCGGATCACAGCCCTGCAGCGCCCCGAGCACGGCTTCGATATCGGCCAGTTCGGCGCCTAGCTGTTCGGCGAGGGCTGGCAGCTCGATGGTCAGGTAGCCGGCTTCATTGAGGCCATCGATCAGGTGACGGGCAATCAGCCGGTCAGCCTGGGTCCGCAGGATCAGATTGGCCTGGTTTTCGAGGTGGTCGCTGAGCAGAGGGCGCGAAGCTACGAACTGATCGATATCGGGCGCATCGCCGGCTTCGCTGACGCCGTTGCGATCGAGCCGGCTCTGGGGATTGAGCTGGTCCTGGCCGCCCTGATCGGGGAAGACATTCTCCACCGCCGTGTCATAGCCGTCGGCTATGGAATTGGCGTCGTGGATGCGTTCGCCGCGGTCGACGGTGTCCTCATAGGCACTGAGCTCGGGGCTGCGCTCGACCGGCTCGGGCTCGGGCGCATCTGGCTCGCCGCCATCCTCGCGCTCCAGGAGGGGATTGCGCAGCAGTTCGGCTTCGACGAAATCATTGAGTTCGAGGTGGCTGAGCTGCAGCAGGCGGATCGACTGCATCAGCTGGGGCGTCAGCGTCAGGCTCTGCGCCTGACGGAATTCTAGACGCGGCGAAAGTGCCATAAAACGAGAGACCCCAGGCCAGATTCCATGCCGTTTCCGGCTTCTTCCCGGGCGGAACATGACTCATTTTTGGGCAGGGAGCAAGCAATCAGGGCAAGTTCTGTGCCAACTGATACCAGTTGGCTTTTCGCCTAGCCGCCCGCTAGAGTTCGAAGCTCTCGCCGAGATAGACACGGCGCGCATCCGGGTCGGCGCTGATGGTTTCGGGCTTTCCCTGGATCATCACCTTGCCGCCATGGATGACATAGGCGCGATCAACCAGGCCAAGCGTCTCGCGCACGGCATGGTCGGTAATGAGCACGCCGATGCCGCGCCGGGTCAGCTGATGCACCAGGCCCTTGACCTCATTGACGGCGATGGGATCGACACCGGCAAAGGGCTCGTCGAGCAGCATGAAGACCGGATCGGCCGCCAGCGCCCGGGCGATCTCGACGCGGCGGCGCTCGCCGCCCGACAGCGCCAGCGCATTGGCCTTGGCCAGATGCTGGATGGAGAATTCCTCAAGCAGATCCTCAAGCCGCAGCTTGCGCTCGGCCCTGCCCTTCACGTGGTTTTCGAGCACCGCCATGATATTGCCGGTGACGGTGAGGCCACGGAAGATCGAGGGCTCCTGAGGCAGGTAGCCAATGCCCAGCCGGCCGCGCTGGAACAGTGGTAGGCGGGTGATATCGCGCCCATCGAGGCTGATGAGACCCGCATCGGGCTTGAGCAGGCCCATGATCATGGTGAAAACCGTGGTCTTGCCGGCGCCATTCGGCCCGAGCAGACCGACCGCCTCGCCGCGCCGCACGGCAATGGAGACATCGCGTACCACGGCGCGCTTGCCGAAGCTCTTGGCCAGCCCATGGGCGACCAGCCAGCCGGTCTGGTCGATGCGCGGCTTGTCGGAGGGAGAGGTCATTGCGAGGTGAAGACCCCCGTGACGCGGCCACTGCCATTACCGCTGGTGAAGGTGGAGACATTGGTCTCGAGATTGACCACCAGTTCGGCCGCATCGATGGTGCCGCCCGAATTGATCACCTGCACATTGCCGGTGAGGCGCAGCAGCTGATCGGCCGGGGTAAAGACGGCGCGATCGCCGGTGGCATTCTGCTCGGGGGTTTCGAGTCGCACCGCTCCGGTGGCTTCGAAGGTCTCGATATCGGTGGTGCCACCTTCGCCGTAGAGCGCGACGACCTTGTCGGCCCAGACGTTGACGCTGGGATGGATGACCACGACATTGCCGGTGAACACCGCCTCCTGGGTGTTCTCATCGACGGTGAAGAGATCGGCGGTGATCTCGACCGGCTGCTGGGCAAGAACAGCGGAAGCCGGCAGGGTGAGCAGCAGAACCAGCAGAAGGCGCTTGATCATGGCGTTTCGTTCTCGGTTGCGTTGGCACGGGCCCGATCTGCCCCCGGCGTATCGGGCAAGGTGACGGTGGCGCGGGTGAATGTCCAGACCAACCCGGCGGCGTCATAGGTAATGCCTTCGGCGACCAAATGGGTGCCATCGGCGTAGTCGATGGTCACCGGCCCCTGCCCCACCAGCTGCTGGGCCTGGTAGTCGAAGACGGAGTCGGCGATGACGCCCCTGGTGCCCAGAGAATTGCCAAGTCGGGCATTGCCGGGGACGATGACGAGCTGGCGGGTGGTATCGAGCGTGGCCGCCTCAGCATCAACGGTCATGATCACGCCGTCCAGCCGGGTCATTCGCAGGGCAGCATCGCGCAGGGCGACCTGGTCGACCGCATCGGTGGCAGCCTGGGCCCGCACGGCCGAAATATGGTAGGCGGTGCCGTCATCGAGCAGGCCGGTATATTCCGGTGCATCCACAATGACGCTGTCCGGCGTCACCGAGAGCTGGCCCACGCCGAACCGGCTGCCGAGGCTGGAGAGATAGATCTGGCCGATCAGCCCGACCAGCGTGATCAGGCCCAGAGCGGGCACGCCGATGCGCAGTATGGACACGACGCGATTGCGCAGCGCGAGGCGCCGATAGGTCGCGTGTCGCTGGGCCGTATCGCCGTGCAGGGTCATATGCCCTCCTCAGATCGCTCAGCTATGGGCGAATATATCGGTTTCTTCCCAGCCCAGCAGATCGAGCTCGCAGCGGGTCTTGAGGAAATCAAAGCAGGACTGGGCCAGCTCGGCGCGGTTCTCGCGCTTCAGCATGCGGTCGAGATGACGCTTGAGGTCATGCAGATAGAGCACGTCGGAAGCCGCATAATCGAGCTGGGCATCGCTCAGCTTGTCGCTGCCCCAATCAGAACTCTGCTGCTGCTTGGAAAGATCGACATTGAGCAGTTCGCGCACCAGATCCTTGAGCCCATGCCGGTCGGTATAGGTGCGGACGAGCCTTGAGGCGATCTTGGTGCAATAGAGCGGCCCGGTCACGACGCCGAAGCGGTTCCTGAGTGCGGCCACGTCGAAACGGGCATAGTGGAAAATCTTGGTGACAGCCGGGTCGCCGAGAAGCTTGACCAGATTTGGCGCATCGGTGGCGTCCTGGGGGATCTGGACGATGTCGGCGCTGCCGTCGCCGGGCGACAACTGGACGACGCAGAGCCGGTCACGATGGGGATTGAGACCCATGGTTTCGGTGTCGATCGCCACTTCACGGCCATAGCGGGAAAGGTCTGGCAGGTCGCCGCGGTGCAATCGTATGGCCATGGGTGTTCTCGACTGTTGCGTTCGATTGCTGATGACACAGCATCGGGGCCTTGGGAAGGCGGGCAATGGTAAAACCGCGCCCGCGTGCCGTCGAGAGCAACAGCGATAGTAACAACGGGGAAGCCGGCCGCCGAAGCGACCGGCTCAAGCGTCAGGAAGCGGTGCGGTCAAGGAACAGGGTCACGGTATCGCCCTGGACGGTAGCCCCAATCACCTGATCGAGCGGGATGCCGGCGCCCTCGAGCGTGGACGAGATGGCCGGGTTGGCATCTATGGCATCGTGAATGACCCCGATCTCGGCATCGACAAGGCTGCGTTCACAGCCTTCGACGCGGACCAGCTCGAGGCTGTCGGCCGAAGCGATGGCCTGGGGCGAGGCGTCCGATCCGTTGGCCATGGCAAGGATGCCGGTCTCGCAGCTCAGCGCGGCGATGGAAAAGCCGGCCCCGACGCGGGTGGCGGGAAGGGTTCCGACCACGCTACCGGCTGCGGCGACGCCAGTCGACGTGCCCGAACCGCCGGTGCCAGCGTCACTGCCACCGCCGGCGCCGTTGCCGTCATCATTGCCAGCGCTGGCATCAGTACCGGTATCACCCTCGTCAGAGCTGCCACCGTCGCTGCCGTCATCGGCACTGCCGCCAGTGCCGGTGCCATCGTCGGCGTCACCCGCACCAATGCTGGCGGTCAGCGTGTCGTCCACGCCGCTGTCGACAAAGACCAGAAGGTCATCATCGGCGCCGATGCGCAGGGCAGCGACCGCTTCAGGGGCAATGCCGGCCTCATCCAAACGGTCGAGCAGGTCGATGTCCGCCGTGAGTTCGGGCAGATCGTCCTCGCCTGTGGTGAGCGCAGCGTCGACATCGGCGATGGCGGTGTCATCGGTGATGGCACCAAGATCGATGGTCACCAATTCACCTTGGGGCAAGGCACCCGGCTGGGGTGTTTCACTGCTCTCGAGCAAGCGAACAACGGCCCGGCTGCGGGCGTCTTCGGGCAGAAGGGCAAGGTCGATCTCGGCCAGTTCCTCGTCCGAGAGGAGGTCGACATCGAGTTCGGCAAGGTCTTCCACGGTGGCGTCGGCCAGATCACCGTCATCGCCCAGGGCTGCAACCTCAACAGGCCGATCCAGCACGATCACTTCGGTCGCGCCGTTTTCGGCTACCTGGACGGCGAGCACATCGGACAGGTCGACGCCTTCGGATTCCAGGATGGTGCCGAGCTCGACGCTGGCAGAGAGCGCGTCGAGCAGTTCTGTGCGACCCTCCCCGCCAGCATTTACCGCCAGTTCGATATCGGCGAGAGCGGCCTCGTCGAACAGATCGGCGGCCGAAACGATGGAAACGGCCCTGTCATCCACGCTGGCATCGAGATCGATATCGGCCAGGTTCGGATTTTCAATCAGCTCGAGCATGGCATCGGCGCGCGCCGTTCCGTCGAGCGCGGCAATGCGGATATCGCCATTCACCAGATTGTTGCTGCCGCCAGACGAGCCGTTGAGCAGGTTCACGTCGGCATCAAGGAGGTCGCCGCCCAGATCGATCAGCGTGCCGCCGTTGGGACCGGCTCCGGAGCCAGACGAGCCGCCGCCGACGCCCAGATCGACATCAACGAGGCTGTTGCTGGAATCGCTGCCGCCGTCGGAGGTGCCACCGATATCAAGGTCGACAACATTGTCGTTGGATTCCCCGATTCCGACATCGGCACCGATATCCAGGCCATTCTCGACGTCGACCCCGGCATCGACATTGATACCGGAATCGCCGCCGACATTGACGCCCAGATCCAGACCCTGGGCAAGAGCGAGGTGGGGTGCGGTCAGCAGGGCGGCGGAAAGGGCAACCGCCGAGATGTGACTTTTCATGTGCATCGTTCTTCTCCACGTTCAGTGGGAAGCCAACGCAACTATGGCGCTCGTGGGTCCATCACAAGATTTGGACCGCCCGCTCCTGCTATCGCAGCCAGCCGGTCGGTCGCGGGTGGAGTTCCATCTGGCCGTCGCGGGTAGCATCGTCGATGGCAGCGATTTCCTCGGCGCTCAATTCGAGATTGTTCAGGACGCCCAGATTGTCCTTGAGCTGATCGAGATTGCGCACGCCGATCAAGGCCGAGGTCATTTCCGGCCGGCGCAGCACCCAGGACAAAGCGAGCTGGACCATGGACTGGCCACGCGCGCGGGCAATGTCACCAAGCTTGTCGACCGCAGCCAGCACGCGCGGCTCGATATGGCTGGCGCGCAGGCTGCCATTGGGATTTTCGCCACGCGTACCAGAGGTGTTGCCGGCATTGTACTTGCCCGACAGCACGCCCTGGGCCAGCGGGGAGAAGGCGATCACGCCGATGCCGAGTTCACCGCAGGCATCGATGGTGCGGTCGTTCTCGATCCAGCGGTTGATCATGGAATAGCTGGGCTGGTGGATGGTGGTGGCGACGCCCATTTCCCTGAGGATGCGGTAAGCGTCGCGCGTCTGCTGCTCGGGATAGGAAGAGATGCCGACATAAAGCGCCTTGCCGCTGCGCACCGCATGGGCCAGTGCGCCCATGGTTTCTTCGAGCGGGGTCTCCGGATCGTAGCGGTGGGAATAGAAGATATCGACATAGTCGAGACCCATGCGCTGCAGCGACTGGTCAAGGCTCGCCAGCAGGTATTTGCGCGAGCCGAATTCGCCATAGGGACCGGGCCACATATTGTAGCCGGCCTTGGTCGAGATGATCAGTTCATCGCGATAGGGGCGGAAATCGCGGGCCATGACCTGGCCGAAGAGCTCTTCGGACGAGCCGGCGGGCGGGCCGTAGTTGTTGGCGAGATCGAAATGGGTGATGCCCTGGTCGAAGGCATAGCCCAGGATTTCCATGGCAGAGGGGTAATCGCGGGTGCCGCCAAAATTTTGCCAGAGACCCAAGCTGATGACGGGAAGCTTGAGCCCCGATTTGCCCGAGCGACGGTACTGCATCGTGTCATAGCGCGCCGTATCGGCCCGATAGGTCATGGCATTCTCCCAACGATTTCTCGATTTGGCCCGCCGGGCCGGCAGTGATATGAGCAGGCCGATGAACCGGCCGCAAATCGATATGAACGTCAATCTGCCCCAGACCAATCAGCCATACAAGGTAATGGCCATCTATAAATTCGCCGACCTGCCGGATGCCGATGCCATTCAGCCGGTGCTGGCCGAGTTCTGCTGCGCACGGGGGATCAAGGGTACGCTGATCCTGGCGCCGGAGGGAATCAACGGCACGGTGGCGGGTACGGCAGAGGCGATCGACGCGCTGGCACTCTGGCTGTTCGAAGGCGAGGTCTTCGGCGATCAGCTGGCGGGCGCCGAGGTGAAATATTCCAGCGCTACTGAGATGCCGTTCCTGCGCATGAAAGTGCGGCTCAAGCCCGAGATCGTGACACTGCGGGCGCCCGAGGCCAATCCGGCCAAGACCGTCGGTACCTATGTGGAGCCGCAGGACTGGAACGGGCTGATCGAGCGCAACGATGTCGTGCTGGTCGATACGCGCAACGACTATGAAGTGGGGCTGGGTACTTTCCAGCGGGCGCTGGACCCGGCGACCAAGAACTTCACCGAGTTCAAGGACTACGTTGCGCAGAACCTTGATCCCAAGCGGGACAAGAAGGTCGCGATGTTCTGCACCGGCGGCATCCGCTGCGAGAAGGCATCGAGCTACCTGCTGAGCCAGGGCTTCGAGGAAGTGTTCCACCTCAAGGGGGGGATCCTCAAGTATCTCGAAGTGGTGCCGGAAGAGGAAAGCCGGTTTGCCGGCGAGTGCTTCGTCTTCGACGAGCGCGTCTCGGTGGGACATGGGCTGGTGGAGGGCGATGCGACGCTGTGCCGGGCCTGTCGGCATCCGCTTACGGCGGACGACCGCGCGCATCCCGACTATGCCGAGGGTGTGCGCTGCCCCCATTGCGCGGGCGAGGCGGACAAGCACAAGGCGGCGGCCGAGCGGCAGAAGCAGATGGATATCGCTCGCCAGAAGGGCCTAGCCCATCTGGGAGACGAGGCGGCGAGCGTAGCAGCGGAACGCAAGGCCGCCAAACGCGCCCTGGCCGAGGCATCACGCATCCGCAACAGGGCGGGCTAGCCGAGCGGTGGCGCAGCACCAGGTGCTGCGCCAGCCAAGGCTCAGACCAGCATGGACTGCTGTGCGCCGACGCCTGCCATGGCTCCGGTATAGATGGCGATGGTCAGCGAATGCATGGGCGAAACCAGGTCGCCGGCAGCATAGATACCATCGCGGGAAGTCTTCTGCTTGTCATCGACCTTCACCGCAATGCCGAAGGGAGTCTCGACCGTATCGAGGCCAAGCTGCTCATGCAGGTCCGAGGACGGCTTGATGCGGGGATGGGCAAAGAGCGCATCAAGCTGCGTGGTGGTGCCATCTTCGGTGGTGACGGCGGAGAGCTGCCCATTGTCGTGCTGGATCGCGGTGACCTTGCCCTCGACCACGGTGACGCCGCGCTTGTCGAGCTTGCCCCGTTCGATTTCGGGGATGTCGTGGCCATCGGTGAAGAGCGTCAGCTGGTCGGTCCAGTCGCTGTAGAGCATGGGCGCATGCAGCGACATGGGCGTGGAATAGACCAGGCCCCAGCGCTGGGCGGCATATTCGAAACCGTGGCAATAGGGGCAATGGATCACCGACTTGCCCCAGCATTCGGCGAAGCCCTCGATGGCGGGGAACTGGTCGGCGATGCCATAACTGAGGAGCAGGGTCCGTGCCTTGAGCGTCTCGCCGTCGCCTTTGGTGATGGAGAAGTTGTCGGGCTCGCCGCTGGCGGTCTGGGCGCGGGCATTGACGAAGCGGACCGTGTCGTAGGGCGCGAGCTGGGCTCGGGCGTCGGCCAGGATTTCCTGGGGCGTCTTGCCGTCTTGGCCGAGCAGGCCATGGGCATGGCTGGCATAGCGGTTACGCGGCAGGCCAGTATCGAGAATGGTGACCTTGCGGCGGGCGCGACCGAGATTGAGGGCGGCGGCAAGCCCGGCAAAGCTGCCGCCGACGATGATGACGTCATCCATGGGAAATGGCTCCGTGGGGGTGAAGGGCGTTGGGCTGGGCCTGTTGCGCCAGATCGGCAAGCGTGATGCGCTCGAGCCGGGCGGCAAGCAGGGCTTCGGCATCGGCGAGGAAGTCGCCCATGACGGAATTGACGGTTCGCACGATGCCGCAGGCGATGTCGCCGGGGTCGCTTTCGGTACGAATGAGCAGGCTCTCGCCCATGGCGGCATAGACCTGGCGCAGGGTTATTTCACCAGCCGGGCGCAGCAGGCGCCAGCCACCATCATGTCCCTTGGTGGCGCCGACAATGCCGGCGTCGCGCAACTCGCCGAGGGCACGGCGCACGACGACGGGATTGGTCAACAGGCATTGAGCGAGGGTGGACGAGGTGATGGCTTCGTCCGGCTGCTTGTGCAGATGGACAAGGGCATGAAGGGCAAGGGACAGGCGGCTGGATCGTTTCATGTAACTTTAAGTGTTACATTGTAACCCAGTTGTCAAGACTGGCGACGGATTGTCCGCCGCCAGGTTTGCGCTAGATGCGGCCGTCCTGCAGTGAGGTTGCCAGCGGTTCGGGGCGCTGGACGAGGGTCTTGATGTCGACGGTCCGGGCGTCGGCAGAGGCGATTGCAAAGGCTTCCATGACCTCAAGCACATGCAGGGCCAGGTCGCCATTGGCGCGGTGCGGGCGGTTGTCGAGAATGCCCTGGGCCATGTCGGCGACGCCCAGCGAGCGATAGTTGCCGTCGGCATAGGGCTGGGTGACGTCCACCTTGTGCCAAGGCTCGTCGCGGCCGCGCTTCTTGAGCTCGACGTCGCCGCCGAAGAAGTTGGGATCGGGGACGATCAGGCTGGCTTCGGTGCCATAGAGTTCGAGCGGCACATGCTTGTGGCCGGCGACATCGAAGCTCATGCCGACCTGAACGATGGCGCCATTGGCAAAGCCGAGCGAGCCGGTGACATGGGTGTCGACCTTCACATCCATGATCTCGCCCTTTTTCGGCTCGGAGAGCACCGGGCGCTGCAGGCGCAGGCGCGAGGCCATGGCCGAGACGCGGGCGACCGGGCCGAGGAGGTTGACGAGATCGGTGATGTAGTAGGGGCCCATGTCGAGCACCGGGCCGCCGCCGATATCGTAGTAGAAGGCGGGGTCGGGATGCCAGGATTCGTGGCCCGGCGCCTGCATGAAGGCGGTGCCGCCCACGAGCTGGCCAAGGGTGCCGCTATCGACGACGGCGCGGGCCTGCTGGTGCGAGCCGCCGAGGAACGTGTCGGGGGCCGAGCCGATGCGCAGGCCAGCCTTGTTGGCCGCGTCGAGCAGCCGGCGGCCTTCGGCATAGGTGATGCCGAGCGGCTTTTCGGAATAGACATGCTTGCCCGCCGCCAGGGCCCGCAGGCCCACGTCGACGTGGGCGCGCGGGATGGTGAGATTGACGATGAGCTGGATGTCCGAGCTGGCCAGCATCTCCTCGATGCTCATGGACCTGAGGCCGAATTCGGCCGCACGGGCCTGCGAGGCCTCGGGACGCATGTCCGCCAGCCCCTTGACGTCGAGGACCGGAAAGCCGGCCATGTTTTCATGGCCGGTAATGGCCCTGAGATAGGCCGATGAAATATTGCCGGTGCCGATGAAGCCGACCCCGAGGCGCTTGGTCGTCACTGCGCGATCCTCCCTGACATGTTAGCGCAAACTAGCGGGGAGCCCTGCGCCGCGCCAGAGCGTCGCAGGGGTTTATTTGCTTAGCGGATTTGGCCGCTCAGCCGGGCTGACTGCCCTCAAGCTCGCCCATCCTAACCGCCAGTTCCTGCACGGCTGCGATCAAGGGGGCAATAAAGGCGTCGTAGCGGAGGCCCTGCTGGCTCTCGGAGTCCTGCGGGTCGGTTAGGATGTGGCCGGCAAAATCGCGAACGCCGAGGACGGCCCGCACCTCTTGGGCGATGAGGCCGTAATGGGTACGGCGCCCATGATTCCAGCGATACCTGACCGGGTTCAGCGCCAGGATGAAGTCGAGCCCGAGATCTGATGGAGCGATGTCGCATTTCTCGCGCGCATCGGAGGTCTGGATCATGCCGGTGGCGGACCAGATGGCCGACCAGCGGGCGCCGGGGCCGCCCAGCGAAACGGCATCGTCGCTGGCCGGGCGCAAGCTGGCGGCGACCGTAGCGGCACCGGTGCTGGCATTGACGGACAGCGCCTCGATCCAGGTCGATCCATCGGGGCTGACCTTGAGATGCCAGTTGTCATCACCGGCCAGGCCCATTTCGGCGCGGCCTGACCAGTTGGTCTGATAGAGCAGGGTCGCCGAGTCACCGGAATTGGCCTTGTTGAGCTTGAGCTGGTGGCCGCCGCCCTCATGGGTGAAAAGCGTGGCGGACGCAGCAACGGCGAGCCGATTGCTGCTGTCGGCACTGGTATTGACGCCGAGGCGCGGCAGCGCCGAGCCGAGTGCGGCCAGCGCTGTCCAGCCTGTTCCGTCGAACACATAGAGCGCCTGCTCTGCCGCAACCCAGAGCTGCCAGCCGGGCGCCGGGTCGTGGAAGTGCCAGGCGCCGGACTGAAAGGCGGCAATCTCATCGCTGTGGCCAGACCAGGCGCCGGTCGCGCCGACCGGGACGAGGTAGCTCTCGCCCGCCATCGGCGTAGCGGGCGGCACAGTCACGGTGCGGCTTTCGACGACAGGCTGCACCAGGGCATCGAGCGCCTGGATGGCCTCGTTGTGGGTAATGTGCTTTTGCGCCTGGCTCGGCATGATGAAGGGCAGAGACAGGCGAGGGGTGTGATCCATTTGGTTCTCCTTTGCAGGAGGAGTATCCGGCAGGATCGGAGGGGCGGGGATAACTCGGCTCAGGCCAGCACGGCGGGTCGCCGCGCCGTAGTGACGATGAAGGTCATGATAAAGGTCGCGCTCATCAGCAGGACTATGGTGGGGGCCGGCGCGGAATCGAGGAAAAAGCTCAGATAGATGCCGAGGAGCGAGGTCATGACCGAGACCACGACGGCGATCAGCATCATCGGGGCGAACCGCTTGCTCCAGAGGTAGGCAATGGCGCCGGGCGCAACCAGCAGGGCGATGACCAGCACGATGCCGACCGCGGTCAGGGCAGCAACTATGGTCAGGGACAGCAGGGCCAGCAGCCCGTAATGCAGCCAGCGCACCGGCAGGCCGATGGCGCCGGCCTGTTGCGGATCGAAGGTGAAAAGCAGCAGATCCCGCCACTTGGCGAGGACAATGACGGTGACCAGGAGGCCGATAATGCCGGTCTGGATCAGGTCGGCGGTGCTGATGCCCAGGATGTCGCCGAACAGGATATGGTCGAGATGCACATCGGTCTGGATCGAGGTGTAGAGCACGATGCCAAGGCCAAAGAGCCCGGAAAACACCACGCCCATGACGGTGTCTTCCTTGATGCGGGAATTTTCCTTGAGATAGCCGACCGAGAGCGCACAGCCCATGCCGGCGGCAAAGGCGCCGATCCCCAGTGGCAGGCCGACGATATAGGCCAGTACCACGCCGGGCAGCACGGCGTGGGAAATGGCGTCGCCCATCAGCGACCAGCCCTTGAGGACGAGAAAGCAGGAGAGCAGCGCGGTGGGCACTGCCACCATGACGGCGATGGCCATGGCCGAGGTCATGAAGGGGAACTGGAAGGGCCAGAGCGCGTAGACGAGGAAATCGTTCATGAGGCGATCTCGCGCGCGGCCTTGCGGCGGGCGGCCAAGAGCCCATGCCTGGGCGCGAAGAAGAAGGCGATGAGGAAGACAACGGTCTGGAGCACCACGATGACGCCGCCGGTGGCGCCATCGAGGAAGAAGGAAATATAGGCGCCTACCAGCGAGGATAGCGTCCCCACCGCGATGGCGATGAGGATGAGGCGCGGGAAACGATCGGTCAGCAGGTAGGCGGTGGCGCCGGGGGTCACCACCATGGCGATCACGAGGAAGGCGCCCACGGTCTGCATGGCCGCGACCGTGCAGGCAGCCAGGAGGGTGAAAAAGATCACCCGGAGAAGCGGCGGATTGAGCCCGATGGAGCGGGCATGGCTCTCATCGAAGAAGGTGACCATGAGGTCCTTCCAGATGACGGCCATGACCGCCAGCGTGACGACCGCGATGATGACCAGTTGCAGCGTATCCCCAGGTGTGACCGCAAGGATATTGCCCATGACGATGGTCTGGATGTTCACCGAGGTGGGCGACAGCGAGATCATGAACAGGCCGAGGCCGAAGAACGCGGTGAAGATCAGCCCGATGACCGCATCTTCCTTGAGCTTGGTGCGCTGGGTGAGAAACAGCATGGCCAGCGCGGCAAGTCCGCCCGAGAAGAAGGCGCCGATGGAGAAAGGCAGGCCCAGCATATAGGCCCCGGCGACACCCGGGACGATGGAATGGGAGAGGGCATCGCCGATCAGCGACCAGCCCTTGAGCATGAGATAGGCAGAAAGGAAGGCGCAGACGCCGCCGACGAGGGCCGAAACCCAGATGGCATTGACCATGTAATGGTAGGAGAAGGGCAGCAGCAGCGTGTCGATCATTCCTCGATCCTGTCGGACTGCCGCGTGGTCATCTTGCCCTTTTCGCCATACATGACCAGCGGGCGCTCGTCGTCGGTGAGCACCGAGACATGGCGCGGATCGTCGTCGTCATGCAGGTCCGCCCCCGCCAGGACAAAGTGGCGCAAGGCGCCACCAAAGGTCTGTTCCAGCCATTCGCGGGTGAAGATATCGCTGGTCGGGCCGGAGGCCAGCACGGTGCCCTTGACCAGCACGGTGCGGTCGCAGAATTCGGGAACCGAGCCCAGATTGTGGGTCGAGACTAGCATCACCTTGCCCTCGTCGCGCAAGGCGCGCAGCAGGGCGATGATGGCATCCTCGGTGCCGACGTCGACGCCGGTGAAGGGCTCGTCGAGCAGGATCACCTCGCTCTGCTGCGCTAGCGCTCGGGCGAGGAAGACGCGTTTCTTCTGGCCGCCGGACAGCTCACCGATCTGACGATGGCGGTATTCGACGAGGTTCACGCGTTCCAGCGCCTCGGTGACCATCTGGTGGTCCAGCTTGCGTGGGCGGCGCAGCATGTTCATGTGGCCGTAGCGGCCCATCATCACCACGTCCTCGACCAGGACCGGGAAGTTCCAGTCGACGTCCTCGGATTGCGGCACATAGGCCACGAGATTGCGCTTCAGCGCCTGCTTGCCGGAGACGCCCAAAATATCGACCGAACCGCCGGCCAGGGGGACGAAGCCCATGATGGCCTTGAACAGGGTCGACTTGCCGGAACCGTTGACGCCCACCAGCGCAGTGATGGAGCCGCGCGGAATGGTGAAGCTGGCATGCTTTATCGCGGTCGTGCCGTTGCGATAGGCGACGGTGATGTCGTTGACAGCAAGGCCGGGCGCCGAGATGTCGTGACGCATGTCATTCATGGGGTGAGGCCTTGCACGATGGTGCTGGTGGTGGCCGAGAGCAGGTCAAGGTAAGTCGGCACCGGGCCGTCGGGTTCCGAGAGGGAATCCACGTATAGCACACCGCCATATGGGATGCCGGTCTCGCGAGCGACCTGCTCGGCGGGCCTGGAAGAAATGGTCGATTCCGAAAAGATGGCCGGGACGGCGTTTTCGCGTACGGCATCGATGACGTGGCGCACCTGCTGGGGCGTGCCCTGCTGGTCAGCATTGATCGGCCAGAGATAGAGTTCCCTCAGGCCAAAATCGCGCGCCAGGTAGCTGAAGGCGCCTTCCGATGTCGCGAGCCAGCGGCGCTCCTGGGGAATGGCCTCGAGGGCGGCGCGGATCGGGGCGACGGTGGCGGTAATCTGTTCCGAGTACGCAGCGGCATTTGCCGTGTAGATCGCTGCATTGGCCGGATCGGCGGCGGCGAAGGCGGCCCGGATGTTCTCGACATAGACCAGCGCATCACTGGGCGACATCCAGGCATGGGGATTGGGCTTGCCCGCATAGGGTCCCTCCCCGATCCCCATCGGCTCGATGCCGTCGGTTACGATAACGGAGGGGACATCGCCGAGATTGGCCAGGAACTGCTCGAACCATTGTTCCAGATTGAGCCCGTTCCACAGGATCAGGTCGGCATCCTGGGCGGCGATGAGATCGCCGGGCGTGGGCTGGTAATTGTGGATCTCGGCGCCCGGCTTGGTGATCGACACTACATCCGCGGCGTCACCCGCCACGTTCTGCGCCATGTCGGCAATGATGGTGAAGGTGGTGACCGCCTTGAGCCGCTCCTGGGCCGTGGCGGGCAGCGCTGAAACCGTGGCGAGTGCAAGGCTGAACACGAAAAGCAGACGAAGACGCATTGCTCACTCCAATTGCGATGACAGAGGAGTACTGCAATTGCAAATCATTCGCAATAGCGATTGAGGCGCGTTGGTGGTTCCCTGTTAACGGGGCGGCAGCGGATCCCGTGGTTCCGGGCTGGGATGGTCGGGGAATGAGGGGGCGGCGTCGCCATAGGCCTTGGCTTCGCAGCGGCGGCAGGCCTCGTCGATCAGCAGCCTTATGACCTCGCTGCCCTCGGGCGGGAGGATGGCAAGCGCCTGGAGCAGCCGGTCACGGGCTTTTTCGTAACGCAGATCGGGAAATGGTAGTGCCATGAGATTCATCCTACACAGCCGTCCCAAGCACCACATTATCCCTGTTGTTCTGCTGCCCGGTTACTGCAACAAATACAATTTTAGCGATCAGACAAAGAGCAGGGTGGCAGCGCAATTTGCTGGCGAGAACTGCCGCGATCTGGATAGCTGAGCATAGGGTGCGGGAGGGTACCCATGGGTCGGGAGGCGGGATGAGAGCGCCAAGCTTGTCGCTGAGCCAGAGGCTGCTGCTGGTGACCGCAGTGGCGCTGCTGCCAGCGCTTGCCATACTCGGATTCAACGAGATTTCGCTCCGCAAGTCACGCGAGGCGGAAGTGCATGGCTATGCGCTGCGCATGAGCGAACAAACCTCGCTGGAGCTCGAACGGATCGTGACCGGCGCTGCCGCACTGATGATCGCCGTGGCCAATGCACCAGTGGTTCAGACCGGCGGCGCCGGCTGTGCGACATATCTCGACCGGCTGGGCGCCCTGCTGCCGCAGGTCAATCTCATCAATATCACGGACCTGGAGGGAGGCTCCATCTGCGCCACCACCGGGCGCCCGGAAGATCTGCGGCCGGCGCTGAGCGCGTCGCTGCGCGATATCCTGGCACAGCAATTGTTCGCCGTGGGCGAATATGCCGAGGTGACGGCAGGGCCGGTCCTGCTGGTGGGTGCGCAGCGCACCGCTGCGGACGGATCATTGCAGGGCTTCGTGATTGCCTCGATCGGGCTCGACTATCTTGGCCGGGTTCTCAGGGAGCGGCCGTTTTCGCAGGGCAGCGCCACGACCATTGCCGACCGGAAGGGCATGATCCTTGCCCGCGAGCCCGATCCGGACCGCTTCGTGGGGACTTATCTGCCGGAAAACCATGCCGCCCGCATCAGCGCGGCCGATCCAGGCACGATGCTGACGCAAAGCCGGGACGGCACCGAACGGATACTGGGCTACCAGCCTGCGACCCGACCACTGGGCCTTTATGTGAGCGTGGGTACCTCGGTGGCCGAGGCGATGGCGCCGATCAACGAGGCGACGTGGCGCAGCCTGGTACTGGCCGGCGTCGGCGGGCTTATCGCAGTACTGCTGGCGCTGGTCTTCGGGCGCCGGTTCATCCGCCGACCGGTCCTGCGGCTGCTCGACACGATCCGCGCGTGGCGCGCCGGGGATCATGAGGCACGCACCGGCATGTCCCCGGGACCGGCGGAACTCCACCAGGTGGGAGTGGCTATCGACGCCCTGCTGGACGAGTTGCAGCAGCGGCAGACAGCGCAGCAGGATGCGGAGCAGCATCGCGACCTGCTGGCTCGCGAACTGGACCACCGCATCAAGAACCTGCTGGCAACCGTGCAGGCGGTGGCGCGGCAGAGTTTTCGCGGCAGCGAAGCCGCAGAGGCGGCGCTGGAGAGTTTTTACGGGCGGCTGGCCGTGATGGCCAATGCGCACAAGCTGCTCACCGCCCAGCAGAGCGAAAGTGCTGATGTGGAAGCGGTCATCCGCACCGCCATCAACCCGTTTTCGGGAACCGGAGAGCCGCGTTTCGCGCTAGCCGGCCCCAGGGTGGACCTGCATGCCAAGGCGGCGCTGTCGCTCGCGATGGCGCTGCATGAATTGTGCACCAACGCGATAAAATACGGCGCGCTGAGCAGCGAGAACGGGCAGGTCAGGATCGACTGGTCGCTGGACGAGGGTCACAGGCTGACGCTGACCTGGCAAGAGAGCGGCGGACCAATCGTTGCAGCACCTGAAGCGAGGGGCTTCGGGTCGCGGATGATCGAACGTGCTCTGGCTGCCGATCTCGGCGCCACCGTGAGTTTCGACTACGCCGCGACCGGCCTGATCTGCACCATCATCGCCGCCGAAACGGCGCTGGCGGATCGGCAGGTGGCCGGCGCCGGCCCGTTCCAGCCGGTGCCAGCCGTCGTGCAACGGCCCTAGGGGCCGCACCGCTCAATTGTCGTTGACGCGGCGCCGGTATTCGCTGGCGGCGTAGATGGCGAGGACAGCAAAGACGGCGCCAATACCGACCTGGATCCAGTCCATGCCCACGATCAGGTCCACGGCAAAATCGATGCCGTTGAAGGACTGATCGGAGTTGAGCCAGGCCTGCACATAGGGTGTCTCAGGCAGCGCGCCGCGATATTCGATGAAGCGCCAGGTGTGGGTGGCAAAGGGATGCAGGCCCCCGAGCGTGACCCATTCGAGCGTCGAGACGAGAGCGGGCAGGAGCAGGGTGATGGGGATGGCCCAGCGGCCTACCGCAGTGGCAACCGCGCCCACCAGCGCCATTGCCGGCAGGTACCAGAGCAGGCCGCTACCCAACACGACCAGGATGGCGAATGCCACGTGGCCATAGATGCCGACGATGCTGCCCAAGGTGGCAAAGGTAGCGGTGCCGTTGATCAGCATGGTGACAAAGGCGACGCCAAAGAGCAGCAGGCCGCTGAGCAGCGCGACGCCATAGACGGTGCCCGGCAGCAGGGTCAACGCCGCTGCAAGCTTGGAGAGCAGTATCTTGAAATCGGTGACCGGCATCGACTTCCAGAACAGCATGGCATTGTTGCGCTTGTCGGCGGCAAAGCCATCCGCGCAATAGAAAAACAGCACGGATATCAGATAGAGCGACCAGCCCAAGCCAAAGCCGAGAAAGCCCACCTCGAAAACGCGCAGCGGGGCCACGGTGAAGAGAGCGCCGGAAAAGCGCGCGTCGACCCGCCCGACGGTGAAGGCCAGAATGGTGGCGCCGAACAGGACGCCGACCAAGATGAGCGGACCGATCAGAAAGGCGCCGCGATGTTCGATCAACTCGCGATGGACGAGAGCGGCAAAGGCCTTCATCGGGCAGCCTCCGGATTGGCGGTGGGACGCTGCATCAGCGCGACGAAAAGATCGCTCAGCGTTGGGGTCGAGAGCTTGCCGAAGGGTTCAAGAACAGCGCGGTCGACGCCATCGAAGATCATCACGGTCTGGCCGAAGCGGGTTTCCTCATAGACCGGATGGAAACCGCGCGCAGCGGCCTGGGCCTCGGGGTCGTTGGCAACGAGCTGGGTGAACTTGTCGTTCACGGTCTCCATCTGCATATGCAGGATAAGCTCGCCATCACGGATGAACATGATGTCGGAGAGCATGAACTCGATCTCGTCCACCTGATGGGTGGTGATGAGCAGGGTGCGCTCCTCGGTCATGTAGTCTTCGAGCAGACGCCGGTAGAAGCGCTTGCGATAGGTGATATCGAGACCCAGGGTGGGTTCGTCGAGCACCAGGAGCTTGGCATCGATAGCCATGACCACCGCCAGGTGCAGCTGGGCGACCATGCCCTTGGAGAGATGCTTGATCTTCATCTCGGGGCGGATGTCAGTGCCCTCGAGGAAGGCGCGCGCCTTCTCGTGGGAGAAGTTGGGGTGGATATTGCCGAGCAAGGCAAAGAGTTCACGCACCCGCAGGAAACGCGGCAGGCTGGCGACGTCGGAAATGAAGGCGACGTCCTGCATCAGCCGGGCGCGCTTGGCGAACGGGTCCTCGCCCAGGACGCGGATGGTGCCCTCGCAACTGGTCAGGCCCAGCATGGCATTGAGCGTCGTGGTCTTGCCCGCGCCGTTGTGACCGATCAGGCCATAGATGCGGCCGGGCGGAATGTCGAAATCGAGCCCGTGCAGGATTTCCTTGCGGCCAAATTTCTTGCGCAGGCCCCGCGCTGAAACGATCGGCTCGATGGCGGTGCTGGTCGAAGCGGAAAGATCACTCATTGGTCTGGCCCTGATTGGCAGGTGAAGTGGTGAGAAGCGTGGTGAGGTCGAGGTCGAGCGCCTTGATCTGGGCGGCGATGCGCGGCCAGTCCTCCTTGAGAAATTTCTCGCGTTCATGGGCGAGCAGCTCGGCCCTCGCTCCAGTCTTGACGAACATGCCCAGCCCTCTCCGTTTTTCCACCACGCCGATATCGACCAGTGCCTCGAATGCCCGCGTGACGGTGAGCGGATTGACCGAAAGGTCAGCCGCAATCTGCCGGACCGAGGGAAGCGCCTCGCCCTCCCCCACCGCGCCCCGCAGGATCATCTCGGTCAGCCGCTGCCGGATCTGTACGAAGATCGGCTGGCTGGTGTGAAAGTCATCCATGTGTAATGCCTATCTAGTGTTTTAGTTGTGTAGCACACCAATGCTCTTTGTCAAGCGGGCATATAAGGGACGGAGGTGCCTTGCGGTGCGGAACACAGCGCACTACCAATAGCGTACCAATTGGAGACCACTGATGAGCAAGCCGCCGTTCAAGATCGAAATCTGTGTCGAAGGCATCGATGGCCTGGTCGCAGCGCAGACGGCGGGCGCGGACCGGGTGGAGCTCTGCGCGAGCCTGCTTGAAGGCGGCTTGACGCCGAGTCTGGGCGTGGTGCGCGAGGCCCTGCGCGTGGTGACGATCCCCTTCCACGTGATCATTCGCCCGCGCGGTGGGGACTTTCTCTATTCGGAGCTCGAATTCGCCACCATGGTGGACGATATCAAGGCCCTCAGGGAACTGGGCGTGGCCGGCGTGGTCATCGGCTGCCTGACGCCGGATGGCCGGATCGACGAGGACCGGACCAGGGCGCTAGTCGAAGCGGCCCGTCCGATGAGCGTCACCTGCCACCGCGCCTTCGACATGACAGTGGATTATCGCGAGGCTCTCGAGGCGCTGATCCGATGCGGGGTGGACCGCGTGCTGACCAGCGGGCAGCGCGACACGGCCCTCGAAGGCATCGACATTCTCAAGGACAGCCAGACCATTGCGGCCGGTCGCATCGTGGTCATGGCCTGTGGGGCGCTCGATGCCGGCAATATCGGCCTGGTGCGGCGGGCAACCGGCGTGGGGGAAATGCACTTTGCGGCGCTGCACACCGTTCCCAGCGGCATGCGCTTCCGCAATCCCCATGTCGGCATGGGTGGCACGGCGCTGGAGCGGGAATATGAGATCACGCTGACCGATGTCGAGGCCGTGCGCAAGACGATAGCTGCCGCTCGCGCCGTGGGCTGACGGCTCTTTCCTCCCCGCCGGCAGGGCGCTAGAAGGCGGGGCATGGCCCGTTCCTTTCTCTTTGCGCAAGACAGTGGTGATGCCGCGACCACAAGGCTGATCGCGACTGCAGCACAGGCAACAGGCTTCATGAAGGGCGAGCCTGGCGCGGCGCGTGCCGGCTGGTATCAGCCGGGCGCCGACAATTCCGCCATGCTGAAGGAGCTACATGGGGCGCTGGTGGGTACTTATCCCCGGATCAGCCCGGCCTTTCATGCCGTGCGGCTCTGGACCAACCTCACCTGGCAGCCGGCATACCTTGCCGTGATTGCCGCCCATTTGCACGGCGCCATGCCGGAGCTTTCCGGGCTCAGCCAGCAAAGGCGCGGCATCCATATCGATGGCTACCGCCTGCGACCGGTGGCGCAGACCGCCGGTGCGGCGGAAGCGCTGATCCTCGACGGCGGAAGCCAGTTGAAAAGCATGGCAGCGACCATGCTGGAGGAGGTCAACCAGATCGTGAGGCTCCGGCCGCTGCCGGCGCGACGGCTGCTGGCCGACCGCATGCTGAGCCTGATGGTCTGGCTGGGCCAGAGGCGGCGCGACCTGCCCCGGGAGGCGATCATGGCTTGGTCCGAGCAATGGCTCGACGTGCTGGGACTGACCGGCCAGGGCATGCTGCAACCGATTGACGCCGAAGGCGGGCAGCGGCTGCTGATCGTCAGGCGCAAGGGGTGCTGCCTCGACTATCTCATCACGCCCGGGCTCTATTGCGCTTCCTGCCCCAAGCAGGACGATGCCGTGCGCGTGGCGCGCCAGAGCGCCAATGCGCTGGCGGAACTGGCCTAGTCGAAAACCTCGTCGGGATAGACGCCCCAGAGTTCTTCCTGGTGCAGGTAGCCCGAATAGGTGGTGCTGCGTTCGGCAGGATTCTGGCCGCTGGCGCTGACCTCGCACCAGGCGCCATCGCATTGCTTGATGGTGACCTTGAGGCCCGGGCCCAGCCGGGCGCGCACGGCAGCCTCGTCGGACTGGCTGGCGCGCAGTTCGATCTCGCCATTGGCCAGGATTGGCGTCACATAGCCGGCGCGCGTGCCGGCCAAAAGGTTCTGGTGGATCCAGCCTTCGGTGCCGTCGACATCGCGAATCTTGCGCCAGGTGTCGAATTCCTGGACGATCTCAACGGGAATGCCCGACTTGAGATAGGTCCAGGCGATATCGTATTTCTGCCCCGGACCGACGCGGACATTGATGGGCTCCGAGCGTGTCGTGGCGAAACGCGGCAGCGGCAGGCCGCTGGGATTGTTGGCCTGGGCCCAAGCCGATGGCGCCAGCAATGCAAACAGCATGATGAAGCAGGCCAGACGAGGCAGAAGCGCTGAAAACTGGCGGTTCATGCCGCCCCCTGAGGTCTCGTCAAACATGACTTTGCAGACAATTGGAATTGCCCTATCACTAGCCCATGATCCTTAATGGGCGCTGAATTGTGGGGTTTTCCACATCCAGGCATCCACTATCCCCGGAACAGATGACCAGCCGCAAAGCCAATATCCTCGTAACCAGGCGCCTGCCCGAAACCATCGAAGCGCGCATGGCGACCCTGTTCGAGACCCATGTCAACGAGGGTGACGTGGCGCTTACGGCCGACGACATCGTCGAGGGGCTCGAGGGCAAGGATGTGCTGGTCTGCTCGATCACCGACCGCATCGATGCGGCCCTGATCGCGCGCCTGCCCGAAACCGTGAAGCTGATCGCCCAGTTCGGCAATGGCGTCGACAATATCGATGTCGAAGCGGCCTGGGCGGCCGGGCTGACCGTGACCAACACGCCAAGCGTGTTGACCGAGGATACGGCCGACATGGCCATGGTGCTGATGCTGGCGCTGCCGCGCCGGCTGGTGGAAGGCACGCAGATGCTGGTGCGCGATGGCGTCTGGGCCGGCTGGTCCCCGACCTCGATGCTGGGGCATCGGCTGCGCGGCAAGGCACTGGGCATTGTGGGCATGGGGCGGATCGGCACGGCGGTTGCCCAGCGGGCAAAGGCCTTCGGGCTCAATATCCACTATTTCTCGCGCAACCGGCGCCCCCCCGGCGTCGAGGATCCGCTCGAAGCGACCTACTGGCCGGATCTCGACGCCATGGTCGAGGCGGTCGATATCGTTTCGCTGCATACGCCGCATACGAAGGAAACCTTCCACATCCTCTCGGCCGAACGGCTCAAGCGGATGAAGCCGGGCAGTTTCGTGGTCAATGTCAGCCGGCCGGAACTGGTGGACGAAGTGGCGCTGATGGACGCGATCGAAACCGGCCATCTGAGCGGGGCCGCCCTCGACGTGTTCGAGAACAGGCACGGCATCAATCCGCGACTGCTGGCGCTGGCCGAGGCCAACAAGGTGGTACTGACCGCGCATATGGCGTCGGCCACGCTGGAGGCGCGCGTCGAAATGGGCGAGACGGTCATCGTCAATATCCGCGCCTTCATGGACGGCCACCAGCCACCACATCGGGTCCTGCCCGAAGGCATGCACGGACGCGGCCTACGCGCATCGTGAGCAGGTGCCGGCGCCTCGCCAATTGACGGCAGCGCGGGCAGGGCCTAATTCCCCTCCATGAGCAAAGACAACAAGCCAAGCGGCCCCACCCAGCGCTCGCTACGCGTCGGCGAATTGGTGCGCCACGCGCTGGCAGCCATGTTCGCCCGGGGCGAAATCGAAGACGACGCCCTGCGCGGCGCGGTCATCACCGTGCCCGAAGTGCGCATGTCCCCCGATCTCAAGATCGCCAATGCCTATATCATGCCGCTCGGTGGCCAGCATGCCGAGGAGATCGTGGCAGCGCTCAACCGGCACCGCAAGTTCGTGCGCGGCCGCGTGGCGCCGCAGATCAACATGAAATTCGCGCCCGAAGTGCGTTTCCTCGTCGACGAGACCTTCGAGGAAGCCAGCCGGATCGACGCCCTGCTGCGCTCCGAAAAGGTGCGGCGCGACCTCGACGACGAAGACGGCGAGACTGAGTGAACCAGCCCAAACGGATCAAACGCCCCATCTCCGGCTGGGTCGTGCTCGACAAGCCCTATAACATGACCTCGACGCAGGCCGTGGGCAAGGTGCGCTGGCTGTTTGGCGCCGCCAAGGCTGGCCATGCCGGAACGCTCGACCCGCTGGCCACCGGCATCCTGCCCATAGCGCTGGGCGAGGCCACCAAGGCCGTGCCGCAGGTGCAGGACGGCACCAAGGTCTATCGCTTTGCCATCCAGTGGGGCAGTGCGACGACAACCGACGATGCCGAGGGCTCGGTGATCGCCACGTCCGACCTGCGGCCGGAGCGTGCGGCACTCGAAGCGGTGCTGCCGCAGTTCACCGGCACGATCCTGCAGCGGCCGCCGATCTTTTCGGCGCTCAAGGTGGACGGCGAGCGCGCCTATGACCTGGCACGGGCCGGCGAGGCGGTGGAGCTGGCACCACGCGAGATCGATGTCGATGGGATCGTGCTGATCGAGCATGGCAGCGAGCAGTCTGTGCTCGAAGTGAGCTGCGGCAAGGGCACCTATGTGCGCGCCCTGGCCCGCGATATTGCCGAGGCGCTGGGCACGCGTGGCCATGTCAGCAAGCTGCATCGCGCCGCTGTCGGTCCGTTCCATGACGGGGACGCGCTGACCATCGACCAGCTTGAAAGCCTGTCGCTCGAGGAACGGGATGCGCTGCTCAAGCCGGTAGCGGCCGGCTTTGCCGAGCTGCCGGAAATCCGGCTCGATGCGCAGCAGGCTGCAGCCGTGCGGCACGGCAATGCCGTGCTGCTGACCGGCGCCGGATCACCGGTCTCGCTCGATGAATGCTGGGCCAGCTATCGCGGCGAGGTGCTGGCCACCGGCTGGGTCGAGTTCGGCCAGTTCAAATGCCGGCGGGTATTCAACTAATCATGAAAAAGGCGGGGATTTCTCCCCGCCTCTGCATTCCTCAGTTGAGGAAGAAAATGATGATGATGATAAGCCAGATCGGCACGCCGAGCAGCCACAGTCCAATTCCGCGAAGCATGAGAATGTTCCTTTCTGACGGTTAGAAGCGGCGGAACGCGCCGGTAAAGGCCGTGTTCTTGTCGCGGTGGTCGCCACCCTTCTGGGCCGCCCAGAAGGCGCCGATGGCCGAGACCAGAAGCGAGGCCGCAAGCAGGAACGCACCGATGATGGCGGTGTTACGCGCAATGCGAGCCGCCTCGATGGCTTCCTGGCGCGCAGCTTCGACATTGGCGATCGTCTGATCGACCCGCGCCTGAGCTTCTTCGGGGGAGAGGCCGGTATTGGCCGCTACCACGCTCGCCAGATAGGTGCGGTCTTCTTCAGCGACAGTGCCGTCGTTGAGCGCGGCCTGGGCGAAGATACGGTTGGCTTCGCCGCGCGCAGCTTCGGTATCCGTTGCCGGCCGGGCCGAGCGGAACATGGTGTCGACGTAGTAGGCGTTTGGATCGATCGCGTCTGCGGCACCCTCTTCGGTGTTTGATGCGGCGACCGTCGCGGTCGCTGCAGCCGAGCCGACGGCATTCGCCGCCGCACCCACACCACCAACGGCGATGATTGTACCGAGAATGGCAGCGCCAGCCCAGACGAGCAGGCCATGGGCGCCGTCACGCAGGTCGCTTTCGTCTTCGCTGGCATCGAAATAGCGGCGACGCAGGCGGCCGGTCAGGTAGCCACCAGCCATGAAGCTGGAGATCTGCACCCACAGGAACCAGGTAGCAGCGGCGATGCCGACAAAGATCGGGTTAGGCGCATCGCCATAGCCGAAATCGAGGAAGTTGAGGCCAACGGCCGAGCCGAAGCTGATCAGCACGAGGCTGATGGCGGAGGCGAGAACGATGCCGGCGATAATGGCGGGCCAATCGACGTAAGAGGATTGGTCGCGATCCGACAGGCTGGTTTCAACGATGGCTACGCCCGCAGGCGCGTCGATAGTCATGGTCAGGCTCCTAGTGGTTTGTTGCTTGCTGCAGCCAAAGGAGCGGTTACGCCAGGCCGATGAAAGAGAGGATGGCCATGACGATGACGATGAGGCCGACGATGTAGATGATGGAGTTCATGAGGGTGTGCCTTCTTGATTGACGCAAGTGGGCAATCAACCTCTCGTGACCGAAATCGTTCCGGCCGACCCTGCAGAATGTGGACATATTGGGGCAGCGGGCCGCTGAACCGCCAACAAAAAAGGCGGGGATCGCTCCCCGCCTTCGGTCATCCAGTTCGACTATGACTAGAGTCCGTCAGTCACGACGGTGGTGTAGGCGCCTTCCGGCTCGGCCTTGATGATCTCCTGATCGAGCAGTGCCTTGACCGTCCGCTCGTAGGTGGCCATGTCGAGCGCCGGGTCCTCGGGATCGACCAGCTTGGTCACTTCGCCGACCATGTAGAACTGATGGTCATACTCGGCTGCGCCGGTATCGTCGGCTTCGACCACGATCTCGGCTGCTTCTTCGGGGTTCTCCAGCGCATAGGCCCAGCCCTTCATCGAGGCGCGGACGAAACGGGTATAGGCGTCGACCTTGGCCGGATCGTCGAGGGTCTCTTCCATCACGTAGAGACCATCTTCGAGCAGGTCATTGCCCATTTCGGTATAGTTGAAGATGGTCAGGTTGTCCGGACCATAGCCGGCATCGAGCGCCTGACCATATTCGTTGTAGGTCATGACCGAGATGCAGTCGGCCTGACCCTGGATCATCGGCTGAATATCAAAGCTCTGCTGCAGCACGGTAACGCCGCCTTCCGAGCCATCGGTGGCAAGGCCGAGCTTGTTCATCCAGGCAAAGAACGGATATTCATTGCCGAAGAACCAGACACCCAGCGTCTTGCCGGGGAAATCCGCCTCGGAGGTGACACCGGCCTCGGTCGGGCAGATCATCATCAGGCCGCTGCGCTTGAACGGCTGGGCGATATTGACCAGGGGCACGCCGCTGTCGCGGGCCGCCATGCCGGCTGCCATCCAGGTGACGATGATGTCGGCGCCACCGCCGGCAATCACCTGCTCAGGGGCAATGTTGGGGCCGCCGGGCAGGATAGTGAGGTCGAGGTCTTCCTCGTCGTAGAAGCCCTTGGCCTCGGCAACGAGATAGCCGGCGAACTGGGCCTGCGTCACCCACTTGAGCTGAAGCGTCAGCGCGTCGGCGGCGATGGCGGCCGGGGCGGCGGACAGCGCCAGGGCGCCGGCCAGAAGTCCCGTGATGACTTTATTCATTTTCGTTCCCTTTTTCCCTGTTACGCCCGTCCACCACGGACAGACGGATGCCAGAAGGTGACGCCTCTTTCTATGAGGGCGATCACCCCGTAGAAGGCGGACCCCGCGATCGCTGCAACGGCGATCTCCGCCCAAACCAGATCGATGGCCAAACGGCCAACGCCTGTCGATATCCGGAAGCCCATTCCCACGACGGGCGTCCCGAAGAATTCCGCTACGATTGCGCCGATCAAGGCCAGAGTCGAGTTGATCTTGAGGGCGTTGAATATGAAGGGGCCCGCAGCGGGAAGCCGCAACTTCATAAGGGTTTGCCAATAGTCGGCGGCATAGGTGCGCATCAGGTCGCGCTCGATGGCAGAGGCGGCATTGAGGCCGGCGACGGTATTGACCAGCATGGGGAAGAAGGTCATCGCCACGACAACCGCGGCCTTGGACTGCCAGTCGAAGCCGAACCACATGACCATGATCGGGGCGATGCCGATAATGGGCAAAGCCGACATGAAATTGCCGATCGGCAGCAGCCCTGCCTTGAGGAAGGGCGAACGATCGACAAGGATGGCCACGATCAGCCCCGACAGGCAACCGATGGCAAAGCCGGGCAGCACCGACTTGATGAAGGTCTGCACGAAATCGGCCCACAGGATCGGGGCCGAATTGACCAGTTGCGCGGCAATCGCGGACGGCGCCGGCAACAGGACCGGTGGCACATTGGCGCCCCTGGTCACCGCTTCCCACAGGCCCAGCAGAGCCGCGCCGAAGACGATGGGGATCAGGAGGCCCAGGCCGGCATTGTCGGAGAGGCGCGGCGCCAGCAGCTTGCTCAGGCGCTCGACGAACAGCCAAGCAAAGAACCAGGCCGCCAGCAGGGCCATCCAGAAAAACGGCGGGGCGGGAGCCAACACGTCGATGCTGGCCAGTAGCGCCACGGCACCCAGCAGCGCCAGGCCGCCATCGACCCAGGGCCCGAACGGCACGATGAAGCGGAGCAGCGACAGCAGGCCCATTGCAAGGAACAGCTTCAGCAGCAGCACCTGCTCAACCGGCGTGACAAGGCTCAAGGCGAGTGCCGTGGCCGAAAGGCCGGCCGCGAGCAGGGCGAGGAACAATTGCAGCCGGCTCATGCGGGACGCACTCCCATGCGGGCATTGACCATGCGTTCGGCCACACCGACGATCATCACCAGCACGGCCGCCAGGGCCGCGGCGATGAACAAGGCGGCCCAGATCTGGACGGTCTGGCCGTTATAGGACCCGGTCAGCAGCCGCACCCCCAGCCCGCCACCGGCGGCATTGGAGAGCTCGCTGACGACAGCGCCGACAAGGGAAATGGCAATGCCGACCTTCATGGAAGCGAACAGCATCGGCATGGCGGCAGGCCAGCGCAGCTTCCAGAATGTCTGCCAGGATGTAGCGTCATAGGTATGCATCAGGTCGAGCTGGATGCTCTCGGGCGAGCGCAGCCCCTTGACCATGCCGACGACGACCGGAAAGAAGCTGAGATACATCGAGATCAGGGCACGCGGCACCGTGCCGGTAACTCCAACCGTACCGAGCCCGACCACTACCATGGGCGCGATGGCGAGGATTGGAATGGTCTGGCTGGCGATGATCCAGGGCATCAGGGAACGATTGGCCGCCTCGTTGTGGACAATGAAGACTGCCAGCGCCACGCCCAGGGTCGTGCCCAGCACGAAGCCGAGCAGGGTCGAGGAAAGCGTAATCCAGCCGTGATAGGCCAGCGAGCGCTTCGACGTCAGCTCCAGCGCCACGGTGGCATTCCAGATTTCGCCGAACACCTGATGCGGCGCGGGAAGCACAGGCTTGGCCTGGGCCCAGGTCTGGAGAGCAAATTCGGTGAACGGCACATTGGTGAGGTCGGCGCGGCCGTTGAGCGTATTCTGCCAGGGCGCATTCATCCAGATCGCCGCCGCGTACCAGAAGGCCACAATGGCGAGCAGGACCGTGAGAATGGGCAGGACGCGGTTCACACGTGATCCCCGTCATAGGAGTGCCCGGCACGCAGGCCGTCGCGGACGCGCGCGGCGATGGCGAGGAATTCGGGGGTCTCGCGGATATCGAGCGGGCGTTCGCGCGGCAGGGTACTTTCGATGATATCGGTTACCCGGCCCGGGCGCGGTGACATGACCACGATCTTGGTCGAGAGATAGACCGCCTCGGGGATGGAATGGGTGACAAAGCAGATGGTCTTCTTGGTCGCGTCCCAGAGCTTGAGCAGCTCGGAATTGAGATGGTCGCGCACGATTTCGTCGAGCGCGCCGAAGGGCTCGTCCATCAGCAGCAGGTCAGCATCGAAGGCCAGGGCGCGGGCAATGGACGCACGCTGCTGCATGCCCCCGGACAGCTGCCAGGGATATTTCTTCTCGAAGCCCGAAAGGTTGACCAGGTCCATGGTGCGCTTGATCCGCTCGGCTTGCTGGGCCGGGGAATGGCCCATGATTTCGAGGGGCAGCGCGATGTTCTTTTCGATGGTGCGCCACGGGTAGAGCGCCGGCGCCTGGAACACATAACCATAGGCGCGGTCCCGGCGCGCCTGTGCGGGCGTCTGGCCGTTGATGGTCAGACTGCCCGATGTCGGCTGCTCGAGATCGGCAATGGTGCGCAGGAAGGTCGTCTTGCCGCAGCCGGACGGGCCAATGAAGGAAACGAACTCGCCCTTGTCGATGGTGAGGTTGACGTCGCTGAGAGCGACGACGTCGCCATCATTGGTCTTGAAGGTCAGGCCGAGATGTTCGGCAGATACAACAGTCGTCACGCAGAGGCCCCCAGTTTCACTTGCGGTGCAATCCCCGTCATACCCCTGACGCTGGAATGCCCGACCGCTCGATCCGGCGGGGAGAGACGATCTCTTTCCACTGGCTGAGCGCCCGGTTGACCGGGTTCTTTGCCTCGCGACCGACGAACTTGCCGTGGCCCGGCTCGGCCTTGACCTCGTTCTCGACGATCGACACCTTGCCCCGGCTCAGGACGAAGCGTGGCATGCCGGTGACTTCGAAGCCCTCGAACACATTGTAGTCGATGACCGACTGCTGGCTGGAAGCATTGATGGTCTTGCTGCGCTTGGGGTCCCAGACGATGAGATCGGCATCGGCGCCTACCAGCACGGCACCCTTTTTCGGATAAAGTCCCAAAATCTTGGCGATATTGGTGGAGGTGACGGCGACGAACTCGTTCATCGTCAGCCGGCCCGTATTGACCCCGGCCGTCCACAGCACCGGCAGGCGATCTTCGAGCCCGCCCGTGCCGTTGGGGATCTTGGAGAAATCGCCAACCCCATTGCGCTTCTGCGCGGTGGTGAAGGCGCAATGGTCCGTCGCCACGCAGGAGAGCGAGCCGGACTGCAACCCGGCCCAGAGCGAATCCTGGTGGCTCTTGTTGCGGAAGGGGGGCGACATGACGCGGCGCGCGGCATGGTCCCAGTCAGCGTCGAAATATTCGCTTTCGTCCAGCGTCAGGTGCTGGATCAGCGGTTCGCCATAGACGCGCATGCCTTTCTGGCGGGCACGGCGAATGGCCTCGTGGGACTGTTCGGCAGACACATGGACGACATAAAGTGGCACGCCGGCCATGTCGGCGATCATGATGGCACGGTTGGTAGCCTCGCCCTCGACCTCGGGAGGCCGGCTATAGGCGTGGCCCTCGGGTCCGTTATTGCCCTCGGCCAAAAGCTTTGCGGTCATGGCGGCGACAACGTCGCCATTTTCGGCGTGGACGAGCGGCAGCGCGCCCAGTTCGGCGCAGCGCTGGAACGAGGAGAACAGCTCGTCGTCATTGACCATGAGCGAGCCCTTGTAGGCCATGAAATGCTTGAAGCTGGTGATGCCGCGATCGACCACCTCCGCCATTTCGCGCCAGACCTGTTCACCCCACCAGGTGATGGCCATGTGGAAGCTGTAGTCGGCCGAGGCCTTGCCGGTCTTGTTGTCCCACATCTGGAGGGCTTCAAGCAGGCTCTGATTGGGATTGGGCAGGCAGAAATCGACCACCATGGTGGTGCCGCCAGCCAGACCCGCACGGGTGCCGCTTTCGAAATCATCGGCTGAATAGGTGCCCATGAAGGGCATTTCGAGATGGGTGTGCGGATCGATGCCGCCGGGCATGACGTAGCAGCCGGAGGCGTCCAGGGTCTCGTCGCCGGAGAGGTTCTGCCCGATTTCGACGATGACATCGCCCTCGATCCTGACATCGGCCTTGTAGGTCAGGTCCGCCGTGACGACGGTGCCGTTTTTGATGACCTTGCTGCCCATTTTTTGCTCACTCCCTTAGTCTCAAACTCTCTTCGGTCCCGGGTGCGGGGCTTCACGTCCGGCGCCTGCATTTATCTTGCAAGTTCAATGCCAGTTACGTGCCTGCGCCCCGTGTTGACATCGGCACCCCTCCCCGGGTGCAGTTGTCGCGGGATGGCCCCGTCAGGCCGCTATCATTCAACGATCTCCGCCGTCTCCAGCACGGCGTGGAACAGCACATCGGCGCCCGCCGCGGCCCACTCGCGCGAAATGTCTTCCGCTTCGTTATGGCTCAACCCATCCACACATGGGCACATGATCATGGTGGACGGTGCGACGCGGTTGGTCCAGCAGGCATCGTGACCGGCGCCGGAGATGATGTCCATGTGGCTGTAGCCGAGTTTCTCGGCGGCAGCGCGGACGCGGCCGACCAGCGTCGGATCGAAGGCAACCGGGTCGAAATGGCCCACGGCCTCCATGGCATAGCCGACGCCAAGCTGGTTGCAGATGTCCTGCGCCCTGGCTTCGATCTGCTCCCGCATGGAATTGAGCTTGGCCAATTCAGGCGAACGGATATCGACCGTGAAGACCACCGTGCCCGGCAGCACATTGCGTGAATTGGGCGCGAACTTCATCTGCCCCACCCCGCCCACGGCGCCGGGCTGATGATCCATGGCCACGGCCTGTACCATTTCCAGAATCCGGGCCATGGCGAGGCCCGCATTGACGCGCATGTTCATCGGCGTCGAGCCGGTATGGGCTTCCTTGCCGGTGAGGGTGAATTCGAGCCACCACAGGCCTTGGCCGTGGGTCACGACGCCGATCTGCTTGTTCTCGGCTTCGAGGATGGGGCCCTGTTCGATGTGATATTCGAAATAGGCGTGCATCTTGCGGGCGCCGACGGGCTCGTCGCCGACCCAGCCGATGCGCTTGAGCTCGTCGCCGAAGCTCTTGCCGTCCGGATCCTTACGGTCATAGGCCCAGTCCAGCGTATGGATGCCGGCAAAGACGCCGGAGGCAAGCATGGCCGGGGCGAAGCGCGCCCCCTCCTCATTGGTCCAGTTGGTGACGACGATGGGATGCTTGGTCTTGATGCCCATGTCGTTGAGCGAGCGGACCACTTCGAGCCCGGCCAGAACGCCGAGCACGCCATCATACTTGCCGCCAGTGGGCTGGGTATCGAGATGGGAGCCGACATAGACCGGCAGCGCATCGGGATCGGTGCCCGGCCGCGTCATGAACATGGTGCCCATCTGGTCGACAGCCATGGTCAGGCCGGCAGCGTCGCACCAGAATTTGAACAGCTCGCGCCCTTGCTTGTCAGTGTCGGTCAGGGTCTGCCGGTTATTGCCCCCGGCAATGCCGGGGCCAATCTCGGCCATCGCCATGAGGCTGTCCCAGAGCCGATCACCATTGATACGAAGGTTTTCTCCTGGGGCAGACATTGGCAGGTCCTATTTGACGCTTGGGAACGAGAATTCCGCACCGCCCTTGATGCCGGCGGGCCAGCGGGTGGTGACGGTCTTGAGCCGGGTGTAGAAATGGACGCCTTCGGGGCCATAGATGGCGTGGTCGCCGAAGAGGGACCGCTTCCAGCCGCCGAAGGAGTGATAGGCCACCGGCACCGGGATGGGCACGTTGATGCCGACCATGCCGACTTCTATCTTGTCGGCGAATTCGCGGGCGGCGTCGCCATCGCGGGTAAAGATGGCCGTGCCGTTGGCATATTCGTGGTCGTTGATGAGCTTGACCGCGGAGGCGTAGTCGTCGGCCCGTACCACCGAGAGGACGGGACCGAAGATCTCTTCCTTGTAGATGGTCATGTCGGGCGTGACATTGTCGAACAGCGTACCGCCGACATAGTAGCCGTTTTCATAGCCCTGCAGCTTGAAGCCACGACCGTCCACGACCAGCTCGGCGCCCTGCTCGACGCCGGAGTCGATGTAGCCCAGGATCTTGTCACGGTGCATCTTGGTGACGACCGGACCCATTTCGGCGTCCTTGTCGGTAGCCGGGCCGATCTTGAGACTTTCGACGCGTGGCTTGAGCGTGGCAACCAACGCGTCGGCCGTTTCCTTGCCGACGGGCACGGCGACCGAAATGGCCATGCAACGCTCGCCGGCCGAGCCGTAGCCGGCCCCCATCAGGGCATCGGCAACCTGATTGAGATCGGCATCGGGGAGGATGACCATGTGGTTCTTGGCGCCGCCCAGTGCCTGGACGCGTTTACCGGCCTTGGTGCCGCGCTGATAGACATATTCGGCGATCGGGGTTGAGCCGACGAAGCTCACGGCCTTGATGTCGGGATGGTCGAGGATGCCATCGACCATTTCCTTGTCGCCGTGCACGATATTGAGAATGCCCTCGGGAAGGCCGGCTTCCATGAACAGGTTCCAGGCCAGCATCGAGGCACTGGGATCGCGCTCGGAGGGCTTGAGGATGAAGGCATTGCCGCAGGCAATGGCCGCCGGATACATCCACATCGGCACCATGGCCGGGAAGTTGAATGGGGTGATGCCGGCCACGACGCCAAGCGGCTGGCGATCGGAGTAGGTGTCGATCGAGGGGCCGACATTGCGGCTGAACTCGCCCTTCAGGAGTTGCGGGATGCCGCAGGCGAAATCGACGCAGTCGATGCCGCGGGCGACTTCGCCCAAGGCATCGTCATGCACCTTGCCATGCTCGCGGGAAATTTCGCGGGCCAGGTCATCGGCATACTGATCGAGCAGCGCCTTGAACTTGAACATGACGCGGGCGCGCTTCATCGGCGGGGTATTGCCCCAGGCGACCTGCGCCTTTTTCGCCGAGGCAACAGCGTCGTTGAGCTCGCTCAGGGTCGACAGTGGCAGCTCGGCCGAAACCTCGCCGGTTGCCGGATTGAATACCGGTACGCGGCGGCCGGTGGAAACATAGCGCTTGCCGGCGACGGCATTTTCGATGACCTGCATCAAGACCTCCTAACGGGAACAATCATTCCATCTGATTTCGTATAGAATTTTTGTTCCATTCTATTCAAGCGTCTTGAGGATATCGCCCAGCGTCCCGACGATCTGGTCGATATGGCTCTTCTCGACAATGAGGGGTGGCGACAGGGCGATGATGTCGCCGGTGGTGCGGATCAGAACTCCCGCTTCGAAGGCCTTGAGGAAAGCCGCGAAGGCGCGCTTGGTGGGCTGGCCTGCAATGGGTTCAAGTTCGATCGCGCCGACCAGGCCTATATTGCGGATGTCGATGACATGGGGCAGGCCCTTGAGCGAGTGAAGCGCCGCCTCGAAGTAAGGAGCAAGTTCGGCGCCGCGCGTCAGCAGGTCCTCGTCCTTGTAGGTTTCCAGCGTGGCGAGGCCCGCCGCGGAGGCGATCGGATTGCCCGAATAGGTATAGCCGTGGAAGAACTCGATCACGTGTTCCGGCCCGCCCATGAAGGCATCGTGGATTTCGGCTGAAACCAGCACCGCGCCCATGGGAATGACACCATTGGTCAGGCCCTTGGCGGTGACCATGATATCGGGCGTGACGCCGAAATAGTC